>Ga0247611_10002793_pt1 | contig 27102 bp, 18 predicted proteins | sample 177DNAGHGhighgp2_FD_192422 | JGI IMG/M metagenome (GOLD analysis project Ga0247611, IMG submission 192422) | Sheep rumen microbial communities from Palmerston North, Manawatu-Wanganui, New Zealand - 1770 DNA GHGhigh gp2 | ecosystem: Host-associated > Mammals > Digestive system > Stomach > Rumen... | reverse complement strand
CCCCTATAAAAACAACTATCCGCCAGGTTGTGGCAGATAGCTATTTGGATGATGTTGTGTGTTTTTCAATCTAAGGATTACTAATTATTTAAAATCTAAACATTTTCTCAATTCTAATCTCGTTTCAGCACCAGCGGGGGCGCCGTATGTCTTTAAAATAATGAGGGCCATCTAGAGTTGAACCAATCTTCTCCGCCTCTTGGTGTCAATGATCCACCAAATATTGAAGTTGAATTACTTCCTACACTAATCGTAAAAGTGTAAGTCGCTCCCTCGTTATTTTCCAATGTGATTCTGTACCTGCCCTCTTCAAGGAAGCTGGCGTCAATCACATTTGCATAGCCTGATACCTCGCCATACCACTCCTCAAATGTTGTTACCGATGTGATGGTAACTAAGTAGCTGGAGTTGTCTGTTATTCCATTGACAATGATCGCTTGGCTACATTCTTCATAGGTTAGACTTATTCCAGCCCGAACATAGCCAGTATTAGGTCCAAAGTTGTGGTCTCCACCACTGCAAGTGTGGTTAGAAACCGGATTATTTTGGGCCCAGGTGGTCAAGCCGCAGCACAAGGCCAATATTGTTATGAAAAGTATACGTTTCATTTTGTCGCAATGTTTAGATTTGTTGATGCAATGTTTAGATTTCGATGGCAAAGTTATATCAACTTATTGAATTGAGCAAATTTTTTCGTAATACACACCATTTTTATCGCGCTGTTGTTCAAGTTGTTATATATTTTTTTGTAATACGTTTTTTTGTGCCCGTTTTTTTGTGGGAAAAAGGGGCATTTTAGTGGTTCAAGGCTCGTTTTGATGCTGTGCATACTGCTCGATGTACTCGTTGAGCGAGCAGTCGAGCCCCATCTTCTTGGCAAGCCTCTGCTTGATGACGCTCACGCTGGTCGCGTTAGAGTACCCCATGATGATGGCCGTCTGGATATAGGTGAAGCCCATCGAGGTCAATGCCAGCAGCAGGAGGTCGCGGTCGTTGAGCTGTGGGTATTGCTGGCGGGTGCGGGTCATGATGTTATTGTGCTCAAGATCGATGTAGTCATAGAGCTTCACCCAATTGTCACGGTTGCTGTCCTGGAACTTGACGATGCGCTTCATGTTCTCGGCGATGCGGTTGTTGGGCTCATGGTAGCAAGCCTCGATCATCTCGCGCATCATGCCCATATTGGACGCGATAAACCCCTTGAGGCGTTCATCATGGATTTTCATCTCGCTGATGTTGCCCTGCAGGCCGGTGAGGTCATTCATTTGGCTCTGTGACTGGTCTTTAAGCTCTAGCACAAGTCTATCATAGCGGTGGGCGCGGCGATAGAATAATAACGCAAGAGCCAGCAGAGCCAGGATTACACTGGCAACAATGGCAAAGGCTTTGCGTTGTTTAGCTTCCTCTTTCTGGGCATATTCCTGATCGATAGCATTCTCGGCATACATGATGTCCAGAACGTCGGGGTCACTCAATATAGAGAATGTCAGGTTGTTACATTCATTAATTAATTTCAGATAAGTAATCGAGTCGCCTTTAGCCTTGGCGATATTACTCAATGCCTCCAAATACTGAATGCTGTCCTTTTGCGAAAGCTTTTGATTTTCAACAAATTGCAAATAGTACATCGCTGAGTCGGGCATCCTCAGGGCCGAGTATATATTAGCAAATCTATAGGAGAGGATTTTGTCTGTTGAGCGGTAATGTCCCTCAGGATCAAGTGCTTTGATTTGCTGCAACTGTTGATAAGCCGTCTTGTTGCTCTTGTTGTTCTCAAGTCTGAAATAGAGTTGAGCTAATTCACTTACTGAGTTGATTATTTTGCCTGTATCCTTCTTTTCTTGCGCCAATGAAATGGCTTCGCTAATTGCTTTCTGAGCCTTGTCGGGATTGGTTTGACGGTAATTAGCGCCTAGTTTTTGCAGGCAAACGATTTGATAATCAATGTTATTAGTGGCCTTGAAGCAGTCCAGCGCCTGCTCAAACTTCTCGATATCCCTGCCGTCATAGGCATGATGCTCGTTGTAGAGGACGCCCATGCGCAGTCGGGCATAGCCCACGTTGAAGATGTCTTTTTTCTCGAGCGCCTCGACCTCGGCCCGTTTATAGGAGAGCATGGCGGTGTCAGGCTTGCCCAATTCCTCCATGACGGCCCCGTGATAGATGTAGGACCTGATGAGCTTATCTTTCTCATTGCCATGGCGTTGATAGTAGTCGAGGACGCGATTGATGTCGCTGTCGCTCGAGGCTGTGATGTAGCACTTGTAGCGGGCTTGAGTGGCCAGCAGTCCATAGAAGGCTTTGTCGCTTTGGGTGGAGAGTTCGCTGGGATTGATTGATGAGAGCTGTTCCAGGGCTTTTTCGCTATTGGCATTGTCATTGAGCAGAGTATCGACCGCCACTAGACGATTGTCATAGTGAGGTGCGCCACCGCAACTGTCGAGAATCCCCGTCAGTATTGCCGTGATAAGTACTATTTTAAACAGCGTTCTCATCATCCTGAACTGCAAAGATAGTATATTTTTTTCTTTGCAAATGAATTTTGGTTATATTTTATTATAATGTGGTATCTATTTTTGTTGGAAACGGTGGTAACGGTTTTATGCTTTGCAAAAAATGCCCTTTTTGAGGTGTATTTTTTGTTTTTTTTAACCGTATTACTTCTTGAACATGCTGTTTAACAGGTTGTTGCGGGTTTATTGATCATTCCTTGAGGCGGCTGTCAATAATGATGGTCACGGGACCGTCGTTGATGAGCGCCACCTGCATCTCGGCGCCAAACACGCCCTGCTTGGTGGGCTTGCCCAGCAGCTGGGCCACCTCGTCGCAGTAGGCCTCATAGAGGGGCACTGCCAGGTCGTGTCCCGCCGCGTGGATGTAGCTGGGACGGTTGCCCTTCTTGGTCGAGGCATTGAGGGTGAACTGGCTCACGGCCAATACCTCACCTCCGGCGTCGATGATGCTGCGGTTCATTACGCCCTGCTCGTCGTCAAAGATGCGCAGGTTGACGGTCTTCTGCGCCAGCCAGCGCATGTCGTCGATGGTGTCTCCCTCGCGGACGCCCACCAGCACCATCATGCCGTGGCCGATGGTGCTGTGCAGTTGTCCGTCGATGGTGACCGAAGCCTCGGTCACCCGTTGTATCACAATTCGCATAATAGTCTTTAGTTTTTAGTTAATCTTTAACCTCTAACCTTTAACCATTAACCTCTAACCGTTAACCAGCGGGCATCGGCCCGCTTACTTGAGCCAATTGAACAAGTCCTTAAAGCTGGCCTTCTTACCGTAGCTGAGGATGCCGCGGCGGTAGATGCGTGCGGCGAGCCATACGATGGCAAGTGCCGTTAAGATCAGCAGCACATGGCTCAGGATAATTTGCCAAATCGGGACATCAAACGGTAGCCTAACCATCATCACGGTGGGTGAGGTGAACGGAATGATCGAGCACCAGAATGCCATCGGCCCGTCGGGATTCTCGGCGCAACCCATTGCGGCATAGAAGGAGAAGATCATGAGCAGCATCACGGGGGTCAGGAACTGCGAGGTGTCGCTGGCCTGGTCCACTGCCGAGCCGAGGGATGCAAAGATGGCGCAATACAGCAGATAGCCCTCAACAAAGTAGAGCAGGAAGTTAATGATGATGGGCGTGTAGTTGATGGCCAGGGCCTGTCTCATTATGCTGGCGAATTCGCTTTCAACCTCAGGGGTTACGGTTGCTCCGGCTCCCATCATCTCGGGGCCTGGCACAGCACCACTGGCGCCTAACAGGCTGCCTCCGATAGTCCCGGCAATGCCCAGCAGTACAATCCAGATAGCCATCTGGGTCAGTACCGACAAGCCTACACCGATGATTTTGCCCATCATGAGATGGAAAGGCCGGCAACTGCTCACCACGACCTCGACAATGCGGTTGGTTTTCTCCTCAACAACATTGTTCATGATCATCGTGCCACTGAAGAAAACAAACCAGAAGATGATTAACGAGAGTGCTATACCCAAGAATAAGGCAATGTCAGTCGAGGACTCTTCCTCGTCACCCGTATCGCTCCACTTGATGGCGTGAATGTCAATGTTGACGTGAGCCTTTTCCACAATCTGCTGCAGGTTGGGAATGCCCATGGCTGCCAGGTGCGCGCTCTCGATGGTGTCGGTCAGGGCGCTCTTGACAGTAGATTCCAGAGCGGGAATGATGGTGCCCTCGCTATAGATGTTGACCACGCCGGTGCTATCCACATCGCGTGGGATGATGATCACGGCACTGATGCTGCCGTTCGACTTGTCGTAGAACTCACGGGCATTGGTCACGGTGTCACCCTTGATGGCGACAAAGTTGAACTTGTTGTCGTTAGGCAATGCGGCGGCATATCGTCCCGTCTCATCGATGACGGCAATCTGTTGCGTTTGGTCGCCCTTGTCGTTCATGTAGGCCATCAAAATGGGGATGGACCCAATGGCTATCATCAAGAATGGGAATAGCAAAGTCAGGATGATGAATGACTTGCGCCCGACAATCGACATGTATTCGCGGGCTATGATGAGGCGGAGCTTATTCATTGTTCTCAGTGTTTTTGGATTTGACGGTCTCGATGAAAATCTCGTTCATGCTGGGAAGCACCTCGGTGAATCCGGTCAGGTGGTAGCGCTCGTTAAGCCAGCTGATGGCGTCCCGCGCGTTGACTCCTTGGGCAAGTTTGATGCGGGTGTCACCCTTCTTCACGGGGTCGGGGGGGAGAAGGGTAAACATCTCGGGATTAGGCTCGACGGTGTCGGGCGTCTGCACGGCGATGATGTTTTTCTTGTGCTGTTGCTTCACCTCGTCGACGCTGCCGGTGAGCACCACCTGGGCATGGTTGAGCAGGGTGATTTGATGGCACACTTCCTCGACCGACGCCATGTTGTGGGTCGAGAACAGGATGGTGCTGCCTTGGTCTCTTAGGGCCAAGATCTCGACCTTCAATTGCTCGGCGTTCACCGGGTCAAAGCCCGAGAACGGCTCGTCAAAGATCAACAGCGGCGGGCGATGGATAACTGTGCCAATGAATTGCACCTTTTGCTGCATACCCTTGGAAAGTTCTTCTACCTTTTTGTTTTCCCACTCCTTGAGGTTAAAACGGTCGAGCCACCAGTGCATCGAGGCCACGGCGTCGGCCTTGGTCATGCCCTTGAGGCGACCCAGATACACGATGTGGTCGCCCACCTTCATTTTCTTGTACAGGCCGCGCTCCTCGGGCAGGTATCCGATGTGAGTGATGTCGTTGTCGGTCATCTTCTTGCCGTTGAGGGTGACGGTACCCTCGTCGGCGGCGATGATGCGGTTGATGATGCGTATCAGGGTGCTCTTGCCGGCGCCGTTGGGGCCCAGCAGGCCATAGATGCAGCCCTCGGGCACCTCCATCGAGACGCCCGCCAGGGCCGTGTGGCCCTCGTATCGCTTCACCACGTTGTTAATCTCTAGATAAGCCATAAAAATTACTGGTTTTTAGTCCTTTTTTTTACAAAGATAATTGTTTTTATCCTTTAGATGCAGCAGGTGGGTCAAAAACTACAAAGTTTGACGTTTTTTTTCATCAAAATATCAGTTGCGCCCCGTACCATGAACGATACGGGGCGCAAGACGACTAAAGTGATTTTAGTTGTTACATAACTGAGATGAGCGAGCGGCCAATTTTGTGCAGGCCGTCCACAATGCGCTGGCGCTGGGGCTTGCGGGGCTTCTTCGTGCCGTTGGCGTAGTGGCTCAACTGGCGCTCGTTCACTCCGCTGGCGCGCGAGATGGCAGCCAAAGTGGCAAACTGGCTGCAGACCTGGAGCAGGGCGGCGGTGTCCAGATCCCACTCGAACTCGTAGTCCCCCTTAGCAAGCCAATCGGGAACTTCCTCGTCCTCGTCTTCAAGCAGTCCCTCGACGTGGAAGCGCAAGGTCTCGGGAACAGCTTCCTGTAATTCTTCAAACGTCTTGGCGGTAAGCACTACGGCACCAGGGACAGCATCATCCAGAGCGGCACCGAAGTTCTTATCGAACCAGGACACGTGTACTACAATCTTCTTCATGCAATTTTCTAGTTTCTGTTAATGTTTGTTTGTTCTTGTTATTGGAATTGAGACTATTGACGGTTAGCTTCACAGCACCAGGCTGTGGTGGATTATCATTTCCACCCTGCCTGCTTCCAGATGCTGTTCAACAGTTCCTGGCCCAGTACATCGCTGAGCTTTCCGCGAACTGTAACCTGGCCACGCTTGGTCGGATGCTTGAATTGACGGTGGTCGCCTGACGTTTGTCCGCCCTTAATCTGGTACCAACCATCATCTATTAGCATTCTAATTATTTGTCTAACCGAATAACGTTTCATAAAACAGATATTAAAATATCACACCGCAAAGGTAGTAAAAGTAATACTATTTACAAAATTTTTTTGTTCATTTTTTCAAACAAAGTCAGCTTAGCCAAATGAAGAGTCAAATTACATGCGAGTCCTTGCGTGGAATTGAAGCTAGTTTAATTGTTTGAATATAGGCACAGTTGAAGATTCGTTTTATCTCACTTGAACTTATTCAACCAGAACCGGAGGACATGGTTGTCCTCCAGTTCCTTTTTTTAGTGTAGTTTAGCCTTAGCTTTGAAACCGCTTGGGTCTTCAATTTGACTCACCCTTGGATTTCTTGTCGCGATATGACGACGCACCACGCTTTATCAGGTCAACGACGTCGCTAGCGCTGCCCGATCCTATTGATTTATAACGGGAGAAGGTAAAGTCAGTTTCTCCCTTGATGAGGTCGGCGGTAATCCAAACTTTTCCATCATCGTAGTAATAATCATAGAAAGTGTGTTCGCCTACCTTGTGAACATTCCAATTAGGTGCCTTCTCAAGGGCTTGATAGAACTCCTCACCAGGTATGGTGTCAAATTCAAAATAGATGCTCTCGTCGCTTCGTTCCGTTTCGGTCAGCGGGGGAAACGCCACGCCCAGGAGTTTGGAGAGGGTGTCGCGATCGACGACGCTGTTGTCCGATCGATCGTTCCTGAACACGACCTCAAAACCCTTCCAGGAGTCTTTCTCCCTGCACGGTATTTCAATTTCGACGTGGATGCGGTCACCCAGGATCTCTGGCTTCTTCTTGTCGGCGGTCAATGTAGTATCGAGGTTAAAGAAGAGCCTCATGTTATTTTCCTTTCCCAGATCAAATGTGTACCATCGCTCGTATTGACCACTATTGACCTGATCAACGATTTTTTGCACCTCGGCTGGTGAGACTTCCTCCAGAAACTTGCAGCACACAATGAACCGTTCGTCACCATCAATGAAATCGGTCTTGGTATAGTACTCCTCGATGGTGTACTCGGGCAGGATGGGGAGGTCAAGTAACTTGTCGAGTTCGGCCTTGTCCTTGAAGGGCAGCACAGTGCTGTCATCGATTTTGTACTTTTTCGGGCCACACGAGGTGGTGAACATCAATGTGCCGGCAATGACCAGCAAGCCAAGGGCTAACAGGATGTTGTGTTGTGATGTAGGTTTCATAATGACAGTTTTTTAAGTTGGAGATGTGAGTTAAATATGTTACCGCTTGTTTAAACAATAATGAGCCAGGATGCTCGTCAGGAGTTCCCAGCTCATTATTGTCATAAACACTTGGGTTTAATGATTACGTTACTTCTCAGGGCTCATGACAATCTCGATCTTGTTGCCGGCGCCGTAGAGCTGGCGGGCAAACTCGGCGATTGACTCGGGGGTCTGTGCCTTGACAATCTGCTCGTATCCGGTGATGCCGTCATAGCCGTGCATCAGGTACTCCTGGATAATGTTCATCCAGTAGTAGTTCTCCTTGCAGTTGGTGGCATAGTCCTTGAGCATCTGCTCGATGGCCTCGTTGAGTGCAGTGGCATCAACGCTGGTGCCCGCATTCTTCATCTCCTCGTTCATGATGTTCAGGGCCAGCTCCTCATACTCGGGATTGACCGGGCACACGGCAAGAACCATCGTCATGGGCTTGTCACCGGCCATGTCAGTTTGGCCGATAGCGTCGGTCGAGTAGGCGGCACCGGCGTCCTCGCGGATCTTCTGCAGATAGACGCGGCCCAGCACATGTCCCAGCATCTCGGCCTTGACCTCGTTCTCGAGGGTGTAAGGCAGGTCGTTGTTGTGCCAGATGATGATCTCGTACTCCTTGGGCGACTCCATCTTCTTGGTGAAGTGGTTGATAGTCTGACCCCGAGGCATGTCATAATCGTTGACCCAGTTGCTCTTCTTGCCTTTCTTGGCGGGCAGGCTGGCGATGTACTGCTCGATGAGCGGACGGATGGTGGCCTCGTCAATCGTGCCGACAAAGGTGAAGGTGTAGTTGGCGGCATTGGCGGTGCGCTCCTTGGCAATCTCAAGGATGCGATCCAGGCTCACTTGCTTGAGGTCCTCGGCATTGAAGGGCTTGTGACGCCAGCTGCGGCCAGTCATGACATACTGCATGGTGTCACTCAAGGCCATCTCGGGCATGAGGTCCTTGTTCTTGAGCTGGGTCTCCATGAGGCCCATCACCTGGTTGAACTTCTTCTCGTCCTTGTTCATGGCGGTGAAGTTGAGGTAGATGAGCTGGAACATGGTCTCCAGGTCCTTGACGGTGCTGTTACCGGTCAACTCGTCGGTGTGTGAACCCACGTTGAAGTAAACGCTCGTCTGCTTGCCGGCGAGCGCCTTTTGCAACTCCGAGTTGGAGAAGTTGCCCACACCGGTGATGCTGCTCAGTGCACTCAGCATCTGCAGGTTGGCCCAGTCTTTCTCGCTATAGAGTGACTGGCCACCGCGCTGGAAGGCGCTCATGCGGATCTCATCCTGCTTGAAATCGGTCTTCTTGAGGATGACGCGGGCACCGTTGCTCAGCTCCAGCTCCTTGTAACCCAGGGTGGTGTTCTCGCTCTCCTTGACAATCTTGCCCTTCTTGGGCATCTTGGTCATCAGGGGCTCGTTCTTCACGTTGTCAACGTAGGCCTCGATGGGCGCGGCGATGGCGGCGTCATAGGCGGCCCTGAGGCCCTCGACGGTGGGATAAACGGCACCTTCCTTCTCCTGGTTGAAGTTGGTGATCACCAGGTTCTGGCCGTCGGTGGTGATGAGTTCGGGCAGCACCACGTTGATCATGTCGACCTGGATTTGGGGGGCAATCATGCTCATCATCTGGTAGAGCTGCTCAATCGAGGGGATGGGCTCGCCGTCCAGATAATGGCGGCAGTACTGGCGGCCGTAGTTCTCGTTGGAGATCTTGTCACGGTTGTTGTACCGCTTCTCCAGGCGGCTCAGGTACTCGTCGGTGGCACGCTGGTACTCGGTAGCGGTGAAGCCATACTTGGCGGCACGCATGGCCTCGATGATCGCAGCCTGGGTAGCGGCCTCGGTCTGTCCTTCCTTGGGCATGATGTCGATGGTGAAGGCATCCTTGGTGTTGGCCAGGATGTACTCACTGTCATAGCAATAAGCGTTGTCATAGGGGCAACCGGGCTCCTGGGCCTGGTCGCTCAGGCGCTGGTTGAGCATGCTCACAATCATGTCCTCGATGTAGTCCACGAGCAGGTAGTCCAGGTTGCGCTTCTCCTCGGGCGTCTCGGAATCGTGCTTGAACATCACGCTCACCTCGCTGTACTGTTGCTCCTTGTCCTTGTCAACGACGATAATGGGTGTGTCGTTGTCGGGCACGGGCTCGCGCACCACCTGGGCAGCGTTGGGGTCAAGCGTGTAACCCTTGTACATCTCCTTGATTTGGGCCTCGATGTGGTCAACATCCACGTCACCCACGATCACCAGGGCCTGGTTGTCGGGGCGGTACCACTTGTGGTAGTAGTCGCGCAGCTCCTTGTAGGGGAAGTTGTCCACCACGCTCATCAGGCCGATGGGCAGACGCTTGCCAAACTTGGAGTCGGGGAACAGCGGCTCGAGCTGGCGCTCGAGCATACGCATCTGGGCGCTCTGGCCCAGTCGCCACTCCTCATGGATGACGCCGCGCTCCTTGTCGATCTCCTCGTCGGTGAGCAGCAGGCCGGTGCTCCAGTCCTTGAGGATGAGCAGGCACGAGTCGATGGCGCTCTGGCGGGTGCTGGGCACGTCGTTGATGTTGTAGACGGTCTCAGCGATGCTGGTATAGGCATTCAAGTCGCCACCGAAGTTCACACCCAGCGAGCGGGTGTAGTCGATGATTCCCTTGCCCTCACCGTTGAAGTGCTCACTGCCGTTAAAGGCCATGTGCTCCAGGAAGTGGGCCAGACCGCGCTGGCTCTCCTCCTCCTGGATGGAGCCCACACGCTGGGCGATGTAGAAGTTCACACGGTGCTCGGGATAGTCGTTATGGCGGATGTAGTAGGTCAATCCGCAGTCTAGTTTACCGATGCGCACGGCGTCGTCCACCGGGATGGGCGGCATTTCCTGTGCCATCGCCATGTTGGTGCTGAACACCATCAGCATCAACATCAATGCAGCAAATAATTTTTTCATTGTCATCTCACTTGTTTTTAGTTGTTATAATGAATAATAGATGTTTAGCAATCTTATCATAGCTTGTCGCCAAATAACATTTTTGCCCATTAGACGCACTAACTGCATGAAAAACTACAAATTTAAAGCATTTTTTTTTTGATAACAGGCCAATTTTAGTTAGTTGATATGACAAAAACGCGAAAATTCCCATAAAAGAAGGGAATTTGAGATTGTTTATTGCTTCACTGTCGATTGCAGCCAGGTGACGATGTCGTTGATGACCTGGGGATTCATCGTCTCTTGGATGACTGCATAGTTGGAACTACCCACCCAGTCGTCGCAGGTCTGGAAAAGATGGTTCAATCCCTCATAGGCTTTGACTGTGGCATGAGGCACCAGATGGGCGATGCCCTCCAAGTTCTCTTTGCACGCCACTTGGCAGTCAAGCGTGCCGTTGATGGCGAGTGTGGGGCACTTGATATTGGTGAGGTACTTCGTCGGGTCATATTTCACGAGACCGCGAGTGTCAGGTGACATCATTCTGTCGATGGCAAACTCGTTGACTTCTTCTGCCGTGATTGTAGGGTCGACAGCCTTGAGTTTTTCGATTGCCTCTTGCTGGGCCGGATTGTTAACAATCAGTTCTTGCAGTTGTTTGCGCATCGTGAGAGAATCGGTATCGGTGGCAATGATGTCCAGTAACTGGTCATTGAGGCTTTGTGCCTCCTCGTCGGGCTCGACACCCATTGTGTAGCTGATCATGCGCGACTGCTTCTTGGCCAACTCCAATCCGCTGACACCCACACCAGCCATCGACACGATATAAGCAACCTCGTCGGGATAGTTGGCAGCGTTCATGAAGGCAATTATGCCGCCCTCGCTATGTCCCAGAATGCCCACTTGGGATGCATCAACCTCGGGACGGGCTGCCAGATAGCGCACTGCAGCCATGGCGTCGTCGGCCATCAGCGCTGTTTCAACATTGATGGGGCCGTTAGTATGGCTCTCTCCAGCGCCGCGCTTGTCATATCGCAGGACGACAAAACCATTGCGGCTCAGCGCGTCGGCCATCAGCAGGAAGGGCTTGTGGCCAGAAATGTTCTCGTCGCGGTCGAGCAACCCCGTACCATGGACGAAAACTACCGCTGGGAAGCGGCTACCAGTATTGGGCACAGTCAACGTGCCTGCCAGAGTCATGTCACCGTTAGTAAAAGTGACATTCTCGCTGTGATAGGGTTTATTTTGGTCGGCCTCGATTGCTGCCTCTTGGGGGCGGTCATTGCCAGTGTTTCGAGTCATTCTCAGAGGATAATCTGTGCCAAATTGGGTGAATATGCCGACAAGTGTATCGTTCTCTAGCTTACCCTTATATGAGGCATATGATTCGGCGATTTCCACATTCAACTCATTTCCACTGATAGTGGCAGTTGCAGGAAGATCGAAGGCTTTCTGGTCGGGCGAGTCCCAAGTGAAAATGACGCTATCTTTGGTCTGCTCGATATGGAATACAATCGACAGAGACATGGGGCCGGCTTCAAGCGCGCCTTTCCATGAGCCGTTAAGGTCGGGGTTTTGTGCCATGGCGTTGGTTAGCATGGCGATACACAGTAGCAAGGTGATGGATAAACGTTTCATAACATGTGTATTATTTAAGTGATTGTAATTTAGTTTCGGGGTAAACTAGGGCTTATTTTTTACCTTCATTACCGATGGAGTCGTCGTTCCAGCAGGCCTTCTTGACGCTCATGCTACCGTTGCCATTTGGACGCATCTTCACGATAAAGCAAGTGTTGCTGTTGGTTGTCCCACGCTTGTAGGCCTGACGGTCGTTATAGACGTCGATGATGGTGGCCAGGTTGCTGGGGGTATTGACGATGTTTTCATCCATGATGAAGAAATCATCAAAGAAATTCGTCTTGCTGTTGATTGTTTTTTCACTCATGTGGGGAATACCCTGCCTGATACCGATCTTTTCAGCAATGATTGACCCCCTGGCGGTGAGCCTTACAATCCTATCCTTGCCGGGCAGAGTGTCGGCCTTCTGTACAAAGGTGTAATCCAAACCGATTTTTACCGGTATCTTGTGGGTCCCTACTGTCTTGGTCCACGTCGTTGTTTCCGCTGAGTCGGTGGGCGCGGCCGTGATGGTATCAACTGCGTTGGCTCCATCGTCACCTTTATAGGTGACAACGACATCACACAGGTCTAACAAGTCCCTTGAACATTCCATGACGTAGGTGACCTTCAGTGGTACCTCATTTTCGTTCTCGGCTTGCTGCTGGTCACAAGAAGTCAATGCCATTGCTGCAACAAGCATCATGATGGTGAAGTTAGATAATAGCTTTTTCATCGTTCTGTTTCTTTAGAGGGTTCTTGTTCATTTTGCTCTTCGGCGTTGATGATGGCGTCATTCACCTCAAACTCGCCATTGTTGATGCTCACCTTTTGGACCAGGGAGTGAAAACCTTCCATAAAACCACCATTGAAGAGGCCTGGAGTCAATTCTTGCAATCCCAGATAGGCTGCAACCTTGCTGCTAGCGATGTCATCAATGTCAATCGGGTTCACGGTCCAATCAAAAATCGGAATCTTTAAAAAAGACGTTGATTGGCACATGCATTTGAGTTCCAAGGCCAGTTGGCATCTCTCCTTGTCAAACTTGGCTTCAGGCTTGATGAGCATGCGATAATTGACGACGCCAATCTCGGTCGGGAACGAGTCGTTGACAATATTTTTTTGCCAGCGAGTCGAGGTGATGGTGTCGGTGACGTCAATGCCACCCTTGCCCTTGTAGGTGATTTCAATATCGCTGGCGGCAATCAGGTCCTCAGATGCTTCCACCTGAATGGTGGTTGTCAATTCTTTCTTGCCATGCGGCTTGTTGTCGGACCCTGGGGTACAGGAGACGATGGCTACTGTGGCCAGGATCAGTGTTGCGGTACTCAATAGTGAGGTGATGGATAAGCGTTTCATAATATAGATAATGATTATTTGATTGATAATAAATTATTGGGTGACCGAGGGCTCATCCTCGTTCCCCGTAGTGATGATGGAGCCAACAAAAAAGAATGCAAAGGAGAGATAGAATAACCACTTGCCGACGCCGATAATGAAAAAGGCCGCTGCGGTGAGGGCTGCCAGCGCCATCAGTGCGATGCCGATGATGCCGTTGCGGCGGGACAACTTCTGCTGTTCCATCTTTGTCACGATGGTTCCTGTTTCCCACAAGACCAGTCCGGCAATGGCGGCACCCTTGGCCCACCACAGGTTGCCGATGAATGGTGCTTGGGCCATGATGCCGGTGAGATGCATCACAATGGCGATGACAGCGATAGCTACTAGGATTGCGCCAACTGTCTTGAGTGCCAGGATCATCATTTTATTTTTCAGTTCGGGCTCCATAATGCGATAAGTTTTTAAAGGGTTTTGCGACTGTAAGGCGACGCGTTGTTTACATCAAGAAAGCCGACAGCATTGAGATGATAGCAGTGGCAATGAGTGTCGCGGTGAAGATACAAACTTGAGTTTCCATAACAGTTAAGTTTTTGTGTCGGCGAATTAAGCGAATGTTGCGAATTGTGTTGTTTTTGTTATAGGCTGAAACTGGGTTGATTCAATCTTTTCATTCACCTAATTCGCCGGCGGTTAAAATCGGTTTTAATTTTTGAGATAATTGTTGTATAGTTGAGTCAGCTCGGCGGGGGTGATGCCCACGGCCTTGAGCTGGCCGAGGAAGTAGTCCATCTCGCCCTGCATGAGCTGGTCACGGCGCTGGCGAATGATGGTTTCTTTGGCTTCGGGACTGACGAAGAAACCCAGTCCACGTTTCGTGTAGATCACGCCATTTTGCTGCAGGTAGTCGTAGGTACGGGCCACAGTGTTGGCGTTGACCTCAATCTCGGCGGCGAGTTCTCGCACGCTCGGCACTTTTCCTTCGGGTGTCAGCGCTCCTGAGAGGATCTGGTCCCCGATGCGATCTGCAATCTGCAGATAGATTGCTTTATTATCCTTGAAATTCATAATATAATGTCGATTAATAGAAATCTCACTAATTTCACTAATCACTAATCTCTAATCACTAATCAATTCTCACTTCCACCACTTGAGTGAAACGACATCTTTATGCTTGAAGATATACCATGCCAGGCTCCATGCAACGAGGGCATAAATAGAGGTCCAAATGATCATCCAAGTGGAGAATTTGCCGCCCATTATAAAATCAAGCATCCATCTTGAAAGGGTCTCCATATCGCCGAAGAAATAGAACAGGGGGGCTGCAATGATGAACAAGCAGATTTCGAGGGCATAAAAGGCCGCAAAAGTCTTGAGCAATGACAGACGGGGCCACAGCACGCTGCCCAACATGTAAACACCGGCACTAGCAAAAAGGCTGATCCACATGGCTATGCCAATGCCGCGAGAGAAGTCAGAAAGTTCAGAGATATTGTCAAAATTATATTTCGTCGCCCCAACGCCATCCAGGAAATTGATGGGTCCGGGAACATAGAACGTGTCACTCCTGAATCCCCACAAAATGGCTATACGGGTGAGGTCGGCCAGTTGGGCGCATGCCAAGTAGGCTACGATTGCTCCCACCACATAGATGAGCACATTGACCAGGAATTTCTCCAGTGTCGATGAGGGCGAGGTGAGCAGGTAAGTGCGGCCTGTTTTGGACGTGAGGTTCCTGAACGCCAACGATGCTGTAACGCAAATGACGAGTGACATGATAGAGCCGATGAACACTTTTGGTGTATTGGTGCCGAATTCTTCAAAGGCCTCGCCTCCCATTGCTCCTGTAACAAGGTTGCCAATTATCATAATCATCGTGAGCAGGCCGTAGATGCCGATGATGGTGAACAGGATGCCGCGCTTGTTCTCTACCAGTTCCTTGCGCAGTGTGGCCGTGAAACGGCTCCAGTCGAAAGTTTGATTGACGGTATTCATAGTGGTGTTATTTTTTAGCGGTGAATAAATTGTTGATAGCAGCAGGATTGCTCAGGGTGGCGTTGAACAGCATCTCCAGGTCCACCTTGGTCTCCTCGCCCGGCTGTGCAGTAGTGACTACAAGTGTGCCCAGGGGGCTGTTTTGGGTAAAGATGGGCTCGTCATCCACGCGCTGGGGGCGGAAGGCCAACTTGCTCATCACGTCGGCAAAGCTGGCGTTGAGCAGTACCTGACTGTGGTCGATGATAACGACGTGATCCAGAATGTCGCTGATGTCGCGCACCTGATGGGTCGAGATGAGGATCATCTTCTCGTCGGTCATGCCGGCACCGATGAGTTTGCGGAACTGACTCTTGCTGGGGATGTCCAAGCCGTTGGTGGGCTCGTCCATGATGAGCACGCGGGTGTTGGTGGCAAAGGCAAAGGCCATGAAGACTTTCTTCTTTTGGCCCATCGAGAGCGCGTTGAGCTTCACGTCCATGTCACCGCCCATCTCAAAGATGTCGAGATAGCGCTGCATGTCCTCGCTACTGAATTTGGGGTAGAACGGTGCATTGATGCTCACATACTGGCTCAGGGTGAGGTGAGGCATCTCAAATTCCTCAGGCACCAGATAGATGTCGCTCATGGTCTTGGGCAGACGGCGGCGCACGTCCACATCATCCATGGTAGCGATGCCAGATTGCGGAGTGAGCAAGCCCGTCATCAGGTAGATGAGGGTGGACTTGCCGGCGCCGTTCTTGCCGAGCAGGCCGTAAACGTTGCCTGGCTCCAGGTCCAATGAGAAGTCATTGAACAAGTTTCCGAGTTTCTTGTTGTAACCGAAACTGATGTTTTTGAGTTGTAACATAATGATGAGGTTTTAAGTTTATATGAGTGATTATTTTGTTCTTTTTTCTACTTAATTAGTGTACTACTTAACTAGTACACTGCAAAGGTATAACAATAAATCTGAATCGACCAAATATTTTAACACTTTTTAAGATTTTTCTTTTATATGGGTACTTATTCAGCCGTTTAACCTCATGCAAAGGTTTATGCTCGCTACGCTCGCAGTTTAGAGTTTAGAGGTTAAAGGTTAGAGAGGCATCCGCTTCCTTGCCTCATGCTCTAGGTTTTATTTTTCACATGTAATTATCATGAATTATCCATTAATTATATGATCAATTCACGTGAAAAATTTTTTAAAAGTTTGTCCTTCTTGTCTTTCAACCCAAAACCTTCGCGTCTTGGCGCCTTTGCGTGGGATCAACGGGTTCGGGTGATAACCCCTAAAGCCTTACACCTTATATATTAAATGTGACAAAAAAGTATCCGCACTCCAGTAACCGGAATGCGGATGCCTCTCTAATCACTAATCTCTAATCGCTAATCAGCGAGCGCAGCGAGCTTCACCAGCTACCGCTGAGCAGGTAGTCGATGAGTGCGGTCACATCGGCAATGCTCACGTCGGTGCTGTTGTTGCAGTCGGCTGCCGCGATGTTGATACCGCTGTCATCGCCGCTGAGCAGGTAGTCGATGAGCGCTGTCACATCGGCAATGGTCACGTCGCCGTCATTGTTCACGTCGCCAATCATTACCGTGGGAGCAGTGCCGCCCTCGTTGCTGAAGTACATGTCCTTCACCTGTGCAAGGGCGATGGTTGCAGAGCCCTCGGCGTTGGTGATATAGACATTGCTGGCGTCGTAGGTGACTTTGAGTCCCTCTACCGAGTAGGCCACCGTCGAGTTGTCGGTCTTGGTAAATTTCAGGTAGCTATAGGTCTCGGCGCTGGCGAACATAGCCACCAGGGCGATAAGCATCGTTATAATCGTCTTTTTCATAATCTTGAACTCTTAAATTGATGTTTCATAATGCGAATAACTACTTGAGGATTACCAGTTGGGACCCCAGCCTCCACCGCCAGAATAGGATGAAAGTGAAACTTGTGAGCCGCCGGTTGCATTGGTAGCGCCCTTACCGGTCCAGAAGGTGGTGCCGCTGGCCGTCACGCCACTGTAGAGTTTAGGCGTGGAGGGAGCAGTGACAACGATGGTCTTGCTCGTGGTAGAGCCACCGCCGCCAGGACCCATGCCGCCCTGGTTGGAGAAGGTCGGGGTGTAGGCTGCAAAGGCTACGTTGCTGCCACTGTAGAGGGCAATCCACTTGTTGGCGCTAACGGTACCCTGATAGCAGGTCTGGCCGAGTGATGCACCGCTCTCGATGGCACCCATGTTGCCGCCGATGACCATCAGGTTAGCACCGCTCTGGATGTAAACCTTGTAGCCACCCTCGCTGTTGGCGTCGAGGCCTTCCTCGCTACCGCAGCAGAAGACGTTACCGCCGCTCAGGTACATGTTGCCGTTTGAGTCAATGGCATCGTTGCCGGTTGCCACGGCATAAACGTAACCACCCTTGAGGTACATGTGTGATGAGCTGTTCAACGCATCGTCATAGCTGGTCACCTCGACATAGCCGCCATTGATGGTCATGATGATTTTGGACTCGATGCCCTCGGCACCTTCACCACCAGTAGCACTCACGGTGATGGTGCCACCGTTGATGGTAATGTTGCCGTCCACCTTGATGCCCTTGGGCGAGGAGCGCTTGTCGCTGCTCGACGTGCCACCGCCTCCAGGCCAGCCACCGCCACTTTGGCCGTAACGGCTGCCCGTGGTGGTCACCTTGATGTTACCGTCGTTGACAATGAGCCAGCCGTCGATGCTCATGCCCTTGTCACCGTTACCAGTAGCCTTGAGGTCAAAGGTACCGCCGTCGATGGTTACGTTGTTGTCGCACTTGATGCCTGCGCTGGCGCTGGTCGTCTGGTCGCTGGCCGTTTGACCACCACCGCTCACGGTGCCGCTGATGTTGCCGCCCGTGATGTGCAGGTTGCCCTCGCACTTGAGTGCCTTGCTGGCAGGACCGTTGATGTTGTAGGTGATGGTGCCGCCGGTGATCTCCATGTCATAGTCGCTCTTGATACCGTGGTCATAGGTGTTGAGCGTCAACGTGCCGTCGCTCACGAGGACGGTGCCCTCGCTGTGGACGCCCACGGCCTCGTCCTTGACGGTGGTGCACTTCATACTGGCGCCATTCAAGATAAAGGCATAGTCAGCCTTGGCGCACTTCACGCTACTGGTGTCAACGTTGCTGTAAGCCCAGTCGCCACCCGAGCAATTGATGTCGATAGTGCCAGCGGTGGCGGTCATCGTGCTGTCGCACTTCATGCCGCGGGCGCCGTTACCGGTCATGGTGATGTTCACGACTGCCTCGGCACCGTTGATGGTGAGGTTGCGGTCGGTGCCGATACCTGTGGCTTCCTTGATTTTGCTATCTTCTTCGTCCCAGACGGGGATGCCCGTGTGCTTCAGTGTCAAGGTGCCGCCCTCAATGTTGACGTTACCCTCGGCCTTGATGCACTTGGTGCCGGCGGCGCTGCCGTTGATGGTGAGTGTGCCGCCCTTGATGAGCACGTGGCCGTCCTCCTCGGGAATAGTGACGTCCTCGGCATCTACCTGGAGACCATCGTCACCGCAGCTCTGGATGTTGACGGTACCGCCGTTCATCTGGAAGTACTGACTCACGTTGATGGCGTCGGCCACAGCGCTGGTGATGGTGATGGTACCCACGGTCTTCTTGACCTCCATGTACTCGTTGCAGGCCAGCGCGTGCTTCTTGTTGCCCGTGATGGTCAATGAGCCGCCCTTGGCAAACTCGGCATGGCCCTTCACGAGGAAGGCGGCCTTCTTGGTGTTGTTGGCACCATCGGCCAGCGTGTTGGTCGTTCCGTCGGCCAGCTGCACGGCGATGCGCTTGCTGTTCTGGATGTTGATGGCGGCGCTGTCGGGGTTAACCAGGTTAACGCCGTTCATGACAAGCGTCATCTTGTAGGCTCCAGCATGGTAGAAGCAACCGCTGTTGCTGGTGCCCTGCAGGGTGTAAATGTACTCGGTGGCCACCTCGGCGTCCTGCATGACGGCGACGCGCGCACCAGTCACTTGGGCGGTGATGTGGTTGGCGATATTACCGGCCACATACACGTCGGCCACATTGTTGTTGTACTTGACGAGGACATTGTCGTCGGCAAACGTCTCGCTGGCGACGGTCACACTGTCCACATCGGCTAGGGTAAAGCCCTTCTCCAATACTGTGAGCAGACTAGCCGAGGAATACGGCATCGTGCCCACCGATTCGGTGTTGTAGGCCCAGTGCACATGCCCGGTGTGGATCCACATCGTTTGCTGTGCATAGCCCAAAACACCCGCCATAGCAACTAGTGCTGCTAAAAGAAATCGTTTTCTCATAATTGGTGAACTTTTTTAATTGTTTGGTGGTGTTTAGATAAGATTAATACGTGATTGTTTCCTGCAAAACTAGGCATTTTCGGCAAAAAGAACCAAGCGCAGGCGGGTGTTTTCAATGAATCCCCACATTTGTTAGACCAATCAAGACATTATAAAAAGTAATCTCATGCCGCTACAGGTCAAAAATGGAGCAGATATTGAAAAAGTTAATCTGTATTTGTTTTATTGATTTTTATTGTAATTTTTTAGAAAAATAGTAATTTTGCCAAATAATTGAATATTAAAAGAAACTTATATTATTAACCAAAATCTGAAAAAAACGGGTGCTGATAGGTTTTACGTTATTGGCGAGAGGTTTTCATTTTCTTAAGAAAATATAAACAATGAGACAAACTGATAGATTCTTAGCCTTGATGATAGCTGTGCTGTGCAGTTCATCGGCCTTTGCTGTAGTTGATCCTTATGAAGCGATGGTAATCACTCCTGCCGAGGGCGTAGTGACAAGTCTGCAACACTTCACTATCACCTTTGCTGACCTGCCTGTTGAGGTGAACGAGCAGGCTATCCCCACCCTGGATAAAGGCGGTGGTGCGACCTATGAGGGAAGCATGAGAGCCAGCGAGGATGGGACCACAGTGTTAGTGGACTTTGGCGTGTGTTGCACCGCGTCAGGACCGTATTTCCTGAATCTTCCTGAGGGCTCCCTCAAGGTCAATGGTCAACGCTTGCTGCCGTTGACGCTGAGGTTCACCATCAATGGCACTATGGAATCATTCTATGAGCAAATAGCCATCGATCCCGCCGAGGGCGAGGTGGAGAGCCTCCAGAATTTCACAATCTCGATTCCCGAATATATCGGCGAGATAGAGTATGGCAGCATGGCCAAGTTGACCAATACCACGACCAATGAGACCTATGAGGCCGAGATGTATGGCGTGCGTTTCAATGTGCTGGTGTATTTCCCTGATGAGATTACCACTCCTGGCAACTATGTCCTGACCATTCCCGCCAGGTCGATCATCATCTATACGCTGGGCGAAGATGTCGAAGAGCTCAATTTCAATTATACCATTGCTGGCGGCAGCAGTTTCATCGTTGGTGACGTCAACGGCGACAATAACGTGAATATTTCCGATGTGACGGCCCTGATTGATCTCCTGCTGAGCGGTGGTGTGACTCCCGATGCTGCTGACGTCAACGGCGACCAAGGCGTGAATATCGCCGACGTGACCGCCCTGATCGATAAACTCTTGACGGGCAATTAATCACCATGAGAAAATACTATAGCTTATAATCATATTTAACATTAACTATTTATATAAAGAAAAGCCCGGGCTAGTGACTTTTGCTTGCAGTCGAGGCCTTTTATAAAACATTCAAACATCAATGATGAGACAAACTTTTAGAATTTTAGCTTTGTTGCTGGCTGTTTTCTACAGCACGTCGGCTATAGCGGCAGTGGACCCATACGAAGCGCTTGAGGTCACTCCCGCCGAGGGCGTGGTGGAGAGTCTGCAACATTTCACCATCACCTTTGCTGGCCTGCCAGTGGTGGTCAATGAGGAGGCCGTGCCCACCTTGCGGAAAGGTGGCGGCGCGACCACTGAAGGCCACATGAGCGCAGATGAAGACGGCATCACGGTGCACGTGGATTTTGACGAGAGTTTTACCACTTCAGGACAGTATTATCTGAATCTGCCCGAGGGCTCGCTCACGGTCAACGGCCAGCGCCTGCTGCCATTGACGCTGAGGTTCACCATTAGCGGTACTGCCGACTCGTTTTATGAGCAAATCACCATTGACCCCGCCGAGGGCGAAGTGTCGAGCCTGCAGTTTTTCACCATCTCGTTCCCCGAGTATGTGACCGAGATTGCCTATGGCCATAAAGCCACAATAACTAACAACTCGACCAATACCACCCATGTGGCCGAGATCACCGAGGTGGGTTTCACCGCCCTGGTGTACCTCGCCGATGAGATCACCGATCCTGGTGAATACACGCTCACCATCCCCGCTGGTACCGTCATCATCGAGACCCTGGGCGAGGAGGTGCATGAACTCAGTTTCAATTATACCATCCCGGGTGATATTGGCCCCACGTTCTATGACCAGATCACCATTGATCCCGCCGAGGGCGTCGTAGAGAGTCTGCAACATTTCACCATCACCTTCCCGATGGAGATTGACTGCCTGGCCCCTGACGTCATGGGAACGTTGACCAACACCACGATTGACACGACCTATGAAGCAGCGATGGGATTCCTGGACAACAAGGTGTATGTGGACATTGCCGAGGCTGTTACCACCCCTGGCCGATACACGCTGACCATCCCTGAGGGTGCTGTCGCTATCGAGGCCCTGGGTGAGATGATGCGTGAACTCAACTTTAACTACACCATCACTGGCGGTGAGATGCCCGATTATACCATCAATCCGCCCGAAGGCGAGGTGCATCTATTGCAGTATTTCACCATTGCCTACGGTGAGCCTGTTATAGTTGACGAGGATGCCCACTCGATATTGACCAATGATGAGACAGGCGAGTCCTTTGAATGCAACATGCTGGAGATTGGTGGCAATGCTGTGATTTATAAGGAATACCCCTTGAGTGTCGTGGGTTCTTACACACTCACTGTTCCTGCTTACAGCATCTCGATCGAGTCCTCTGGACAAATCAATCCCGAAATGGTCTTCCATTACACGCTCACCGAGAAAGAGACTTATGTGCCCCCAATTATCGAGCGTCAGCCCGAGGGCGACCTGCGTTTGTATATGCGCACTGGTGGTGTCGTTAGCGAAGTCGAAGCGGGCGAGAATCCCGATGATGAGAATCCTTATATCATCATCTATGAGGAACAAAGTGGCGCATTGAGCCTAGTTTTTGCTCCCGATAACAAGGTTTACATCCAGCATCCCGTGTCAACATCCTACTATGACGGTTGGGTAGAAGGCACCCTGAGTGAAGATGGGAAGACGATTACCGTGCCCATGGGCCAGTATATCGCCTATGCCAGGTCACTGGAGATGGCTGTGCAGGTGGCCATGTTCACCTATAACGACAGCTTGGGCACCTATACCTATGACGAGTCAATCGAGGAATTGACTTACACGATCAATGATGATGGCACCATCACCCAGAACGGCACCGACCAGAACCACATCCTGGGAACGATGAACCGCGCCTTTGGCGATGTGTTCCAGTACCTGGACTATGAGTGGTTGCAGTCAGGTGACTATGCTACGGTTTACGTTCCCGCCGTTGAGCAGCCCCTCACGCCGCCTGCCGACTTGACTACCGATTATTACTTCATGACCACCGCCGTTAACGACGGCATGGACTGGGATGCCTATTCGACTGTCGTGGAAATGGGATTTGACGGCTCTGACGTGTGGTTAAAGGGCATCTCGCAGTACCTGCCCGATGCTTGGATCAAGGGTGTGCGCGATGGTGATGAGATCACCTTCCACAATCCCCAGTTGCTGGGTTCCTATGAGCAGTTAATCTACTTCAAGTGTGGTGACTACAACCCCATCACTGGTGACGTGACCCAAAAGGATATGGTATTGACCGTGAAAGATGACGAGACGTTCACCACCTTTGACTACGTCTTTATCACGGCGAGCAAGGACAATCTTGAGTTCATCAATTACTATCAGGGATTAACCATCTCGCTCAACCCTGATGCCGCTGTTAGGCCACCCGAGGGCTTTGAGCCTGTAGATTATACCTTCTCTTATAAGACCAGGTCAGGCGCCTATGATCCCCTTATCCCTGGCGAGAGAAAGGTAAAAATCGTGACCTATCGCAACGAGGTCTATATCCAGGGTATGTGGGAATACCTGCCCAACGCTTGGGTGATGGGCAAGTTGGTCAATGGTCAGTTAGTGATGAATCTTGCCCAGTTCATGGGAGTTTATAAAGAGGATTATTCAGCAACTTATCCCATCTTCTTGACCGCATTTGATAGCAGCACGGGATTGTTGGTTCCTCAAGTGACATTCACCTACAATGGTGAGGAGGGCTCGTTTACCAACGCGAGTGCGCCATTGAGCATTGGCATCAACAAAACGGGCTACTTGAGCGTCCAGGACTTCTTTGATTGCGCGTTTGTGCGTGACGATTCGGGCGTTGAATCGATTATCGCCGATGATGCTTACGTCACGGGCTATTACGACCTGCAGGGTCGCCGCCTGGATGAGGCTCCTGCCAATGGAGGCATCTATATCGTCAAGTACTCTGATGGCACGACCAGGAAAATCATGAAGCGGTAAACCCCGTTCAACTGATTACAATCAATGAGCATCCTGTCAAGAATCTTGGCAGGATGCTTTGGTCTGTGCGTTAGGGTGTTACATGCTCTCAAGATGCGTGATGGTGCGCAGGATGCCCAGTGCGTCGCTCACCGAGCCTATGCCTCCCACGATGACGCTGCGGCGGTTGTTCTTCTGGCTCAGGTTGCACCGCTTGGGGTTGGTATAGACATAGTTCAGGATGCGCCCAAAGGCCGGTGACTGGTAATAGGCCTTGTTTTCCTCGCCCACCAGGAACAGGTGCATGCGCCCCTGGCGGATGACCAGTTTCTCTATACCCAGGCGGCGCGCGGTGCGTCGCAGGGGCACGATGCGGATGAGTTCGCTTGCCATCTCGGGAATCTTGCCGAAGCGGTCCACCATGCGCTCCTCGAAGGCCTCGACCTGGTCATCGGTCTCCATGTTGTCGAGTTCGCGGTAGAGCGTGATGCGCTCATTCTCTTGGGGAACATAGCTTGCGGGAAACATCAGTTCCAGGTCGGTGTCCACTACGCAGTCGGTGACAAACTCGGTCGTGTCCTCCTGTTCGCTAGTCTCGGGGAAGGTGTACATGGCCGCAAACTCCTCGGTACGCAACTCGGTGACAGCCTCTTTCAAGACGCGCTGATAGGTCTCGTAGCCCAGGTCGGCGATGAAGCCGCTCTGCTCGGCGCCCAGCAGGTTGCCCGCTCCGCGGATGTCAAGGTCCTGCATGGCAATCTGGATGCCGGAGCCGAGGTCGCTGAAACTCTCGATGGCCTGCAAGCGGCGGCGCGCGTCGGTGCTCAGGGGCTTGCCTGGCGGTACCAGCAGGTAGCAGAAGGCCTTGCGGCTGCTGCGTCCCACGCGTCCGCGCAACTGGTGCAGGTCGCTCAGTCCGTAGCGGTCCGCATTGTTGATGATGATGGTGTTGACGTTGGGCATGTCGATACCATTCTCAATGATGGTGGTCGCCAGCAGCACGTCATAGTCGTGGTTGCCAAAGTCGATGATGGTTTGTTCCAGCCGCTCGGGCGCCATCTGGCCGTGGCCCACAGCCACGCGCGCGTCGGGCACCACGCGGTGAATCATGTTCTCGAGGGTCTCGAGCTGCTCGATGCGGTGGTTGACGAAGAACACCTGCCCGTTGCGTGACAGCTCAAAGTTGATGGCCTCGGTGACAATGTCATCGTTGAGCGTGCCCACGGTCGTGAGGATGGGGTAGCGGTTGGCGGGCGGTGTGGTCAGGGTGCTCAGGTCGCGCGCGCCCATGAGCGAGAACTGCAGCGTTCGAGGAATGGGCGTGGCACTCATCGTGAGCGTGTCCACGTTGAGTTTCATCTGCTTGAGTTTGTCCTTGACGGCGACACCGAACTTCTGCTCCTCGTCAACGACCAGCAGGCCCAGGTCCTTGAACTGTACCGTCTTGCCGATGAGCTTGTGGGTGCCGATGAGGATGTCGATTTTGCCCTCCTTGAGGTCAGCGAGCAACTGCTTCACTTCCTTAGGCTTGCGGGCGCGGCTCAGGTAATCGACGCGCACGGGAAAATCCTTCAACCGCTCGCTGAAGGTTCGCCAGTGCTGGAAGGCCAGCACCGTCGTCGGCACGAGCACGGCGGTCTGCTTGCCGTCGGTCGCGGCCTTGAAGGCGGCGCGCACGGCAATCTCGGTCTTGCCGAAGCCCACATCACCGCAAATCAAGCGGTCCATGGGCTTGTCGCTCTCCATGTCGGCCTTGACGGCCTGGGTGGCCGTGAGCTGGTCGGGTGTGTCCTCATAGATGAACGAGGCCTCCAACTCCTGCTGCAGGTAGCCGTCAGGGGTATAGGCGAAGCCTTTCTGCTCGCGGCGGGCGGCATACAGGCGTATGAGTTCGCGGGCAATGTCCTTGAGGCGGCTCTTGGTGCTTGCCTTCATTTTAGCCCAAGCGTTGGAGCCCAAGCGGTTCAGGCGAGGCGACTCGCCCTCCTTGCTGCGGTATTTCGAGAGTTTGTGCAGCGAGTGAATGGACACATAGGCCTCATCGCCGTTCAGGTAGGTGAGCTTGATCATCTCTTGGGGCGTGCCGTTGATGCTGGTGCGCAACAAGCCGCCGAATTTGCCTACACCCAGGTCCTCGTGGACGATATAATCCCCTTTCTCGATTTGGTTGAGCTCCTTGAGCGAGAGAGCCAGTTTGCCTGAACGGGCGCGTTCGCTCTTGAGGTTGTACTTGTGAAAGCGGTCAAATATCTGATGGTCGGTGAAGACACACACCTTGAGGTCGTCATCGACAAAGCCCTCGTGCAGCGTGCGCAGCACGGGCTCAAAGGTGATATCGTCGCCGCGGTCGTCAAAGATGTTGCGCAGGCGCTCAATCTGCTTGGCGCTGTCGCTCAGGATGAACAGGCGGTAGCCGCGGGCGAGGAAGTCGCTGAACGATTGCCCGATGAGGTCAAAGTTCTTGTGGTAGATGCCTTGGGGCTTGAGGTGCAGCGACAGGTGCTTCACGCCGCGCTCGGGCATTGCCTCGCCCTCGGTGAAGTCGATGCGCCGCAACTGGTCCAGGCGGCTGATGAACAAGTCGGCGTCCACCACCTTGCCAGTCGCTTGGGTGTCGCCCTCGTCGGCGATGAGGGCGCTCACCGACATGCCTTCGGCAGCAATCTCGCGGATGCGTGAAGTGAGCCATTGGCGGCTGTGGCACAGCACGATGGTTTCATCTCCCACATAGTCGAGCAGCGACACGTTGTCCTCCCTGCCGCCATCGCTGGGAGTGTTGTTGAGGATGCTCACCTGCTCCAGGCGCTGCTCGCTGAGCTGCGTCTCGACGTTAAAGGTGCGAATGCTGTCGATGTCGTCGCCCCAGAAGTCGATGCGGTAGGGCAACTCGTTGCTATAAGAGAACACGTCGAGGATCGAGCCGCGCACGCTGTACTGGCCGGGCTCATACACATAGTCGGTTGCCTTGAAGCCCAGTTCGCGCAGGCGTGCCGTGGTCTCGCTCAGGTCAGCGGTGCCACCCGTCTTCAGGTGGATGGTGCTAGCCTGCACATCCTCGCGGCGGCGCACACGCTCGGCGAGTGCCTCAGGGTAGGTGACCACCCAGCGCACCTCCTTGTCGTCAAACCAGCGGTTCAGCACCTCGGTGCGCAGGATCTCGTTGGG
>Ga0247611_10002792_pt1 | contig 27122 bp, 23 predicted proteins | sample 177DNAGHGhighgp2_FD_192422 | JGI IMG/M metagenome (GOLD analysis project Ga0247611, IMG submission 192422) | Sheep rumen microbial communities from Palmerston North, Manawatu-Wanganui, New Zealand - 1770 DNA GHGhigh gp2 | ecosystem: Host-associated > Mammals > Digestive system > Stomach > Rumen... | reverse complement strand
CGAGAGAGACAAGTGGCGGCTATGGCGCGGGGGCGCACCTCTTCCCATTCCGAACAGAGAAGTTAAGCCCCGCCGCGACGATGATACTGCGGGAGACCGTGGGAAAGTAGTTCGCCGCCCACCCACAACGGAAAGCCCGTCAGCATACAGCTGGCGGGCTGTTCTGTTTTTATGCATTGGCATATTTTTTCCATCCTTTCCATATTTTTTCCTATCTTTGCAATTCATTTCAAATCGCCATGAAAGAATTGTTGATACGTTCGATTTCAGGCTTGGTGTTGGTTGCCTTGGTGTTGGGATGCATCTTTGTCTCACCTTGGGCTTATGCGGCCTTGTTGCTTTTCATCGTTGTTGTCGGTACCTATGAGATGGCTTGCCTGCAGCAGATGAACCAGCCTCTCTACCTTTTACTAGGTGAGATATGTTCTGTCGGTGCTTTCACGTGTTCGGCATTGTCGGCTTTGCAGGTCATTACGCAAAAATGGATTGTATTGGAAATTCTGTTTGTGATGCTCCCGTTCCTCATAGCTTTGTTTTCTAAATCAAAGGATTTCAAACATGTGTTTGCCTATATCTATGGTTCGTTGGTTTTCCTTTCCATGCCTACTTCTTTGATGCTTTATTTTTATCGTGAAGACTTGTTTGGAGCTATGGCTGGACCAGGCCTAATCGTTCTGGTGTTCTGCCTTTTGTGGGCAAACGATATTTTCGCCTATCTTTCGGGTAAAATGTTTGGCAAACATAAGCTCTATGCTCGTATTTCCCCTGGCAAGACCATTGAAGGCAGTATCGGTGGACTGGTGTTTACTATTATCGCTATGATAGTTTTCTCCCATTATGCTGATTGGCTTACGATTGCTGTTGGAATAGGTTTGGCATGTATCGCCGTAATTTTTGGTACTTTAGGTGACTTGAGTGAATCAATGCTGAAAAGGCAGGCTGGCGTGAAGGATTCAGGTAAACTTATTCCCGGTCACGGCGGAATTTTGGATCGTTTTGACTCTATTATGTTCAGCGTACCGTTTATTTTCGTTTATTTGCTGTTGCTATGAAGATCAATAAAAGGTTACACGAGGAAGGAACGAAAGCCATAATGATAACTTTGGTCGTCATTGTGGCGGTTTTGTTTGTCGTCAATTGGGTTTGGCCATTGCAGTCGGTGTGGCATTATCTTCTTTATCTTTTTTTGACTGTTGTAATTGTCTTGACTGTCCGTTTTTTCCGTGTCCCAATTTGGCGTAAAACCACTATCGAGAAAGATGCAGTTTTGGCCCCTGCCGATGGCGTGATTGCAGCCAATGAGGTGGTTGTGGAGGATGAGTATTTCCATGACAAACGTCGACAGGTTTCCATTTTTATGTCAATCTACGATGTGCATATTAACTTTTTTCCTTTCGATGGCGAAGTGACCTATTATAAATATCATCCTGGGAAGTTTTTACTGGCTTTCAAACCCAAGTCATCTGCTGATAACGAACACAATACCATTATTTTAAAGGATAAGAAAGGCCGTGAGATTATGGTTCGGCAAATTGCGGGTTTTGTTGCGAGGCGTATCGTTTGTGATTTGCAGCCTGGCGATGAGGCCGTTGTAGGAGAGGAATTGGGCATGATACGTTTCGGTTCGCGTGTTGACGTTTTCCTTCCTTTAGATGCTGAGGTCAAGGTGAAAATCAATCATCGGACGGTAGGAAAGGAAACGGTACTGGCGAAATTGAAGTAATCAAACGAATTTTGTTATTTCCATTAATCTTTTCACCTCAAACGTCCTTTCTCCTTCAATCGTTTCTCCTTTTGGATTGAACAAAACTGTATCCATCCCAACGGCACGGGCACCGTCAATGTCGACCGCCATCTCGTCGCCAATCATAAGGCTTTCTTCGGCGGAGGCGTGGGCTTTTTTTAAGGCATAACGGAAAATTTCAGGATTGGGTTTTTTCACGCCGACTTCCTCAGAAACGGTTAAGGTTTCAAAATAAGGCTCCAAGCCCGAACCGCTGAGTTTGGTGTGCTGTACTTCTTGGAAGCCGTTGGTAATCAAGTGCAATTGGTATTTTGGTTTCAGATAATCCAATAGTTCCATCGTGCCTGATACCAGCCTTACAATTCGGGGTGACAAATAGACATAATCCTCGCTCAAACGGTCGGCCAATTCGGTGTCGTGGATGCCATAGTGTTCCAAAGGCTTCAGGAAACGGGTACGGTTGAGTTCGTCTTTGGTGATTTTGTCGGCACGGTAAAGCACCCAAAGCTGTTCGTTCAAAGGATGATACACTTCGTGAAACTCATGCGCGCTTGAGATGCCAAGACTTTTCAGGTTGTATTTTTCGTAGATACGCTCAAAGGCCACCTCGGCAGCAGCATCGAAGTCCCAAAGGGTACGGTCGAGGTCGAAGAATATGTGATTGTAGTGTTTCATCGTTGAAGCATTTGGCGTTGCCATTCAAACAGGGCTACAGCTGCAGCATGACTCACATTGAGCGAGCGAGTTGGGCCAGGAACGGGGATATAGACCACCATGTCGCATTGGCCTAATAGATTTTCACTCAAGCCTTGGCTTTCGCTACCCACGATAAAGGCCACATCTTCTGGGAGTTGAGTCTCGTAGATGCATGTGGCGTTGTCGGCAGTCTCAATGGCGACAATTTTTTTGCTAGCAGGAACGATTTTCCGCAGGTCAGTCTCTTCGCTGAAATACCAATGGATGTTATCGCGGCTAGAAGCAGCTGCACGGCGTACTTTGCCTAATCGATGCTCCTCTTCTTTGCCCAAGAAACAAACCTCGCTGGCTCCAATGTTGTCGCCCAGTCTGATCAAGGCACCCAAGTTGTCGGGTGTCATCAGATGGTCGGCGATGAGTAGGGGATGGGGCACATGTTGGTAGAGATTCTCAGGGGAGAGTTGCTCAAACAGATAGTTGGATTTCAGATAGGTCATGGTCAAAAGGGTTATTGCACGATGATTTTTTTGATGAACATCTTGTCATCGGTTTTGATATGTAGAATATATACACCTTTGGGCAACACGCCACATTCGATTTGTGCATTCCCAGTGCTATGACCTACCATAACATTCTGACCAACATCGTTATAGAGAATATATTGGAACGGATGTTCAAAGCTAACGTTTAGCCAATTACGTGTCGGATTTGGGAAAATTCTCAGCTCGTTCTCGATGCTGTCAATACCCAGAATGGTAATCTCCACAGTGGCAAATGCTGGGATGGATTGCTGCCCTTGGTTGTTGAAAGCCGTGACACTATAGGTGTGAGTACCAAGATTGAGGAGTTCCGTAAAAGTTGTTTCGTGTTGTGTAGCAATTGGTATCCCGTTGCGTCTGATATGGTAATTGTCGTTCGAGTTGTTTGCCTGCCAAGTGATGGTGACATTATTCTCAATGATTTGAGTTTCCAATTCTACGCTAGGCAAGAACAGGAAAGTGTTAGCCGATGGGAACTGAATATCATCTATCCAGCAACAGTCTTCCCCATACGAGCCACTGCCGTTTTTCGAATAAATCCATTTAAACTTGTGTGTCCCAGGGTCTACAGGGAAGGTCTCGCGGCTCCAACCAATCTCTCCCGACCATTCGCCCATGACGGTGTTGTCGATGTAAAAGGTGAGTTTGTCCTTGTTGGCTTCAGTGCAAACTTTTTTGTAGAAACTGATTTCACTTGATTCCTCAACATCGAAACTGACTTGTAAAGTAGTGAGATTGGCATCGCTAATGGCCCCTGAACGGGCACTATAGGTTCCCGTATTGGCAGTGCTGTTGTCGATAAACCAATAGGAACCTCCAAGCATTTGCCAGGCAAAAGCGCTGAAGTCTCCGGTTTCGAAGGTTTCTTTGAATGGGCCTATATTTAGGAATTCGGTGCTGCTGAGCGTGTATGGGGTAGCGTCCATGTGGTAAAACACTTCAAAATTCGTACCTGTTGGGGTGTTCGCCGAAGTGCTGAATGAGATGGCCGCGGTAGCAGTGCTTCCAGCAGGTATTATCCCGAGGTTATATTGAATTGGATTGAAAATCAAATTGTCGGAGCTGCTAAACAACTGTACCGTGGCTTCTCGCGCGTCTGACGAACCTATATTCCTAAATCCTATGAGCAAAGTCCCGTTTTCGCCCTGATTGACTGTGTTTGCCGGCCTAAACTCCGACAAAACGAAAGCGGGTGCATGAAGCGTCATGCGGAAATGGCTGGTCCAAGTATTGCCGCCTTCAGTGCAAGTAAGTGTGAATTCAGCTTGATACCCATCTGTAATCATATCGTTTACAGATATTTCAAATCCGTTGGCTATGGTATATTCTTCCATAGCAGCAAGGCTGCCGATGGTGTACGATCCGTTTGTGATTTCCACAAAAGGAGAGTCGACGCTAAGGGTGACTTGTACATTTGAGGCAGTTTCGTTTCCAATATTCTTGATGTTCAAATCCATGTTAAGTGTTTCGCCATAATCTGCCTGACCGTTTTCGTCGTTGATGGTGAAACCATTATAGGTGAGGTAGGCGCCATTTGCTGGGATGATGGCAATGTCGCGAACTTCTGTAACCTTATTGAAACTTTTTATTATGAGTTGTGCCGTCCCAGTATGTGTGAGGTTAGGGAAAGTGAGCGTGCCCTCTCCGTCGATGATAGGGGCGCTAGCAATGACTTCTCCGTCAACCGAAAGCGTGGCAAAAGCATAGTTGGCATCTGCCATAACATGTAGTTCTGTCTGTCCAAGGAAGATGGCTTCAGGCTGGCACATGACATTCATTTCGGTCGGGTTGTCGGTGCGTAGAAGCAAACTTGGGTCTCCAAAAAGAATCCAAGTGTTGTGGGTCTTGCCTTGATCAGAAGGATGAAGGTCGAGGATCTTCATGTTGCCGTTGAGAGAAGCCCCGCCAAGGGTGTGGTGGAATTGGTCTGCGTTGCGCCATTCGCAAAGGATGTCGACCATCTCGTCCTGTCCCGTCATGGGCGGCTGCCAGGGCTGGGAAGTCCATGAAAACATGCCGCCGATGGCTCCAGTGGGTGCGCTGGAAGTGTTGTTGGTGGCTCGCATCCATGCCTCGGCGAAGCAGTTTTCGTCGAATTTTCCATTGAGGCAGGCCGTAGACCAAATGACAGGCCATTTGTAATCGTTGACTAAGGTGTTCACGTGGCTGTTGTTGAAAGAGCCTACGTACCAACTTATTGTGGAACCATGGTTGCAGTAGTTGCAGATGCTGACACCGTTATTGAAGTTCTCACTTAACATGGCGGAATTGGTGCCCGCGCCCACACCTTGATAATGCTGCGAAACTTCTGCATAGGTGTAATGTAGCAAAGTGTCGCGGATGTATTCTATATGTTGATAGTCTGATTCTCCTCCGTTATGACCGCTGCCAGCCCCTTCGGTGGCGCCTATGCCCATGCCTTTGTTGAGCCAATTCGCATCGGAGGGAATGTCGCGTTCATAATATATCACTTTGGCGACTTGGTTCTCCACGTCAGCAACACTTTCAACTGAGAATCTTCCAACAAGGGCTTCGGGGTAATAGTCGTTGCCTTCGAGTTGGCCAAACCAAATGTCCGACGCCCCTCCATTCATTGACTTTGGCGTAAGGTCATCATAGTCGCCTACAAGGAGTACATAACACAGATTTTTCTCTGGATTGTTGTAATGGCTGAGAATGAACGATTTGATTTGGTTGGTATTGTTGCCTCCGATGTCTGAAAGACTGACGATAGTGGTAGGCTGACCCGATTTGTTTTTCCAGTCCACAAAGGGCTGCATGGCATCGAGATAGGCAGGCGGGCAGATGACTAACATTTCGCCTTCGTCAGGGATGAAGTTGTATTTTGTCGCCCGTTCTTGGTAGTTGATAAAACGATGATGATACATCTCAAGCGTTTCGGGCGACATTCTAATCTTGTTTGATTTGTGGCTTGGTTTTGGGTTGTCTCCACCTTTGTCGCTCATCTTTTTCATCGTCAAAGTCAGCTGGGTGTAGACACGAAGGGTTTTCGTCACGGGATTGTATGCAAAAGGATAGACCAAAATGTTTTGTCCGCGGAAATCGCGGAGGATATAAGGCTTGTCTAGTTGTGCCTGAAAACCTGGAAAGAATTGTTTTTTTGAATAGGTCTCTCCATATCGGTAAGGCACGGTCTCAGGATCAATCTCTCGGCTGAGATTGCCTTTGGATGGTGCGATTTCGATGTCTTCAAAATCCTGATATTGGGCCTTGTCGACTTCCACCTTCATCTTGGCCAGGTCGTCGATGAGCATGGGGATGGCAAACAGCGGCAGGTCGGGCGAGCCTTCTTCAAGCAAAGAGGCCATCTTGGGCACTGTGATGGTGTACTGAAGTCCAAAAGGCGTACTGACCTCGTCTTTATAAAAACCTCCCAATGTGAAGCTGACCGAAATCTCTTCTTGGGAATTGGAGAGCAGTTTGACGTTAGGCGATGTTGGGTTTTTGCTTCCACAATTCACCCATTCCTGCGAAAACAGGTGGCAGGAAAACAAACAGATAATGAGGAATAACAGTCCTTTTTTCATTTCTTGTGTGTATTTTGCGCAAAAATACGCAAATTCTTTGAAATGAGATAATACGGGCTGTATTATTGGTAGTGTGTAGTTATATTTGCGAAAAACAAACGGACTCCCCAAATAGGAAGCCCGTTTGCCTCGTCGGATTTCAAATAGTCTGTGACGATAGTTTTGTTTAGTCTACGTTCTTGTGAAGGTAGGAGTTCTCTCCGCTGATGCCGTTTTTGGAGGCCGAGTATTCCGACAGCCCCTCGTCATTATGGGTAATGTCGACATTGCGGCGCAAATAGGCCGGCTGGTTCTCCAGCTCCTCCAAACCACGGGTTGTCCTGAAGTTCATGCTTAGGGCACGCAAACGCTGTTTCTTCAGCAACTCCTTAGGGTCGGTTTCCTTGGCTTTCTTGGCCTCAAGGACTGCAATTTCGTGTTCGGCCTTGGCTTGCACTTCTTCCTTTGTCATGATGCGGGAGGTGATTTCAAAGCCTTCGTCGTCGTTGCCGTTGGTCCTGAAAGGATTGTCGAACACTTTGACAACGGGGCGTTCTTCTTCGTGATGGACGGTTTGTGGCGCGTCGTAAACGGGTGCCTCGGGTTTAGGCTCGGCGATGGGCTCATAGGAAGGCTCGTCGTCAATGGAATGCATCTCTTTCGGCTCTTCTACTGGCTTGGGAGTTTCAGGCTCAACGGCCTTGGGCTTTTCCACAGAGAACAACGGATGCACGGTCTTTTCCTCGGGCTTGGTTTCGGGTTGCGTTTCCTTGGGATAGGCTTTTTCGACTTCGGTGGCTGCAACCGATCCCACTGCAAGATGAGCGGGTTGGGCGGGCGCTTCTTTTTCGTCCACCTTGATTTGGCCGTTCAAGTCATACACCTTTTTCGGTTGGGTAGTGTTGACTGGAGCTTGTTTTTCTGCAAGCACAGAGCTGTATGATTTAGCATCATGGTTGAATCCGGTGGCAATCAAAGTCACGCTAAGGGCCTCGCCGAGGCTTTCATCGGTGCCATTGCCCCAGATGACGTCTGAGTTGTTGCCGCAGGCGTTCTGTGCGATTTCTAAGATCTCATCAACTTCATCGAGCGAGACTTCGTTGGTGCCCGAAGTGATGTATAGGAGAATGTTCTTTGCGCCTTCGATGTTGGAGTCGTTGAGCAGGGGAGAGTGTATGGCATCCTTGATGGCTTTCTCGGCTCTGTTTTCGCCTTCAGCGACACCTGAACCCATGATGGCCTTGCCGCTGTCTTTCATGACGGTCTTCACATCCTCGAAGTCGACGTTGACGTAGCCGGGCACGGTGATGATTTCAGCGATGCCTCGGGCTGCTGTGGCCAACACGTCGTCGGCCTTCTTGAAAGCTTCAGATAGCTTCATGTTGCCATATTGGTCACGTAGCTTGTCGGTACTGATGAGGATAAGCGTATCAACGCATTTTTTAAGTTCGTCTATGCCTGACAAGGCTTGCAGTTTGCGGCGACGGCCTTCACGTTCCATGGGCATGGTGACGATGCCGACTGTGAGGATGCCCTTGTCCTTGGCCAACTTGGCCACCACGGGAGCAGCACCTGTTCCGGTGCCACCACCCATACCTGCTGTGACGAACAGCATCTTGGTTTCGTCGTCAAGTAGGGCTTCGATTTCATCTTTGCTCATCTCGGCGGCTTCACGACCGATGTTGGGGTCGTTGCCAGCGCCCAATTCCCGTTTGCCAAGGTGGACAGTGGTTTTCACATTGCTTTTCAGCAAGGCCTGATGGTCGGTATTGCATAGTACGAAGTCGACTCCTTGTATGCCTTCCTCCATCATGTGGTTGACGGCATTGCCGCCACCACCACCCACACCGACGACTTTGATGTAGTTGGGCTTTTCCACTCCGACGGGCTTGAACATTTCGTCGTGGGTGTTATGGTTTGTTGTGTAATCTTCTGCCATGTTTTTGCGGTTTTGATGGGTTATACAAGGTTGTCGTCAGGTGTGAAAAATTCAGTGAACGAAGTTACGATTTTTTTCAAGTCGATTCCCTTCTTTTTCTTCTTTTTGCCCTCGGATTCTTCCTTTTCATTGTCGTTTTCTCCCTGTTCAAGCGCTTGGGCATTGTTTTTAGTCGGTTCTATGAGTCCTCCTTTTTCCTTTTCAGCTTCTTTCACGGCTGCCAAGTATTCGTCATGCTCCATTCTAGCGATGGTTTCGATGACGATTCCGATACCTGTGGAGAACATGGGACTCGACATTTCCTTCATCTCAGTTTGGTTGAGGTGCTCGTTTGGATAGCCGATGCGTACCTCCAATCCAGTCTTGAATTCGGCCAACTGTTGGATATGACGCATCATGGCGCCGCCACCTGTGAGGACGATGCCTGCGATGAGTTGATTCTCCGACTTGGCCTTCTGGATTTCGTAGTTGACCAGCTCGAAGATTTCTTCCAAACGTGCTTGGATGATATGGGCCAGGTTTTTGAACGAAATCTCCTTGGGCTCTCTTCCACGGATGCCTGGGATGGATACCACCTCGTCGTCGCGGTTTTCGCTGGCCAAGGCAGAGCCAAACTTCACCTTCACCTCTTCTGCGTAATGCTTGATGATGGAGCAACCCGTGCAGATGTCATCGGTGATGATGTTGCCACCGAATGGAATCACGGCAGTATGCTGGATTTTCTTGTCTTTGAAAATGGCAATGTCGGTAGTGCCGCCACCGATGTCGACAAGGACCACACCAGCATCTTTTTCTTCATCGTCAAGGACGGCTTGTGCCGATGCGATGGGTTCAAGAATCATGTAATCCATGTCCAAGCCTGCGCTCTGGATGCACTTGATGATGTTTTTGGCAGCCGAAGTTTGGCCGATGATGACATGGAAGTTGGCTTCAATTTTGTTGCCCAACATGCCGACTGGGTTGGTGGCCAACTCGCCATCGACGTAAGTGTCCTGACGGATGACATCGATGATTTCTTCGCCAGGGGTCATGTTGATTTTAAAGGTGTCGTTGCGCAAACGTTCAAGCTCTGCCTCCGAAATCTCCGTGTCGTGGCTGTCACGCATGAGTACACCCCTGTGTTGCAGGCTCTTGATGTGCTGTCCAGCAATACCCACGCTGACTCTATTGATTTCAACCCCCGACTGGTCGGAAGCTTGCTTGACGGCAGTCTTGATGGCTTCGACAGTGTCGAAGATATTGGTTACGACGCCTCTTTTCACACCTGTGGATATGGTTTTTCCGTATCCCAGGATTTCGATTTTTCCGTTCTCGGCTTTGCGGCCCACGATGCAGGCCACTTTGGTTGTGCCGATGTCTAATCCGACTATGATTTTACCTTCACTCATAACATTATCGTTTTGTACAGACTATTTGATTTTTATAATTCAGATTGATGCTTTTTAGGGTTTGCGTTTCAGGATTGTCGATCCTTTGTTTCATGAAGATTTCCAAGCGTTTCAGTTTGTCAGCGGCATAGAGTGTGTCGCCAACAATCACTCTTGTGTCGAGGCCGCGTACAGTGAGCTCGAATTGGTTACGATTGTTGCAATACAACTGTCCCACGCAGTTTTTGATGAAGTTATTCTTCTCTATAGTCTCAACCCAATGCAGGGCGTTGATTATGTTTCTGTCGCTGTTGAGCGTGTCGCAAAGTTGATAGGAAACCGTGTCTTTCTTCAAGTCGAAATTGCCGCTGGCGATCAGGACGTATGGCGTGTAGATGCGGCTCGATGGAATGACGACACCTTCGCGGGTCACATAGACCGAATGCCCCTCCTTGTCGAACACCCTGAAGGTGGGCTCGTATTCATTAAAGCTGACGTTAAGCGTACCGTCAAGGTCGACGTATGAGGCATTGTTTTCAATCCAGGGGTTGTCGTCCAGATGATTCTGCACGGCAATCATGTTGATGGTACCGATGTTTTTATTGTTGCAAATCTGGCTGAGCTCTTCGCGAAGCTGACTCTTTTTGACGAAGCCAGTATCGGTCTCTGTTATCAGTCGGATGGACTTCAAGGGCTTGTTCAGGTAGTCTTCTCTCGCAAAGATGAACAAGACAACCAATGCGGCGGCTGTGACAACCCATAACACTATGCTAAGTATCTTCTTTACCATGTCTTTATCAGTTTTTCCAAGGGTTCAACAAAGCGGTCGATGTCGCCGGCACCCATTGTGATAAGTAATTCGGGTTTCTCTCTGTCAATCAGGTCGATGAGCTCCGTCTTTTGGCAGTTTTTCTTGTTACTTGCGTTCACCTTGTTTAATAGGGCTTCGGAGGTAATGCCTTCGATGGGTAACTCGCGGGCAGGATAGATGTCGAGAAGGATGAGCTCGTCAGCCATAGCTAAAACAGAAGCAAATTCGTCCATGAAATCACGGGTGCGGCTGAACAGATGTGGCTGGAACACAAGCGTGATGCGTTTCTCGGGGAAGGAATCTCTCACGGCTGTCAGGCAAGAACGAATTTCCTCGGGATGATGGGCATAATCGTCTATGTAGCAGTGTCTTTCATTGTTCACCCTGATGTCGAAGCGACGCTTCACACCTTTGAATGAAGTCAAGGCTTCGGCGATGTCGGTAGCGGGAATGCCAATGTTTCGGGCGGCGATGAAAGCTGCGGTGGCGTTCAACACATTGTGACGTCCTGCCATGGGCAATTGGATAGCGGTAGTCGTGTCTTCTCCATTGATGACAAAGTCTGTGACGCCTTTTTCTGAGCGGATGATATGGGCCCGGTAGTCATTTCTGTCACTAAAGCCGAAGCGGATGCCTCGGTCAGTATGGATATCAAGACCTTCTTTGACGATGACCTTTTCCTCGGTGAGTTGGGCAAAATCGTTGAAACTTTGCACCAAATGTTGTTTGTCTCCATAGATGTCCAAATGGTCGGCATCGATAGAGTTGATGATGCTGATGTTGGGATGGAGTTTCAGGAAGGAGCGGTCAAACTCGTCGGCCTCCACGACCATGATATTGTCTTTACCTTTGCCTAACAGCAGGTTACTGTTGAAGTTGTTGGCAATGCCCCCAATGAAAGAAGTAGTGTCTTTGCCACAGATTTGTAGGATGTGGGCAACCATAGCCGTGGTGGTGGTTTTGCCATGTGTGCCTGCCACGGCTATGGTGAAGTGATGCTCCGAGATTTGCCCTAAAGCCTCGGAGCGTTTCATAATCTTTATATTACGTTGTTTAAGGGCTTCAAATTCCTTGAGGTCTTTAGGCACGGCGGGCGTGTAGACGACAAACTCAATGAGGGCAGGCAATAGGTTGGGGTTGTCTTCATAATGGATTGCCATGCCCTCATCTTCCAGTTGTTTGGTGAGCGGGGAAGGGGTACGGTCGTAGCCAGCCACGGTGTAACCTTGGCTTTGGTAGTATCTGGCTAAGGCGCTCATGCCTATGCCCCCTATGCCTAACATGTAGATTATATGTCCTTCTCCGTTGTTCATTATTCTGGGTTTGTTTTCTGTCGCCCCTATGAGGCTTTCTTTCGTTTTCGTTTTGCCGAGGGGTTACACCGCCTCGTTGATATCTGTCGCCCCTACGGGGCTGGTTTCAACTTATTGCTTCTATTATCACATCTACAATGTCATCGGCCGCATTCGGGCGAGCGAATTTGCCAATGTTGGCGCTTAATCTGTCTTGTAAGTCCTTGTCGGCAGCAAGTTTGAACAAGGCAGGGATAAGCTCTTTTTCCGTGTCGGCGTTACGTACCATGATGGCTGCGTCAGCATCGACAAGTTGCTGGGCGTTTTTGGTCTGATGGTCTTCAGCGGCTGTCGGGAGCGGCACGAAGATGACAGGTTTTTGTACCAGTGCCAGTTCCGAAATCGACATGGCACCAGCGCGTGAGATGACCACGTCGGCCAAGCCGTAAGCCAAGTCCATGCGGTCGATGAAGACGGTGGGCTTCACTTGGCTTTCCAAGCCTAAGGCTTTCACTTCCTCTTGAGCTTGGATGATGTAGGTCTTGCCCGTCTGCCAGATAAGCTGCAAGTCGTTGTCCTTGAAGGCTGCAAGTTGGGCACTGATGCCTTTGTTGATACCTAAGGCGCCTTGGCTGCCACCTACGAGCAGCGCGACAGGTTTCGCCGGGTCGAGATTGAAAAACGCAGCGGCTTCTTCGCGGGTGCCACGAAGGGTGATGTTGGCTCTCAGTGGATTGCCAGTGAAGTGTATCTTTTTGGCTGGGAACCATTGGTCGAGATGGTCATAGGCAACACAGATGGCTTTGGCCTTCTTGCCTACGTTGCGGTTGGTTTTGCCTGGATAGGAATTCTGCTCCTGAATGACAGTAGGGATACGGAGAAAGTTGGCACCCATTAAAGTGGGACCACTGGCAAATCCACCGACACCGATGACCACATCGGGCTTGAAGCGCTTCAAGATGGCGATGGCATGGTTGAAGCTGCTTGTAAGTTTCAAGGGCAACAAGAGTGACTTTATGTCCTTGGTCATACCGCTGATCCACAAGCCTTCGATGGGATAACCTGCCTTGGGCACCCTTTCCATCTCCATTCGGCCTTTGGCACCGATAAAGAGGATGTCAGCCTTGGGGAATCTCCTTTTCAAGGCATCTGCGATGGCGATGGCGGGAAAGATGTGACCGCCCGTTCCGCCTCCACTAATCACGACTTTAAGGTTCTCTTTCATCTTCTGTTATTTCTGTAAGTGCTTGTAATTCTTGTTCTTTATTCATATTCTCGTCTTCCATGTATCTCGTGACACTCAGAATCATGCCCAAGATGAGTCCAGTGGCCATCAGCGAGGTGCCACCCATGCTGACGAAAGGCAACGGCTGTCCTGTGACGGGCAACAACCCGATAGACACGCCCATGTTGACCATGGCTTGCAGGATGACGAGGAAACCCAAGCCGAAGGCCATCAGTGAACCGAAAGTGAGTGGCCTCTTGATGACGATGCGCAACACTCTGGTGAAGAGAATGAGATAGAGCAGTAACACAACGACAGCGCCAATGAGCCCATACTCTTCTATGATGATGGCAAAGATGAAGTCGGAGTAAGGGTGGGGCAGGAAATTGCGTTGCTCACTCTTGCCAGGCCCTTTTCCGAAAATTGAGCTTGAAGCTACAGCAATATCGGCATAGGTACGCTGCATGTGTTTGTCGTCGAATGGATCCACTTTCTCTTTGTCTTCGCCCATCGATTTGAGTCGGTTCGACCAGGTCTGAATGCGGTTTTGCTTTTCCTTGTAAGTGTCTGTTTTCTCTCCAATCACCATGGTGTCTTGTTGTGCGGCACGACGGTGCTTGTTTTCAATATTGGTCTTGATGGCATCATAACCTAAATAAGCGCTCATACCGGCGATGCAAAGCCCGACCAATGCGAGCAGATGCAAAAATTTCACGCGACCAATGAAGAGCAACACCATGCAAACGGCGACTAAGATAACGGCAGTGGAAAGGTTTTCGGAAAAAATCAAGGCAGCGGTTACCAAAATGGGAAGTGCCAACCTGAGAAGGAAATCCTTGAAATTATAGACCGAGCCTTCCATCATAATCAGTTGGCGGGCCAGGTAGGTGATGAGTATGATTTTGGCCATCTCGCTGGGCTGGAACGAGAATCCACCGACATTGATGGAACGGCTGGCGTCATTGATGTTGCGGCCAAACACCAAGGTGTAGAGCAACAAAGCCAGGCAAGGTATCATGAGCAGCAAGGCGATCTTCGCATAACGTTTGTAGTTGATTCTTGATGCTAGAATCATCATGGCGAAGCCGAAAATCAACATGGCGAGGTGCTTCATCAGCACTTTGCCCGTGTCGCCTTCATATTTCGAGACCGCCAACGCACTGGTCGCACTGTACACGACAATCAGCGAGATGATGCCCAAAATCAGGGAAACAATCCAAATGACTTTGTCGCCTCTCAATATTTTATTGATGATATTCATTTTCCAGTTTCTTTACGGTTTCCGTGAAAAGGTTGCCACGCTCAACGAAGGTCTCGTCTTCCTTGTCCGACTTGCAGGCGGGCGAAAACAACACAACATCGTCTTGCTTGGCCAGAAACGAAGCGGTGTCGATGGCCTCTTCGATATCAGAGACCTCATAGATGTCCTTGATGTCTTTTTGGAAGGATTTCTTCAGATTGGCGTTGTACTTTCCGATGCAAATCAACGCTTTGACTTTCTTCTTGGCTACTTGCTTCAGGTCCTTGAAGTCGGTGTCGCGATCGTTGCCACCCGCAATCCAAATAACTGGCTTGACGATGTTTTCGAAAGTGAACCAGGTGGCATTCACGTTCTCAGCCCTCGAGTCGTCGTAATACATCACTCCATCGATGGTGGCGATGTAGTCTTGGCGATGCTCGATGGTGTTGAGGTCGCTGAGACTCTGTTTGATGTTCTCTTTTCTAATTTGCAAGATTTTGGACGATATTCCTGCTACCATGGTGTTGTGTATCATATGTCGCATATTGGTTAATTCTTCAAAATAAAACATGATGCTTTGGTTATCGGTTGTTCGATTGAAAGTTTTGATTCTTGAATTCTAAATTTTGAATCTTTGAATTTTAAATATTGAGTTGAGATTTATCTGATTTTGAATGTAATAAGTGTAAATGCTGCCAGCAGGATGGTGATAATCCAGAAACGGATGGTGATTTTCACCTCATGATGGACGGTGTTGTAGCCCTCACCATGCCCTTTAAAAGTGACAGTTGAGTTAGGCCAAGCTTTCTTGAAATCGCTGTACGAGGTCCTAAAGTGGTCATGCAACGGGCCTTTTTTCCAGATACGGTGTTTCTTTCCTGTCTTGACAAAGTGTTTCACGTCTAAGTCGGAGAGGATTTCGAAGAGGAACACACCGCAGAGCAAGGGGAGGAGCAATTCTTTATGCAGAATAATCGCCGACACGGCAATAATTCCTCCGATGGTCAGGCTGCCCGTGTCGCCCATGAAGATTTGGGCAGGGTAGGAGTTGAACCACAGGAATCCGATAAGCGAACCGACGAAGGCTGCCAAGAAGATTACAATTTCTTCACAACCCGGGATATACATCAGGTCGAAGTGGCTTGCAGTGACCGCGTTGCTGGAGATGTAGGCCAAAATGACCAATGTGATGCCGATGATGGCCGAGTTGCCTGATGCCATGCCGTCCATGCCATCATTGAGGTTGGAGCCGTTTGACACAGCAGCCACAATGAATACGGTGAGCAGCACAAGGAAGACCCAAGCCAAATTATACATCCACTTCGGTCCTGCCCATTTGAATAGGTTGGCATAGTTGAGGTTGTGGTTCTTCAAGAAAGGAATGGTGGTCTGTGTCGATTTCACGTTGGGACTCTTCACGACAACTTCCTTGTTGTCTTCGATTTTCAACTTCACAGTCTCGTTGATTTGCACAGCAGGGCTGAAACGAAGCGTGAGTCCTACGATGAGACCCAACAGGATTTGTCCACCCAATTTTACGATGGGTTTCAAACCGTCTTTCTTGTGCTTGAAGGTCTTGACGTAGTCATCGGCGAAACCAATGACACCGAGCAAAAGCGTGGTGACTATCATCAAAATGGTGTAGACGCTATGAAGTTTGCATACCAACAAAACTGGTATCAGAATGGCCGCTATGATGGTGACGCCGCCCATGGTAGGAACGCCAACTTTCTTGGTGTTGTAGGGGTCAATGGCTTCGTCACGCTGGGTTTCAACAATTTTTCTCCGTTTCAGCATCTTGATGAAGAAGTTGCCGAACCATACAGAAACGATAAGCGCCAAGATAATAGCTGCGGCTGCCCTGAAGGTGACATAATTGAACACACCCGCACCCGGGAAGCTGTGTTTGTGCAGATAATTGAACAGATAGTATAACATCAGTTGGCCTCCTTAAAAGCTTCCGACAAGACTTCCTTGTCGTCAAAATGGTTCTTTACTCCGTTGATTTCCTGATAGGTCTCGTGACCTTTGCCTGCCAAAAGGATGATGTCGCCTTTCTTGGCTAAGGCTACGGCCGTGCGTATGGCTTCTCCTCGGTTGGTGATGCTTAACACTTTACGCTTGTCCTCTTCGGCGATGCCCGCTTTCATCTGTCGGATGATTTCGTCAGGGTCTTCGTTGCGAGGGTTGTCGCTGGTGAGGATGACCTTGTCGCTCAGCTTCACTGCGACAGCGGCCATTTCAGGTCGTTTGGTGGCATCACGGTTGCCTCCGCATCCCACCACGGTGATTAGTGTTTCCTTGTGGCAGCGCACTTCGTTGATGGTGGTGAGCACGTTCTCCAAAGCATCGGGTGTGTGGGCATAATCAACAATGCCGACAATGCCTTTGTCGGAATGTACCATATCGAATCGGCCGTTGGCTCCATGCAACTTGCTGATTTCAACCAGCAATTCGTCTTTATTGAATCCCAATGATAACGCGGCTCCGTAGATGGCCAATAGGTTACTGGCATTGAAGCCACCAACAAGTTGGGTGTAAACTTCGGTACCGTTCACTTTGAGCAACATCCCGTCGAAGTGGCTTTCCATGATGACTCCCTTAAAGTCGGCATCGTGTTTCAGGGCGTAGCTCAGTTTTTTTGCTTTGGTGTTTTGCAACATGACGGAGCCGTTTTTGTCATCGAGGTTGGTGAGGGCAAAAGCGGATTGAGGCAGGTCGTCGAAGAATTTCTTCTTGGCATTGCGGTAGTTGGCCATCGTTTTGTGGTAGTCGAGATGGTCATGGGTGAGGTTGGTGAAGATACCACCTGTGAAATGCAGTCCCGCAATACGGTCTTGTGCAACACTGTGTGAGCTCACCTCCATGAAGGCGTATTCACATTTGTTTTCGGCCATTTGTTGCAATAAAGCATTTAGTTCTATGGGGTCGGGGGTAGTGTGCGTCGAAGGGATGACCTCACGATTCACGATGTTCTCAATCGTGGAAAGCAACCCGCAGTTATAGCCTGCATCGGTGAAAAGCCTATAAAGTAAGGTGGCTATAGTGGTCTTGCCGTTGGTGCCGGTCACTCCGACCAAACGCAGCTTCTCGGATGGATTGCCGTAGAAATTGGAAGCTGAGACCCCCAGAACGTAGGCAGAGTTATCTACCTTGACATAGGTGACGTTTTCCACCTTCTTTCGAGGCATCTTTTCGCCTACAATGGCCGTTGCACCTTGTTCGATGGCTTTGTCGATATAGTCATGGCCGTCGACTTGCGTGCCTTTCACGGCAAAAAATAGTGTGTTGGGCTTGACCTTCCGCGAATCGAAAGCGATGTCGAGGATGTCCAAGTCCTTGTCACCTATTATCTCCAAAAGGTTACAGTTGACTAATATGTCTTTGAGTTTCATTTTTTCTCCAGTTTTAAGTGAATGACAGGGTTGGTTTTGAGGGTGTCACCAGGATGCAACGACTGCTCTTTCACGGTTCCTTGACCTGCGAATTCGGTGCGAATGCCCATGTTTTCTAAGAGATAGACTGCATCGGTGATATCCATACCGACTACATTAGGCACGATGTTGTTGGCAAGTTGGGCTTCGCGTATGCTGATTTGACCGCTTTCGTTGCTTTCCACAGTGACCCAGTCGCCATTGATGGCAAAGTCGTTGTAGTTTTTGGCGATGCCGTTGAGGTAATTGGCCTCTTTTTCATGACGGGCAAGAACAGGCCCCATGCCATATTCAGGTGTTATGGTGAGAGAGTCGTCTTCCTGAACACCGATGCGCATGGCATATACTTTTTCTGCAATCTCCCTGAAACCAGGGGCAGAAACACCTCCTGCCGCCCATTTGGCCCCGCGAGCGCGGCTTACCATGACGATGCAACTGTAGCGAGGCTTGTCGGCTGGGAAATAGCCAACAAAAGTAGTGTTGTATAACTTCCTGCCGAGCCCAGGCTCATGGTAGGCATAACCTTGCACCTTATCATAATACTGGGCTGTCCCGGTCTTTCCCGCTACGTTGACGATACAATCAGCAAATTGACGTTTAGCAGTACCTCTGATGGCGACTCCTTCCAACATGGTCTGGAGCTTTTCGATGGACTCGGGTGAGGCGATGTGCTCGTTGAGGACGATGGGATCGTATTTCTCGATGGTCTGGTTGCCCCTACGGATTTCGGTGACAAATTGCGGCTTCATCATGCGGCCACCATTGGCAATGGCATTGTAAAGCATGAGGAGTTGCATTGGGGTTACGTTCACCTCATAGCCGATGGACATCCACGGTAAAGAGACATTTGACCACAGCTTTCTGCCGTCTTTGGTCTTGTCGTCAGGGTGTTTGATGACGGGTTCTGCCTCACCTTTGATGCCTGTGCCGATTTTCTTGTTCAGGCCTAAGGCATAGAGCCCTTCAACGTATTTTTCGGGATGCGCTGCAAAGTTTTTGGTGATGAGCACAGCAGTGCCTTTGTTAGACGACTGTTCGATAACTTCTTGCACGGTACAGATGCCGTCTTTGGCAAAACTGTGGTCGTCTTTCATGGTGCGGTTCGAGAACTTGATGGGTCCCGTGCCGATATTCACCAAGTCGGTGAGTTGTGTGTTCTCTTTGTGGTTGAGCAGCACCACCATTGAGGCTATCTTGAACACGGAACCAGGCTCGTAGCGTTCGGTCAATGCCACATTGTATGATTCTTCGTATACACCCGTTTCATGGTTGAGTCTTAGGTTGGCCAATGCTTTCACATAACCCGTTTCCACGTCCATTAGGATGGCGCAACCCTGCTCGGCTTTATTGGTGACTAAAGTGTTGTTGAGGGCGCTTTCCACAACGTCTTGCAACTTGATGTCGAAGGTGGTGTAAACGTCGTCGCCGTTTTTGGCATCGATGTCATCTTCAGAATTGACAGGCATCCAGTCGCCATGGTGTATTCTTCGCACCAATTGCTTTCCGTTTTGACCTTTGAGGAAGTCGTTGTAGGCGCCTTCGATACCAAAATAGTAGCCTTTCTCTTCGTTGGCCATGCCGAGCATGAGGCTGGCAAGTTCCTTATAAGGATGGTCGCGGCGGATTTTCTTTTCGGTGATGATGCCGCCTTTATAGATACCGCGGTTAAAGATGACAAATTGCTCCATTTGGCGCAACTCCGTTTGCGTGATGTTCAGGGCAATTCTGTAATGGCGGTTCTTTTTGGCCTTGCCTTCGGCAAAGAAGGCTTTCCATTGTGCGGCGTTTCTTTTCGGGAAGAGGCCGGCCATTTGGCGGCAGAGCGAGTCGATGTTTTCGGCAAGGAAAACCGAATCAACAGCTTTATAGTCGAAGAAAACATCGTAAAGTGGAATGGAAATAGCCATCAGCTGGCCGTCGGCAGAGAAAATGTTGCCGCGCGAAGCCTCCAAGGTCCTGACACGATATTCGCGTTGCTCGGCACGTTCGAGCAGCTCTTTGTTGTCCTTGGTCTGCACGAGGATAATCTTCGCGATGATGGCGACACCGAAGACAAGAACGAGGATGTAAACCAGATAGGTCTTCAATAAGGTCTCTGTTTTTGGATCTGCTTTCATTGTTCCTTCGTGTTTTCTTCGTTGATGTTGATGCGCTTCAGTGGCTCGGTTGCCTCTTTCAAGCCGACGTTTGCCAGTTTCTTAGCCAACACGGATTGCTTGGAGGCTTCCATGATGGCCGACTTCACTTGGATGTATTCCACCTGAAGGTCGTTCAACGTTTTGGTGGTTTGGGTCAACTCGCGGTTGCGTTCTTCGGCGATATAGGTATTGGTGATGATGGCCATCAGCAAGATGGTGATGTAGACCATGAAGGGAAACTGCTTGGTGAATTTCTCCCTCACGAGGAAACCACCGCCCAAAACGGTCATGGCGTTTTTCTTCTTGCGCTTGCTTCGGCTTTTCTCTTTCTTCTCTTCTTCCATGGTTAAATCCTTTCTGCAATTCTGAGTTTGGCACTGCGTGCCCTGCTGTTGTTTCCAATTTCCTCGTCGGAGGGAGTGATGGGCTTGCGGGTGATGATATGGTAGGGTGTAAGTAGGTTGCCGAAGAAGTCTTTTTCTTCCTTTCCTTCGGCGTTGCCTGTCTTCATGTAGTTCTTCACGAGGCGGTCTTCCAATGAATGATACGACATCACCACAAGACGTCCGCCTGGCTTCAGCACGTCGGGGCATTGGGTGAGGAAGGCATCGAGGGCGTCGAGCTCTTGGTTCACTTCAATGCGCAAGGCTTGGAAGAGCTGGGCGAGGATTTTGTTTTCTTTTCCTCTCGGTAAGCGGCGTCGCACCGCAGTTTTCAGCTGTTCTGTGGTCTCGATAGGCTCTGCGTCGCGAGCCATGATGATGTCGGAGGCCATGAGTTGGGGTTGCTGCATCTCGCCATAGAGTCGTAGAATGCGTGTCAAGTTGGCATGGTCGTAAGTGTTAATTACGGTTGCGGCATCGTTGGGCGTCATCTGGCTCATGCGCATGTCCAATGGGCCGTCGAATCGGGTGGAGAATCCTTTTTCGGGTGTGTCGAATTGGTGCGATGAAACACCCAAATCGGCAATGACACCATCAATCTTTCCTCCGTGATAGAGTTGGATGAAGTTTTTGAAGTACTTGAAATTCTGTGGGATGAAGGTAAAACGCTCATCGTCAAAAGCGTTGGCTTCAGCGTCTTCGTCCTGATCGAAAGCGTAGAGGTGCCCTGTCGTGAGGCGTTCTAGGATGGCGCGCGAGTGGCCGCCGCCGCCAAAAGTGACGTCGGCGTACACGCCTTCGGGGTTAATGTTCAGACCCCCGACACATTCGTTCAACATGACCGGATTGTGATACATTTTCACCCCTCCTTATTTTATGTTTTCGCTAAGTAACTTGAAGAAAACTTCATCGTCGAGTTCGTTGATGGACTGTTCGTAAAGGTCTTTGTCCCAAATCTCCATCTTCGTTGTGACCGCGGTGATGACGATGTCTTTGACGAGAGAACCTTTCTCGATTAAGTCTTTTGGGATTTGCAACCTGCCACTACCATCGAGTTTCACGAAACGTGCGCCGCTGTTGTATTTACGCATCACGGCTTCTTCATTCACGTTGAACTGGCTGAATTTGGCGCGCAATTGATCTTGCACCTCATACCAGTCTTTCTTCGTGTAGAGCTCCAGGCAATGGGCATGCAGCCCGGGGCGAAGGATAAAGCCTTCCTCCGCTTCGCTGCCCAATTGCTCCTTGAATTCGCTGGGGACCAAAACACGTCCTTTTGCGTCCAATTTGCAATTATGATGTCCTACCAGATAGCTCATTTTCGTTTCGACGATTTTTCAGCTGCAAAGATATACACTTTCTCCCATTTCTCACCACTTTTCTACACAATTCTTATGTCTATTTTTCAACAGTGGTTGTTGATAACTTTGTTCATATCTTGTTTATAACATTGTTAACAATTTGCCATCCAAAAAGGAAAGATGTGTTGATGGGTGGTATTTTGCCTTTTTTGGGTGTTTTTTCAGGCGAAAACGACCATCCCATTTTTCTTTTTACTATTTTTGCCGATTGTAGAGATTTTTCGATTATGGATTCGGAACAGAACAACCTTATCGACTTAAGGAAGATTTTCACGGCAAAAGTGCCCAAGCTGATGAAGCATATGCCTGAATGGCTGTTTAGGAAAATTCAGCGTCTGTTGCATGAAGACGACATCAACGAGATTCTGACTAAATATGCCGACAAGGAAGGAATTGATTTCATCAATGCAGTGGTGGCCGATTTTAATCTTGATGTTGTTTTGAAAGGTGTTGACAACCTGATGGAGAGCGACCGCATCCTTGTGGCCTCCAATCATCCTTTGGGTGGCCTCGACGGTATTGCGCTCATCGGTGCGGTGGGCAACCATAGGGGAGAGACCTTGACCCCTGTCAACGATTTCTTGATGTTTGTGAAGAACCTGCGTCCGATTTTCATTCCCGTCAGTAAGGTGGGCAGTGCTACCGCCAATCGTGAGGAGAGCCTCAAACTCTTCAATGAAACTTTTGCTGGCGATGCCACGATTTGTTATTTCCCTTTTGGCCTCTGCTCGCGCAAGTCTAAAGGCGGAAAAATCATGGATTTGGACTGGAAAAAAACGTTTATAACGAAATCGAAGGCTTATCAGCGCGACATTGTCCCCGTGCATATCGAAGGCCGCAACTCCAACTTTTTCTATAACCTTGCCCGTCTGCGCAAACGCTTGGGAATCAAGGTGAATATTGAGATGGCTTTCCTCGTCGATGAGTTCTTCAAGCAACGCAACAAGCAGCTGACCATCACCTTCGGCAAGCCTATTCCTTATCAAACTTTCGACCGTCGGTTCACCGATGCCCAATGGGCGGAGAAGCTTCGCACTTTTTCCTATAATTTGGCGAACGATGCCGATTTGGTTTTTGATCCTCAAAAAGAATATACGATATGATGAAAGATATTATTGCACCGGTGCCAGTTGAGGCCATCATGGATGAGTTGACCCGTGACAAGTTTTTCCGCAAAACCAACAATGCGAGCAACGAGATTTATATCCTTTCAGCCCATGATTCGCCAAATATCATGCGTGAAATCGGTCGCCTGCGCGAAATCAGCTTCCGCGACTCTGGCGGTGGTACGGGCCTTGACTGCGATATTGACGTGTTTGACACCCGTGAGGAGAATTATTTCATGCAGCTCATCGTGTGGAATCCTACTGATCGTGCTATCGTGGGTGGCTACCGTTTTCTTCTTTGCGACGGCCTTCCTGTTGACGACAACGGCCAGGTCGATACGCCCACGAGCGAGCTTTTCCTTTATTCCAAGAAGTTCGTGGAGGAGTATCTTCCCGGCACTATCGAGTTGGGCCGTTCCTTTGTGCAGCCCAATTACCAGCCTTCAAAGAGCCTTTCAAAAGGACTGTATTCTTTGGATAACTTATGGGATGGCCTAGGTTCGTTGGTCGATATCTATCCTGATGCCTTGTATTATTTTGGCAAGGTGACGATGTATCCCACTTTGGAACGTACTTCTCGCGACATGATTCTTTATTTCATGCAAAAGCACTTCCCTGACAAAGAGCATTTGGTCACGGTGCGACCTGAGTTGAATCTTCCTATCCTTACTGATATTCAATGGCTTGATAGCGTATTTAATGCCGATAATTATCGCGACAACTACAAGACTTTGGTCAAGCTGGTGCGTGAACGGGGTGCCGCTGTGCCGCCTTTGGTGAACGCTTACATGAACCTCTCGCCCACTTTACGTTCCTTTGGTACCGCTCTCAATCCAGGTTTTGGCGAAGTGGAGGAAACAGGTATCTTGATGACCATAAGTGACATGTTTGAGGATAAAGTGAAACGCCACTTGATTTATGACATGAATGAGATCCCAGAACATTTAAAAATGCCCTTCTATGCAAATTAACAAAGCCGAATTTCTGATGAGCAACACTCGCTTTGAGTTTCTGCCCAACGACAATATCCCGGAATATGCCTTCATCGGTCGCTCGAATGTGGGTAAGTCTTCGCTAATTAATTTGCTGGTGCAACGTAAGGGCTTGGCAAAGACTTCCTCTGTTCCAGGCAAGACGGTGGCCATCAATCATTTCATTGTCAACGATGCATGGTATCTTGTCGACTTGCCGGGTTATGGTTATGCACAACATTCGAAGAAAACGCGTGAACAGTGGCGTGTCATGATCAACAATTACATCACACGCCGCCGTAATTTGGTGACGACTTTCGTGTTGGTCGATGCACGTCTTGAGCCGCAAAACAATGACTTGGGCTTCATGGAGTGGTTGAGCGAGAGTCAGGTGCCTTTTTGCATCGTCTTCACCAAGGCTGACAAGGTGTCGAAAGCCGAACTCGATCGTAACGTGCAGGCGATGAAGAACCGCCTGCTGGAGAACTGGGAGGAATTGCCGCCCATCTTCATCACCTCGGCGGAGAAGAAGCAGGGGAGAGACGAAGTGTTGGATTATATCGAGCAACAAAACAAAGAGATAGCCGATCTTCTCAACAAGAGATAGCAACTACAATTAACTTCAATATTCACAAAATCTACATCATTATGGGAATGTTAGTTTCAATTTTGATTGGCGCGCTGGCAGGTATCATCGCCGGTAAAATCATGAACTACGGCCTCGGTTTGATCTGGGCCATCATCGTCGGTGTCGTCGGCGGCTTCTTAGGCAGCTGGATCTTTAGCATTATCGGTCTTCCCGTCAGTACCTCATTCTGGGGTCAGCTTTTGGTCGGTACAGTGGGTGCCGTGGTCTTGCTGTGGCTTGTTTCTAAGATTAAGAAGAAATAAGTCTAACGTCGTGCGTTAATACAAAAAGCGAAGCTCAGGCTTCGCTTTTTTTGTGTTATCTAAAATACACTCTCGTTATTCCCGTGCCCCCCGTTTCCAACGAGGCATCACAAAAGCGCTCCACATCATGGTTGTGGCTGAGTTTCTCGCGGATGAGTTTGCGCAGGATGCCGTTGCCTTTTCCATGGAGTATGCTCACTTCCTTGATGCTGAGGAGCTTGGCTTCGTCCAAGTATTTGTCAACGATGTCCAAAGCTTCCTCGGCGCGCTTGCCACGCACGTCAAGAGTGAGTTCGAAGTGCTCGGCTTTTTCGCTGAGGTCTTCGGCGATGCCCTTCTGCCAGCGGCGTTGGGTTTTGCGGGCCTCGGCGCGACTCACTTTGCGGAGCTTGTCGGGGCTGGTGCGCAGGCGGATGCTGTCGAAGAGGATGGTAGCGTCGGTGTCGCTGATGGACAGAATTTCGCCCACCACCTGCATCTCTTCGATGCAGACGGTGTCGCCCACCTTCAACACGACTTCGGCTTCTTCCTTTTTCTTGGCTTCGGCCACCTCTTTGGCTTTTTGTGCGATCTCTTCCTTGGTCTTTTCAAGGTTCTGGCGGATTTCCTTGGTCTTGGTCTTCTCGGCCTGAGCCTCCTTGATTTCCTTGATAGTGCGTTCGATTTGGCTGTTGGCCTTTTGAATCAGTTCTTGGGCCTCGGCGGCAGCATCGCGGAGGTATTGCTTCTTTTTGCTCTCAAGTTCGGCAAGAAGGCCTTTGTATTTCTCAACCACCTCAGTCAGCAGCTGGTCGGCGATGCGCAGGTCTTGCTCCTTTTTGCGGATGGCTTTCTTGTCGACTTCGAGTTGTTGCAGCTGTTTCTCAAACTTGAGATGCTGGTCGCCGGTGATGTTGGCTGCCTCGTCGAGAATCTGTTTTGGGAAGCCGATTTTCTTAGCGATTTCGAAGGCGAAGGAGGAACCAGGTTTGCCCGTCATCATGAAATACATGGGCTGCATGAAGCGAGTGTCGAACAGCATGGCGCCATTGATGATACCCTCGTGGTTGTCGGCCAAAAGCTTCAGGTTGGCGTAGTGCGTAGTGACCATGCCGAAGGCTTGTTTCTTGTTGAGTTCCAAGAGGATGGCTTCGGCGATAGCACCGCCCAATTGCGGCTCTGTGCCCGTGCCGAACTCATCGATGAGGAACAGCGTTTTCTCGTCGGCTTGTTCTAGCAGCGCTTTCATATTAATAAGGTGCGAACTGTAGGTGGAAAGGTCGTCCAAAATGGATTGTTCGTCGCCGATGTCGATGAAAAGGTTTTCGAACAAGCCGCATTGCGAGTCAACGCGCATGGGAGGCATGAGGCCGCATTGCAGCATGTATTGGAGCAGTCCGGTGGTTTTTAGGCATACCGACTTACCGCCCGCGTTGGGGCCACTGATGACGAGGATGCGGTCGGTTTCGTCCAGCTTCAAGTCTAACGGGACGACTTGCTTGCCTTGGGCTTTCAGCTTTTTCTCCAGCAAAGGATGCCGTGCCTGCTGCCAGTTGAAATAAGGAGTGTCTTTGATTTCGGGTTTCACGCCACCGATTTCTTGGGCCAGCAACGCTTTGGCGCGGATGAAGTCGAGTTCGCCCAACAGGTTCCATGCCTTGCGCAATTCAGAGAGGTAAGGCCGAAGGAGACGCATGAAGGCCATCAAAATGCGGTGGATTTCATGCTTCTCGGCATATTCCAACTCTTTGATTTCGTTGGAGGTGTCGAAGATTTCGGCGGGCTCGATGTAGACGGTTTGTCCCGTGGCCGACTCGTCGTGGATGAAGCCTCGGATGGCGCGTTTGTCACCTGCCTTCACCGGGATGACCAACCTGCCGTCGCGGACGGTGAGCTCCGATTTCTGGTCGACCCAGCCAGCTGTCTTGGCATCACTCATAATCTGGCGGATGCGTTTCTCGATGCCTGTTTGCTTGCGGCGGATGCTTTGGCGGATTTCCAAAAGCTCGGTGGAGGCATTGTCGGGAATCTCACCTTTGTCGTCGACGAGGCGGTTCACTTCGGTGAAGATGCTGCGGTCAATGAAGATGTTCTCAATCAGTGATTTAAGTCGTGGAGTTTCGTTGGCACTTTCGGAATGACCATAACGCAAGATGGCGTCAAGCACATTGAGCGAAGGCTTCAGTGCAAACAGGTCCTCCACATTCAGGCAGGTACCGTCAATCTGGACACGGTGGAAGGCTTCGCGGAGGTCGAGGAAGTCGCGCACGGGAAAGGGGATCCCTGTTTGGAGCAGGTGGATAAACTCTTCTGTCTGCTCCAAACTTTTGATAATGAAGTTTATATCATTTGAAAAGGCCACGTTTTCCACCTTCTCCAAGCCCATCGCGCTGATGCAATGCTCGGAGAGCATCTGGCGGATGCTTTTGAAGCCGATTTTCTGTTCAAAGTTGGTCGGTAAATCACTGGTCGAGTTTTA
>Ga0247611_10002791_pt1 | contig 27125 bp, 43 predicted proteins | sample 177DNAGHGhighgp2_FD_192422 | JGI IMG/M metagenome (GOLD analysis project Ga0247611, IMG submission 192422) | Sheep rumen microbial communities from Palmerston North, Manawatu-Wanganui, New Zealand - 1770 DNA GHGhigh gp2 | ecosystem: Host-associated > Mammals > Digestive system > Stomach > Rumen... | reverse complement strand
TGGCATTTATACACACGGGGCAATTAGGGCAAAAGTTGAAATGAATCGAGAGGAATGGCGAGCAAAGATTCGTTCAGCGTGCGAGGAAGCAGGCACATACAAGCCAGTATTCGATCAAGTGATCGACACTTTAGCAGGAATATTGGAGATCCGTGACGGAGCGGAGGAACAGTACAAAGAGAGCGGATGCCGGACGGTCGTGGAACACACGAACGCGAGGAATCACACGAACGTTTCGAAGAATCCTGCGCTGGTTCTTCTGATGGATTGCAACGCGCAGGCTCTGAACTACTGGAAGGAACTGTGCCTCACGCCGAAGGCATTCAAGCAAACGACAGGCTCGCTCAACGTGAAGGTGGAGAGCAAGAGCCTTGAAGAGGCGTTGCTTGAATTAGGAGTATGAAGGCGAAGAGATACGCAGAGCGAGCGATCCAATATGCGAAGGATGTCGTTGGCCGGAAGATCATCATCGGGGAAGATGTGGTCAACGCGTGCAAGCGATTCCTTGACGACTTGGAACGTGACGATATTGAGTTCCGCACCGAACAGCCGGACGCGGCGGTGACGCTGATCGAAGGTCTGCTCGTACATGCGAAAGGCGAGAGCCTTGACGGTGAGCCTCTCATGGGGAAGCCGTTCCTGCTTGAGCCTTGGGAAATCTTCGTGATCTACAATCTCCTCGGGTTTTGGTTCAAAGGGACGCAGGAGAGGCGATTCAAGGAAGCGTTCATCATGACAGGCCGGAAGAATGGAAAAACGAGTTTTATCGCCGGTCTTGCCTTGGCGATGAGCATCATTCAGCGGAAGTCCGGCTCAACCGTGTATGTGGTGGCGGCGGCTTTGAAACAGGCGTTGGAGAGCTTCAACTTCCTGAAGTTCTCGATCGACTACAAAGGGCTGAGCGAGCGGTTCGACATTCACGACAACTCGTTTGAACACTCGATCAAGTACACGTTCGAAAGCGGAGGCAAGCCGGACGGCTCGATCGACATTCAAATCCTCGCATCAAACCCCGATGCGCAGGATTCGTTCAACTGCAATTTTGCCATCGCCGACGAGGTGGCGGCGTACCGAAAGCCTGCCCAGTACAACCGCTTCAAAGAGGCACAGGCGGCATATACGAATCGGCTGATGGTAGGAATCACCACAGCCGGAGACAACATCAACTCATTCGGATACAAACGAATGGAGTATGCCTGCAAGGTCGCGAGCGGAATCGTCAAGGATGATTCCCTATTCGCGTATGTGGCAAGGGCAGACGTTGATGATAAAGGCAACTGCGACTATACAAGCGAGATTCAGCACCGCAAGGCAAACCCGTCCTACGGAGTGACGATCCGTCCGCAGGACATCATGAACGATGCCTTGCAGGCTCAGAACGATCCGCAACAGCGGAAGGACTTCTTGAGCCGGAGGCTGAACGTTTACACATCTGCGATGAAGGCGTGGTTCGACCTTGATGAGTTCAAGGCTTCGGATGGTCGGTACAAATGGACGCTTGATGAGTTGGCGAAGCTTCCGATCCAATGGTTCGGCGGTGCTGATCTGTCGCGGATGTACGACCTCACGGCGGCGGCTCTGTTCGGTCAGTACCAAGGGGTGGACATCATCATCACGCACGCCTTCTTCCCTGTCACGCAGGCTTACAAGAAAGCAGACGAGGACAACATACCTCTGTTCGGATGGGCAGATGACGGATGGCTGACGATGTGCAACGCTCCGACCGTGAACACCGCTGACGTGGTGCGATGGTTCGCCGACATGCGGAAGAAAGGCTTCAACATCGTGCAAGTCGGACACGACCGGAAGTTCGCAGGGGAAGAGTACTTCCCTCTGATGAAGCAGGCAGGGTTCGCGGTGGTGGATCAGCCACAGCTGTACTTCATCAAGTCGCGAGGCTTCCGGCACATCGAAAAGGCCGCGAAGGACGGGAACCTCTACTATTTGCACTCGGAGGCTTATGAGTACTGCGTGAGCAACGTCAGAGCGGTCGAGAAGACCGATGACATGGTGCAATACGAAAAGATTCAGCCGGAGCAGAGGATTGATTTGTTCGATGCTTCGGTTTTTGCATGTATTCGCTGTTTGGAGTTCAACGAGAAGTCAAAGAAGACACAGAAATGGTTTGGTATGTGATCTATGGGATTATTTGATCGATTCAGAAAGCAGAAAAGAAGCGTGGTCTTCGCGCAGGGGTCGTTCTTCGATGAGATCTGCACGTCCGGATATACTCCGCTCGACAGGATTCCGGAGGTCGTGGCTTGCGCTCGGAAGATCGCGGAACTGATCGGCTCGGCAACTATTCACTTGATGAGCAACACCGAGGGCGGTGACGAGCGTATCGTGAATGAGCTGTCGAGGGTGATCGACATCGAGCCGATGCCGAACATGACGCGGCCTGTCTGGATGGAGGGGATCGTGATGACGATGCTCCTGTACGGAAAAGGGAACGCGATCGTTCAGCCGCACACATGGAACGGCTTCATTCAATCACTTGAGCCGATCGCCGCGTCAAGGGTAGGGTTTGAAGCTGACGGCTTCCGCGACTACCATGTGACGATTGACGGCATACCGAAAGATCCTCGGAACGTGCTTCATTTCGTCTACAATCCGGACAAGAATTATCTGTGGAGAGGCACAGGCATCACGGTGGCCTTGAAGGATGTCCTTGACAATCTGGTACAGGCGCGAGCGACAGAGAAGGCGTTCATGAGTTCGGAGTACAAACCGAGCGTGATCATCAAGGTCGATTCGATGGTGTCAGACATGGCTGATCCGGAAAAGCGGCAGAAGCTGATCGAGTCGTACATCAAGCCGCAGAAGAAGGGCGAACCTTGGCTCGTTCCTGCGGAACAGTTTGACATCGAGCAAGTGAAGCCTCTGACGCTGGGTGACTTGGCGATCAACGATTCCGTGACGCTCGACAAGAAGATGGTCGCGGCTCTGTTCGGAGTTCCTTCGTGGGTGGTCGGAGTTGGTGAGTACAAGAAAGACGAATGGAACGCCTTCATCCAGACAACCGTCATGGCGATCGCGAAGTCTATCGCGGCAGAGCTGACGAAGAAGTTGATACTTAATCCGCGATGGTATCTCACATTCAACATCTGGTCGCTGATGGACTACGACCTCAAGACCGTGAGCGATGTGCTTCTGTCCGGCGCGGATAGAGGGGATGGGAACGGTGACGAATGGCGTGACCGTATGCACATGAATCCGGCAGGATTAAAGGAGTTCAAGCTGTTAGAAAATTATATCGGCTACGATTATTCGAATCTGCAAAAGAAACTGATTCAACCGAAGGAAGGAGAAGAATGATGATTGGTGAAAACGCATACCTCGGCGAGAGCGCGAGATTCGCAAAGGTCGGAAGCGAAGCATGGGGAACCGTAACGGAAGAGAGCGGAACCGTCCTGTTCGATGGGGTGGTGAATCTGGATGAGAACGGAGAGGGCCAGATTGAACTGGCAAGACCGCTACAAGTTCTTCATAATGTCACAATCACGTTTGACGGCTTGACTATGACGGGCGAAGTACGGGAGGACGATGGAGTCGGTATCTCAACTGGCGATGATAACACAAATATTGAGATTTATGAAAACGGAGAATCATATACGATTAAAGCGACACGATTTGATGAGGCATCCGACGAAGGCGTACCGATCACAGGGAATGTGAACGTGACCGTCAACGATGATGGGATGATTCCATTGAACACGGTATTTGAAGGAGTATTGCCACTTTCCGAAATGACACAGCAAGGCCAGACCGCTATGGTTGGCTATGCGGAAGGGAATCCACCTACCGGCGAAGTGATTGTTGGCTATTTCTTCATTGATGGGGAGGTGGTTGGCTTGCTTGGCGACCCAATTCAGAAGGATGGCTATACATATCAATGCACGTATATTGAATCGATGAGTAAATATGGATTCGTAACAACAAATATGTCAATGACGAGCGTAAACCTTCGAATTGCGCTTCGAACCGCGCCAGAGTCCGAATCTGAATCGTCAGACCCTGTCGCATAACATGGCAACAGGCGTGCTCGAAGTAACAAAACAGAACGGCGATGGCAAGCGATGTCCTACCAAATAACATGCCGCAAGGCATACTTTGACGAGTATAAGAGGATTTTTTGCAACGTGACGCACACACCATGCGCTCACGTTTTTTTGTGCCGATTGAACGGCAAATGGAAGCAGACCGAGAAGGCGGCGAATTGCCCGCTGAAGGAAGGAGACAAGGATGGAAAATAAGGATTTTCGAATCGGTGAACGGCGAATGAGGACGGTCGGCACCGAGTTCAAAACGAGAGAAGACGGCGAGGCTCCTGCGATTGAAGGATACTTCGCCGTTTTCAATAGCAACTATGAGATCGCACAGGGAATGACGGAGAGCATCGCACAAGGTGCTTTCACCAGTTCACTCTCGAATGACGTTCGCGCCTTGACGAATCATGACACGACACTCGTTCTCGGACGGACAAAGGCTCACACCTTAGAACTGCGCGAGGATGCACACGGCCTGTGGGGTCACATCGACATCAATCCGAACGATGCCGATGCCATGAACCTCTACGAACGTGTGAAGCGCGGCGATGTGGATCAGTGTTCGTTCGGATTCGACATCCGCTCCGAGGATACCGACATCCGCGAAGACGGAAGCGTGCATTGGACGATCAAGGACGTGGAACTCTACGAGGTGAGTTGTTGCACGTTCCCTGCGTACGAATCCACCAACATCTCCGCACGTTCCGCACAGCGCGATGACATCCAGAAGCGCGAGCGGTTGGCGTGGAGAACAAAGATGCTGAACAAGCTGAAAGGAGAAACTAATGGCTCTGAAAGCACTGATGCTCAGAAAGCAGATTGACACCAAAAAGAAGGAGCTGTCTGCGCTGAGAGCGAAAGATGCCGAGTTCGTCACCAGAGAGGCCGAGATCGAAACCGCGATCAATGAGGCAGAGACGGAAGAGGAACGGAACACCGTGACCGAAGCTGTCGAAGCGTTCGAAGCCGAGAAGAAGGCTCACGCGGATTCCGAGGCCGAACTGGAGAGAGAGATCGGCGAACTGGAGAACGACCTCGCCGCCGAAGAGCGCGCGCAGGAAGTCGAACCGAAGAAAGAAGAGAAGAAAGAAGAAAGAAAAGAGGAGAGAAAGATGGAAACGAGAAACCGTTTCGGCCTTACCGATGAGTTTGTCAAAAGAGAGAGCGTGCAGGCGTTCCTTGCCGAGTGCCGCACCGCGATGAAAGAGAAGAGAGCCTTGACGAATGTCGGCCTCACCGTTCCGCAGGAGTTCCTCGGAATCCTCCGTGAGAACCTCCAGAACTACTCCAAGCTGTACAAGCATGTGAACGTCCGCAGGATCGGCGGCGAAGGCCGTCTGGTGGTCATGGGAACGGTTCCGGAAGCGGTCTGGACGGAGTGCTGTGCGAACCTTAACGAACTTGCTCTCGGTTTCAACGATGTTGAGGTCGATTGCAACAAGGTTGCCGGATACTTCGCGGTCTGCAACGCCGTCCTTGAGGATTCCGACATCAACCTCGCGTCCGAACTGATCGCGGCTCTTGGGCAGGCGATCGGCCTCGCGCTCGACAAAGCGATCCTGTACGGAACTGGCACGAAGATGCCGCTCGGCGTGGTCACTCGTCTGGCTCAGACGCAGGCTCCGTCCGGCTATCCGGCAACGGCTCGTCCGTGGGTCGATCTGCATACTTCTAACATCATGAGCATCGCGGCCTCCGTGAAGGATGCGGCTCTCTGGAAGCAGATCATCCTCGACAGCGGCGCGATGAAGGGAGCGTATGCTCGCGGCGAGAAGGTCTTTGTGATGAACGAAACGACCTACACGAAACTGATCGCGAACGCGATGGCGGTTGACGGCTCTGGCGCGATCGTGTCCGGAGTGAACGGCAGAATGCCTGTGATCGGCGGCATCATCGAGGTTCTGAACTTCGTGCCGGATAACGTGATCATCGGCGGCTACTTCGAGCTGTATCTGCTTGCGGAGCGTGCCGGAATCCAGATCAACAACTCCGAGCATGTCCGCTTCCTCGCGGATGAGACGGTCTACAAGGGAACGGCTCGCTACGATGGTCAGCCTGTCATCGCGGAAGCCTTCGCGGTCATCGGCATTGACGGCACGACTCCGAACGCGACCATGACCTTCGCTTCTGACACGGCGAACTCGTAAAGGAGACACAACATGACATCGCAGGAACGCTTGGCGATTCTCAAATCAAACTTGCAGATGCTCACCTCGGCGAACGACACCTATCTGACCTATTTACTTGAGGCAGGAGAGGCCGCGATCCAGAGGGAAGGCATCATTGATGATTCGAGCGCGGATTATAACGCTTGCGTCATCGACTATGCCGCTTATCTCTTCCGCAAAAGAGCGGCAAGCACCGCAGGAGGGAAAGACGGCGAGACAGGGATGCCGAGATTCCTGCGGTGGCAACTCAACAACCTTCTTACATCGCAGAGGATGAGTTCATGACTTTTGACGATGGGATTGTCGGAATCTATTTGATAACAGACACGGCATCAGCCGGAAGCAAGCCGAAGAAGGCTCTCTCGTTGGTAGAGAGCTTTTTCTTTGGTTTCGACACGCTGGGCATAAATCGGTACTACACCGCTTTGCAGGCTAATCAGCAAATCGAGGCGGTGATCAACGTGCCGGATTGGCATGAGTTGAATCCGGCGATGCACGTGGCGGTCTTAGAGAACGGCAATCAGTACAAAATCCAGATGGTTCAGCCGACCACAGATGAGGACGGTCTGAGAATCACGCGATTGAGCCTTGAAAGGATACATGAGGACTATGCTTTCGTGTCTTGAGACGATCAAAAACATATGCCTTTCGGTGACGGAGAACGTAGGCCACTACGAAGCACTCGATGAAACGGACAAGTACTGCGTATGGGCAGAGGATTCGGAATCGGATGCTTTGAATACGGACAACTACAAGGGCGGTCAGACCATTCAAGGGACGATCGACTACTTCACGAAAGACGAAGATGATTCGAACATCGAGGCATTCCAACTGGCTCTTAATGCGGCGCGGATCGGATGGTCGTTGAACTCGGTGCAGTACGAAGACGAGACAGGGTTCATTCACTACGAATGGCTCTGGAAAGTGCGGCAGATGTATGGCGCGGATTAGCTTCAAAGGGATGGATGAGTACGTGAAACGCCTTGAAAGCCTCACAGACGATACGGATGAGGCCATCGAGAAAGCTGTCGATGCAGGCGTGAACGTCCTCGCTGATGCGGTCAGAGCGGCCTTAGAAACGATTCCGATCCATCCAGACAAAGAACACGGCTCGCCGAAGAATCCCTTAGTCGGATTGACCGCGCAGGAGAAGGCTGACCTCTTGGCAGGGTACGGTGTCGCTCCGATCCGGAAGGACGGGGACTACATCAACCGCAAGGTCGGTTTCAACGGCTACGGCTCAAAAAAGACAAAGAAGTATCCGCAGGGCGTACCGAACTCATTGATCGCACGGTCGTTGGAATCCGGCACTTCGTGGCGGCAGAAATCGCCTGTCATCCGGCAGGCTGTGAACCGCGTGAAGAAGCAAGCGGAAGACGCGATGAAGAAGGAACTGGAAGACCAAATCACCAAACTGATGAATTAAAGGAGAATAAATCATGGCTGATGGAAGAGTTGCAACTGGGTTTAGTTTCCCGTGGGTTGCGCTTTACGGAGAGAGCGGCGGCACGGTGACTTACACGTCCGCGCAGGCTCTCGCAAGAGGCGTTGACGTTGACCTTTCGGTCGAAACGTCCTCTGACAATAACTTTTACGCGAATAACCAGATCGCGGAGTCGGTTTCCGGCACGTTCGCGTCCGGAACGGTCACGCTGACGGTTGACGGCCTCAAGGATGCGGCGAAGAAGCTGATCCTCGGCCTTCCGACCGCTGACACGGAAGGATGGACGGCTTACGGCGATGACCAGAGCATTCCGTATGTGGGCGTCGGTTTCATCGTGCGGTACATGGAAGAGGGAGTGACCTCTTATGTTCCGATCGTCCTGTCGAAAGTCCTCTTCAGCACTCCGTCTCTTACGGCGGCAACGCAGGAGGCCGAGATCGATTGGCAGACGCAGGAACTCGAAGGCACGATCTTCCGAGCTGATGATGCGAACCATAACTGGAAGTATGAAGGCGCGAGCGAAGCGACCGAGGCGGCGGCTCTGGCGAAGATGAAAACGAAGCTTGGCGTGGCGTAATGAAAAGCAGGAGGGACGGAATGAAGATCAATGGTAAGGAGTTAGGTCTGGCCTATACGGTCGGAGCGCACTGTGAGTGGGATTCGTACATCGTGAAGAATCAGCAGACCGCTGTGAGCGAAGCACAGATTGAACGAATCATGATCATGCACCGCGCATGGTGCAGGGCGAACAAGGTGCCGGATGCTCAGAGGGTCACGCGAGACGAAATCCTCTCACAGCCGAACAGAATCTTTGATGAGATGGTGAACCTCGCCGAAGCCACCGCAAAGGCCGACAGCGAGGTCACTATCGAGGCAGAGTCAAAAAACGCAAGAAGCACCGAGGCCATAGGCTGAACCGTTCGTGGTTCATCTTCTACGGCCTACAGCTTGGACTTGGCAGGCAGGAGACGCTCAACACGCGCTTCGGCGAGATGTTGGACTTGATCTCCTGCCTTGCCATCTTCAACGGTGGTGCGGAAGAAAAGAGAAAACTATCGTTCTCAGAAATCATGAGGTTGAAATAAATGGCTGTTGACATTGGGCCTCGGATCGGCATAGAAGGCGAAGCCGAGTATAGATCAAAGATAAATCAACTCATCACGCAGAGCAAGACCTTATCGTCCGAGATGAAGGTCGTTGCCTCGTCCTTTGATGCTGAAACGACCGCGCAGGAGAAGGCAACGAAGACCTCCGAGGTTCTGAACAAGCAGATCAAGACACAGGAGGCTCGCGTTGGACTCCTAAACGAGATGCTCGAGAAGTCTGCGGAGAAGTACGGCGAAAACGATGAGCGGACGCTTAAATGGCAACAGGCCGTAAACAACGCGAACACCGACCTCAACAAGATGAAGAAGGAGCTGAAAGACGCGGAATCAGCGTCTGACGGCTACGGTGAAGAGGTACAGGACGCGACCAAAGGCACGCAGGAGTTTGACGCGGCGGCTCTGGCTCTTTCCAAACAGCAACTGGCTGAGTGGTGGGGCAAGGTCGCGGATCAGACGAAGAAGGTCGCTGAATGGTCTGTGTCTGCCGCGAAAGAACTCGACAGCGGATATGACACCATCGTCAAGAAGACCGGAGCGACAGGCGAGGCTCTGGATGATCTGAAGAAAAGCGCGGATTCGGTCTTTTCTCAGATGCCTGTTGACATGGCAGATGTCGGAAGTGCGATCGGCGAGGTCAACACGCGCTTCAAGGTCACTGGCGAATCCTTAGAAGATCTGTCGAAGGACTTCTTGCAGTTCGCGTCCATCAACGGAACGAACGTGTCTGATTCCATTGATTCAGTGGATCGGCTGATGAAGATCTTCAAGGTCGATGCCTCCGACACGCAGAACGTCCTCGGCCTGCTCACAAAAGCCGGACAGGACACGGGCATCTCGATGTCTACCTTGATGAACACGCTCGATTCGAACGGAGCGGTTCTGCAAGAGTTAGGAATCGACCTCTCGTCTGCGACATCGATCCTTGCAAACTTCGAAGCAAACGGCGTTGACGCATCCGGCGCGATGCAGGCGTTAAAGAAGGCCGTTCAGAACGCCGCGAAGCAGGGAAAAGACGCAAACACGGTCTTGTCAGACGCACAGGACAGGATCAAGAACGCGGCAACCGAAACGGAGGCTCTCCAGATTGCAACCGACACCTTCGGAAGCAAGGGTGCGATCGTCATGGCAGATGGCATCCGGAGCGGTCGGATCGACCTTGAAAAAGCCACCAAGAGCATCGAAGAATACGGCGATGTGGTCAGCTCGACCTATGAGGCCACTCTCGATCCGTGGGATAAGACGAAGGTTGCCATGAACAACCTCAAGACCGTAGGGTCTGAGTTGGCAGGGCAGGCACTCCAGACGCTCGTTCCGGCGATCGAGAAGGTGACCGAGATCGTTCAGAAGGTCGCGGATTGGTTCGGAAAACTGTCTCCGACCGCGCAGAAGGTCGTGGGCATCGTGACGGCACTCGGAGCAGGAGCGGCGTTCCTCGTTCCGAAAATGATGGGCATGGTGCAGACGCTCTCCATGATCCGAACGGCCTCGGCTCTGTCTGCGGCTTCGCAGTTGGCACAGGCCGGAGCGACAGGAGCGCAGGCGGCGGCTACAACAGGGGCTACAACCGCGCAGAACGCTCTGAACGTTTCTATGTGGGCGAATCCGGTCGTGATGTTGACCGCAGGCATCGTGGCTCTCACGGTGGCTCTGGCGGCTTACGCGGCGAACGGAGATTGGGCAGGCAAGGCGATGTCCGAACTCAACGATGAAGTCGAGAACGCGAACAAGGCCTTCGAAGAGCAGAGGGATTCCATCGGTGAAGAGAAGGAAGACGTTGAAAAGCTGACGGATCGCCTCTCCGATTTGCAAAAACAGGAATCCCTGTCCGCTGATGAGAAGCTTGAGATGGCGGCAGGGGTCAAACGGCTCAACGAGTTGATGCCGGATCTGAATCTCCAGATCGACAGAGAGACGGGCAAGATCGCGGATTCAACAGGGAAGGTCATCGAGAACACCGATGCTCTTGACGCGAACTTTGAGGCGGCTCAGAGAAGGTTCGCTCTCCAGAAGAATCAAGAGTTGGCAGATGCCGCGCTCGAACACTACACCGAATCCGTCAAGGCGAGAACCGAAGCCGAGACGAAGCTGAATGAGTTACTCGCAGAACAGCAGGCTCTCAGCGATGAAGGCGTGACAGCGGCAACGACAGCGCGATTCGTGGAGTTGCAGAACGCGATCAACGTGACCAATGAGGCACTTGACAACGCAACGCTCGGAGCGGATACCGCAAAGGCCGAGTATGACGCTCTGATGGCAGAGGTCGAAGGATTAACGACCGCAAGCACGGAGGCGGCAGGAGCGGTTCAGAACTCCGCTGACGCGATCAACAATTCAACGGCGGCGGTCGATGCGAGTATACCGAGCTGGAACTCGCTCTCGGCTGAACAGCGGCAGACCGCCGAGAAGGTCGCGCAGGCATACCGCGATATGGAAGCGGCGGTTACGAACTCCATCAACTCGCAGATGTCAATGTTCGAAGAATTCAACGGCGGCGCGGAAGTCTCGACCGATGAACTCTTGAAGAACATGCAGAGCCAGATCGACGGCGTGACGAACTGGGAGACAAATCTCACCACTCTGGCTGACAGGGGCATCAATCAAGGCCTCTTGCAGTACCTTCTGGAGATGGGGCCGAAGGGTTCGAACTACGTTCAGGCCTTCGTCAACATGTCGGACAAGGAGTTCAAAAGGGCGAATGAACTCTGGGAACAGAGTGCAGACATCAAGGGACTCACAAACGACATCGGACGCGATCTGAAGTCCGGTTTGGCTAACGTGGCAGGCTCGATGGATGACACGGGCTTGAATATCGGTTTAGGCTTGGCGCGAGGCATCACAAGCGCGAAGGGCGCGGTCATCGCGGCGGCGAAAGAAATGGCACGTTCTACAAGGGCAACTGTAGAGAACGAGTTGAGGATTTCTTCTCCGTCAAAGGTCTTCAAATGGATCGGCGAGATGACGGGCGAAGGCTTCGCGATCGGACTTGAAGAAACGATGCCAAACCTCGGAGGCATCCTGTCACCGCTGAATGACGTGGACATGTTCTCCGGCAGAGGGGTCAACGCTCTCGACACAGACTCTATTTATTCGGCGGTCAGAGCCGGAGCTGAAAACGCTCAGACGAAGATCGTCATCGGCGAGAAGGAGTTCGGTCGGTTAATGAGAGGCATGGGGGTTTCATTCGCATGAGCATTAACATCACCTATATCGCTTCGAGTGGGAATCAGTACGATCTGATGGCAGACAAGGCCATCCGCACGAAGACCGCGAACTATCACAAATGGCAATGGAGAAGTGCAGGCGTACAGCAACAGTACGGCCTGCACCTTACCGGATTCACACGCGATCCTGCGGTTTACGAATCGAAGCTGATGTTCCGAGGGACGTATCTGGAGAACAAGGATCTGATCGAGAGGCTCCATGAGGACTTTGAACTCGACCTTCTGACGGTGCGTCCTGCAACTCTCATCTGGGGCGAGTACTATATCAACTGCTTCATCTATGCTTCATCGACCTATCCGGATGAGTTCAACCGCACAGTGAACGACATCGAGGTGTTCTGCCCGTATCCGTTCTGGATGAAGGACGTGAAGCGGTCGTTCTACGTTCAGAGCGGCGGCGGTGATACAGGCCTCGACTATCCGTATGAATATCCATTTGATTATGCGCATGACTCGTCCGGCTCGGAATCGTGGGCAACTGGGACGGCTCTTCCGTCTGAGTACACCATGACGATATACGGGGCGGTGGTCGATCCTATGGTCACGGTCGGAGGGGTCACGATAGGGGTCTATGACACCATCTTAGCAGGGGAGTATGTGACGATTGATTCACGCTCGCACACGGTCGTGAAGACAGGCACGGACGGCACGCAGACGAACCTCTTCGACTATCGTGTGAAGACCTCTTCGATCTTTGAGCGGCTCAAAGGTGGAAACCTTGAAGTCGTGTGGTCTGGTCTGTTTGGATTCGATCTCACGCTCCACACCGAAAGGAGCGAACCGCGATGAGAGAATTGATCTTAGCTGATCCGAACGGAAACGAGGTCAGAGCGATCCTTGACGCGGAAGTTGATCTGGAGATCGGCGAGGTGAACGAGTTCGAGATCACCGTGAGCCGCGTGGGATTCGAGGACACCATACCGCAGAAGTCAAGGATATTCGTACCGGATACCGAGTACGGAGGACTTATTCGGCGAATCAGAACGTCCACCTCGATGAACACCGTCACGATGGGCGGCTACACTTGGCGCGGCCTCTTGGAGAAGAAGATCATTCAGCCGGAGGCAGGGCAGGACTACGCGACCGCCACAGGGGAACTGAACGCGATCCTATGGGGCATGGTCGAGCCGGAGTTTGACGGTCTATTTAAGGCATCAACGGAAGACACAGGCGTAGAGGTGAGCGGTTACCAGTTCGAACGCTACTGCACGCTCCATGACGGCCTCCAGAAGATGCTGAAATCGGTCGGATATAAGTTGCATCTGGAGTACAAGCAAGGCGAGCAGGGCGCGGCAGGCTATGTCGAGATCAGTGCCGTTCCGATCGTGGACTACTCCGACCAGATCGAACTGTCCGGAGACATGCGGCTGAACTTCATCGCTCGGCAAGTCAATGACGGCGTGAATCACTTGATCTGCCTTGGTGACGGCGAGCTAAAGGACAGGATCGTCCTTCACCTCTACGCACAGGCTGACGGTTCCATCGGCACGACACCGTACTACACGGGGGAAGATGAGATCGCGGATGTGTATGACTTCCCTTCGGCTGACGCGGAATCTCTGGAGACATATGCGAGGGACTACTTCCCACAGCTACAGAGCTACAAATCGTTTGAAATGGATCTGGAGGCTCTCGACCTTGACGTAGAGATCGGAGACACCATCGGCGGCAGGGACTACATCACAGGGATCACCATGACGAAACCGATTATCGGCAAGGTCTGGACGTACAAGTCACGGCGCGATTCGATTGAGTACAAGATAGAAGGAGAATGAACATGCAGATCGTAACAGGGTATGAAGGAACGCCTCATGTCACCGCGTGGCAGGATCGTGACCTCAATCAAGGGATCTTCGGAAGCGGCACGTACATCTTGAGCGTAGGGTCGAAGATGGCGGCGAGCATCATCTCAAATAACGAAATCCGCATCGCCGACGGCGCGGTGGTCATGCAGGGATGCCTCGGCGTGATCCAGAAGGGAACGTATGACACCATCGCGATCGACAACGGCTCGCAGGGATTAGCGCGGCACGATCTGATCTGCGCTCAGTATTCGAAGAACGGCTCGACAGGGGTCGAGAGCATGAGCCTTGTGGTCATCAAAGGCACGGCGGCATCGTCTGCGACCGATCCGGCGTACACAAGCGGAGACATCCAGAACGGTGACACGCTCGTACAGGTTCCGCTCTACCGTGTGGTGCTGAGTGGTCTGACGGTGACCGGAATCGAGCGGCTCGTTGACGAGGCCGGAAACATCACAGAAGGCGGTGCGGTCACGAATTACTCTGGCTCTGCGAGCATACAGAGTTTGGCAGGCTTTCTCTTCACGACCGTCCGCACGGAGCTTCTTCCGGCAGGGACTTATCTCGCCTCGTTCTGGATTCGCGTTGAGGAAGATTTGCAAGGCCTTACCAACTCCATTGAGGCAGGGCTTGCATCATTCAGATGTGCTGTGGTGGCGGCTTCTCAGTATGACGTTCGGTGCGCTGTGACGGCGTTCTTCACGCTCTCGTCCGCGACAAACGTCTACTTCCGCGCACGGCAGAACAGCGGCTCGGCTGTGGATGCGTCTTACGGCATCTCGATTAAGAAGGTCGGATAAATGGCAAACGAATATCTTACCGTCAAGCAGGCACAATATCTGCTTGAGAAGTGGGCTTCTGAGTATGTGCCAAACCAGAACGGAATCCTTTTGAATCCTACGCTGAACGGGGCTATTTCTATCGGTGGGACACCGACATTTAATAGCAACGCAACGCGGAACGCATGGGTCTCTGCGCTTGGGTTAAAAGGGTCTGTTACAAATTCAACCGCGGACAATGTAAGCGTAGCCAATTCGACGAATGTCACTTTATGCAATACGGGATCACTTGTTCCGGCGGTGTATTTGTTTTTTGTAGACGCTAATTTTCCCACCAACAACTCCGGAAGGCGTGGTGTATATCTGTCTTGGTCAAATACTGGGTCAGCGATTGACAGATATTCGCAAATCAACGTCCCGCCAGTGAATGGCGATACTACACGCGTCCTTTTTTCCGTAGTCCAAAACATCACGTCAACTTCGACGGTCTACCTTCGCGTTTGGCAGAACTCCGGCAACACGATGTCTGTCGGTGGCGGTATTAGAAGAATACTTTTGCACTATTAGGAGGGTGAGATGCAATACGTCATCACAATCTTAACAGCACTAATCTCAGCCGGAGGAGCGATCCTTGTCTGCGTTCTTAACAATCGCGCACAGGCGAACCGCGCACAGCAAGAGAACGCGAAGCGACAGGCGATCATCGAGTTGAAGATTGACCAACTATCCGACCGAGTGAACAAACACAACAACCTCATCGAAAGAACCTACAAGCTCGAAGAACTGACGGCTCTTCAGGAGGAAAAGATCAAGGTCGCGAATCATCGGATCGACGACTTGGAAAGGAGCAAAGCATGAAACTCAGCGACAAACTTTACGACATTCTGAAATGGCTCGTTCTGGTGGTCGTTCCGGCGCTCACCACCTTCTACGTGGTACTTGACCACACCTTCAACTGGGGCTTCGCCGAAGTGGTCGCGACCATCAGCGCGGCGGCGTGTGCGTGCGTGGGCGCGATCATCGGAATTAGTACCGCTCAGTACAACAAGGAGAAGTGATCATGCCGAACGCGAAATCCTTCATCATCTACATGGCGAAGTACTACGCTAAAACAGGCTACACCGAGGGAAAGAACAACTGGAATCAGTTCAGCGACATCGTGAACCGATACGGCCTCAAAGGCTACCAGAACGCGGCATGGTGCGCGACCTATCAGTTTGCACTTGAGCTGATGGCGTTCGGCAAGGCCGAGGCTCTCCGGCACTGGAACATGACCGCGAGGGACTACTGCGGCATGAGTGTGTTCGACACGGAGAAGCGGTTCATCTCTGCACGGAAGACTTCGACCACGCCGCAGATCGGCGCACTTGTCATCTTCAAGCGGAGCCATATGGGCAGGGTCATCTCGCTGAACAAATCGAAGAAGACCTTCGAGTGTGCGGAAGGCAACAGCTCCGATAAGTGTGTGGTCAAGACCTATTCGTGGACGGATGCCTCGATCAAATCATTCTGCATCATCGACTACGGTCATGACCTTCTGACACCAGAGAAGATCCTCGGAGCGTTGAACGCGGTCTATGAGATGGCTCATAACCTCGGATGGGTCTATTCGGATTCACAGACGATACCGCCTTGCGTCATCGACAAAAGGGTAGCCTGTGACCGGCTTGAGGCTTTGGCGTGCTTTATCTTGGGATATACGGATCAGCAAGCCGGCGGCTTCGTCACTTCGAACATGGAGAGGATTCTGACCTCTTGGGGGTGGAAGGTCATCAAAGACCAGAGCAAGCTGATCCGATCGGACTTCGCACTCTTCTACAAGGACGGACAGAGTACCGCGACATGGGAAGCTCATGCCTTCGCGTTGACCTATTATAAATCGGCCTCGAACGTGGGCAAGTTTGACCTTGGCTCAGATGATCGGATAAAAGCCGCACAACCTTATCGGAACGTACCGATTGACCAGTGGGAGAATCGTCACTTCTATGCCGGATTCCGCGCACCGTTCGATTCTCACGTGATCGAATCGGCGGTCAACAGGGCGTACTGCATCGATGTGAAAGGAGCGTCTGAATCCAACAGGGCGAACGTGCAGTGCTACAAGAAGAACGGCACGACCGCGCAGGATTTCATCCTTGAGCCTGTCGGATCGTACTACACCATCACGAACGTGAAGTCCGGCATGGTGTTGGACGTTTCCGGCGCGAAGGTCGAGAACAAGCGGAACGTCTGGCAGTACACGAAGAACGGCACGAAGGCACAGCTGTGGAAAATGCTGAAGAACTCGGACGGCTCTGTCACGTTCGAATCTGCACTGAACGAGGGATATGCTCTCGACCTCTCCGGCGCGATCGCTCGGAACGGTCGAAACATCTATCTCTACAAGAAGAACGGAACTGCGGCTCAGAAGTGGTTCCTTAACTAAACCGTCAAGAGGACGCTCCCCACTCCTGGCGGCGTTCCTCCTGCTTGGCTCATCGAGAAATCGGTGAGCCTTTATTTTTTTGACTTTTGAGAGAGCGGTGCGAGAAGATAAGGCTTCGGAGTGATCCGAGGCCTTTTTGACGTAGCAAAAACTTAGCAAAAGTAGCAAAAAAGTAGCAAAAAGTGTCCCTATTTGTCTCGATTTGTCGCACTCTGAAAAACGCGAAAAATGCCGTAAGTACGCGAAAAACAGCGTATTTGCGGCCTTTTTTGAATCCGCACATCACAAGCACGGGAGATTTCGTGCATTTCTTTATTTCCCGCGTAAATACGCGATTTTTTGAATCTCAGAGACGGCTCGCGTAGCAAAAACGTAGCACATCACAGGATTCTGATGTCGCGGATCGCGTCCTCATCAGCCTTCAAAAGCTTCTTCGTGACGTGCATGTAAATCTCTCTGGTGATGCCAGAATCAGCGTGTCCTACTCGCCGAGCGATCTCTTCGAATGTCATGCCGGAGGCCGCCAGCAAGGCCACATGAGTATGTCTCAACGTGTGCGGAGTGATGGAGCGTCCGATGATCTTCGCGGAGTTCCGTGCGAGGTACTGAAGGTAAGATGGATAAGCGAGGTACTCGCCGTTCGGCCTCTGGAAGAAGTGCTTTCGTCTTCCGAAGTACTCGTTTATGTCGTTGATGCACTCTCTCAGCTCGTCCTGCACGGCGATGATCCTGTTTCCTGCCTCGGTCTTGGCTGAGAGGCTGACCACACGGAGAGAAGGCGAGAGCGTCTTCGAGATGGAGATGGTGTCGCGCACGTCCTCGACATCAAGCGCGACCGCCTCGTTGATCCTCATTCCGGTCAAGAGCAAGAACTGCGTCAAAAGCCTCCAGAGCGGAGACTTCATCTCATCGACAAGCTTCACGGCCTCGTCCGCTTCGAGGTACTTTTCCGAAAGCTTCTCCACCTTCTCCATGTCCGGCATCTTCTTGATCGCCTCAAACGCTCTGACGCTCTCCAGAAGGTCATTCTGGTAACACCACCGCGCAACGGCCTTAAATCGTTTCAGAGCGCGGTTAAACGAGGCAGGAGTGCCTTTTATCAGCTCGCAGACCAACGGAGCGGTGAGCGCGGATAGTTGTGTGTCGCGTCCTATCTTTTTTTCGATGAACCGCAACTCATACTCGGTGTTCTTGACGGTCTGGGGGCGTGTTGATCTCGCGATATACTGACGGTATAGGTCGCAAGCCTCGCCGAAGTTGATGTTGTGCGAATCCGGCCTTCGCATCTTCCTGCGGAGCATCTCTGCGGCGGTCTTCTGGGTGGACTTCTTCTTGTCGAGCAGGGTGATAGAAAAGACCTTCGTCCGGCCTAATCTGTCCTTGCCTCGTTCGTAGTATCTCACCTTTCCTGTTGGGGTGTTCTGCATCCACATTATTTGATGAATACCTCAACTTTGCAGATGGTTCGGTCGTGATCGTCATAGTCGCACTCTGTCGCGAATGCGAACAGATCGCATCCATCAAGTTCCTTCGCATATAGCTTTTTGCTGTCTGATTTTGTCAATTCGCCAACTTCGCCGTCAGCCGTGTCCTTTACAACATACGTTTCACTTTCATCGTTATACTCAAGAACGAATCGATCGCCGTCCTGCGTATACTCCAGATTTTCATAGCGTCTGCACTCAAAATAAGAATCCATAGCGGATGTTTTCGTGAGTTTGCAAACCATCGAAGGTAGAGAGGAAACGGCTTTGTAGGTTTCTTTGTAAAAGGCGAGGTATACGGTTTCTGGACTATCAAAGTACACCTTGACAGCTTCATGACGCGAGATGAAATCAGCCGCCATATGAATCTTTTGCTTGTCTTCGATTGAACCGATCACTTCGCCGTCTTTGTAAATGTGGCCTTCGCTGTCAATGTTTCCTTCGCCTTCGTAGTATTTTGATGAATCGAGTTTGAGAAGCGGAACATTCTTGTACGCGTAATTCAGATACCAACTATCAATACGCACAGATGCTCCGAAGAACTTGTATTTTGGTATTTGTATGGGTTCTGGTTCTTGTACGGCAGGCTCTTCAACTACTGGGACGGCTTGCGGCTCGGCTTGAGGCTGTTCTGCTTTCTTTTTGAAACGGTCAAAAAATCCCATAACGCACCTCCTATTCTGGGTAATACATTGCCAAAAAGTCTCTTCTGTCTAAAGCGTACTCGATCGGATCGAGTCCGTGTTCTTCGCAGTATTCATATCTGGCATCCATCATCCTCAGCCACTTCGGTTTTCGCTTCCTCCGCGGCTTGGCCTGCGTAATGACCGGCTGAGGGAGCACAAGTCCGCGCACCTTCGCCTCGATGTATTGGACGTTGTCTCGATCAAAGTCACCGTCTTCGATGTGCTTCAGCGCGTGCCGGTAAGCTTCGAGCCGGTGCTTTTCGTCGAGGCGCGAGGCAAGATAGACCGTGAAACCGCCGACGCAGGGCGTCACGATCTCGTCAACGTGCCGCGGCAGGTCAATGATGTAAACGTAAATGTCATCAGCCATCTGGGTTCGTCGCCTTCATGCGCTTGAGAATGTCAGCCACCATCTGCATGTCTTCCGGCGTGCTGTCCTCAGCGGCCTGCATCAGCGCACGCAGGTCGGGGTTCGTGAGGATCTTCTGGGCGAGCTTGGCTGTTTCGTCGTCTTCGTAGAAGCGCGGCTCTTCGCCGGTCATGAGGTATTCCATGGAAACGCCGAAGTAGTCAGCGATCAACTGCAATTTGTCCGTTTTCGGAGCATATCTCCCTGTTTTCCAACTCGAAAGGGCGGCTGTCGAGACACCTGTCTCTTTGCTTACACGATATGGAGTTATTCCACGCTGTTCGCAAAGCTTTTCAAATACATCGTATCCCATAGCAGGCCTCCACAAAAAATATTTTAGAAAACTAAAATAGATACTTTACAAACCTAAAACAACCTGCTATACTTTAGAAAGCTAAGATATTTGCGCATAAGTATAGCGGGTTTCTTACAATCATCTCTGGCAATTTGATTATATAAGGAATCTTAAATTATTTCAAGCGCAAGATATAGGTCTCTTAGCTTCAGCAAACACAGAAAGGAGGGCATGATGTACGAGAATTACGCAAAGCTCCGCGATGAAAAAGGGTTGAAAGATTACGATGTCGCGAAGCTGTCCGGTGTCGCGACGGCGACGCTGTCCTGCTGGAAGAACGGGCATTACACACCGAAGATTCCTAAGCTGAGAAAAATTGCGGATGCGCTCGGAGTAACTGTTGACGAGTTAATTAAGGAGCCGTAAACGGCAGGAGGAGGAACGCATGTACATTGATTTTTACAAGAGCGAAGAGAACGGCAGGGAATGGTTTTCGCTCTCGCTCGACAACGACAGTTTCGGTCATGAGATCATCAAGACCATCATCGCCAGAGCTTCAAACAACGCGACCGAGGCGGTCAACATGGGACAGTTCGCGGCGGCGAAAGAGTACATCGAAATCGCGAAGAAGTTCGAAGATGCTCTCAAGGAGGCAAAAGGTGAAAAGGGCGAGTAAACACGTCCTCGCGGAAGAGTACGGATGCTCGACAAAGACCATCGAGAGACGGCTCGCCGAGATCGAGACGCTCATCGGCAAACGGTATCCGGCAGACACCATCATCCGCATACCGCACAGGAGAATCCGCGAGGATGTCGTGAAAGACTACATGGAAAACTGGCAACTGATCAAGGCCGGAACCGCTCCGGCGTTCATAGGAGGTTGACATGATTGCAAAAAAAGAAAGCGCCGTGCGAACTGGGGAGTTAAACACAGCGCCTTACAAGGTCATAAGAATTGTAGCACGTCCGGCTCGGAAACGCAAGAGCCGCAAACATATCATCATCGTGAAGGCCATCACATACTGTGCGGCGATCCTCGCCTTGTACGGCCTTCTGCTTCTGGAGTTCCACATGGCGGCAGGGTTGATCATCTTCGGCCTCGCCTTCACCTATCTCATGGCGTACACCTACGCGAACGGAGGGTTCAGATGATCGAGATCACATACGAACAGAACGAGCATGACGCTTATATCGACCTTCTGGGAAGGGTGCAGGCTCTCCGCGAAGTATGCCTTGACGATGTACCTCTGAGGCCGGAAACGGTTCTGAAGATCCTCGGCTTCAAGGAAGACGTGAAGGAACTGGAGAGACGGAAAGAGGAACGGCATCAGCGGCTGATCGCCTATCTGAAGGAGAACATTGCGGTAGGAGGTGCGTATGAGATCGAGTGATCCGATTCATGACGCGATCGAGCGCGAACTCGAATGGGACGAGTACTGCAAGATGCGAGACGAAACACAGCCGAAGTGTGCTGAGTGCGGAGACGTTCTTTCCGGCACGGTGTACGACTTCACCGGAGTGATGGAGGAAGGGTACGTGTTCTGTGAGACATGCGTAAACAACTACTTCAACGAGAATTCCGGCGAACTCAATGAAGCTTTGAGGGCGGCGACCTTCGACAATTTTAGGAGGAGACTATGAGCGAGAAAGAAAAGAGCGTGTTCGAGACGCTGAACGACATCAACGTAAACGACCACATCGAGAAGAAAGGAAACCTTAGTTATCTTTCGTGGGTGTGGGCGTGGGGAACGCTTAAGAAATTGTATCCAGATGCGACATATACGGTCTACGAGGACGAGAAGGGAATCCCTTACTTCACGGACGGTCGCACCGCATGGGTGAAGACAGGGGTCACGGTAAACGGGCAGGAATATATCGAGCGGCTTCCGATCATGGACTACAAAAACCGCTCCGTCACGCTCGACAAGGTGACCTCGATGGATATGAACACCGCGATCCAGAGAAGCATCACGAAGGCCATCGCACGGCACGGCCTCGGCCTGTACATCTATGCAGGGGAAGACTTGCCGGACATCGAGAAGGCGAAGACGGAAGCCGAGAAAGCCGCAGATGCCTATCCAGACCGCGACACGATGATCGCGTTCATCAAGGCGAACGCTTCTCCGGCATTGAAGGCTCGGATGGCTGAAGCGATGAAGGTCAGCCGCTTCGAGGACATGACGGACGTGCAGATCATGATGTTCTACAACAAGGTGGTCGAGGAGGTGGAAGGATGAATCAAGTGATCCTCATCGGCAGGCTGACGGACGATCCTGCGTACAACGAGAAGGGCGAGAGCAAGATTGCGAAATACTCGCTTGCGGTTGACCGTATGAAAGAAGGCGCGGACTTTCCGTCCTGCGTGGCCTTCGGAAGGCAGGCAGAATTCGCCGACAAGTACCTCAAGAAGGGGATGAAGATCGCCGTGATCGGAAGAATCCAGACCGGAAGCTACACGAACCGCGAAGGAAACAAGGTCTACACGACCGATGTGATCGTGGATCATCAAGAGTTCTGCGAGAAGAAGCAGGAAGAGCCGAAGAAGTCAGAAGGCCGCTTCACCGAACCGCCGAAGGACTTCGAGAATCCGTTCGAATAGGAGGATGTCATGACACAGGAACAGAGAATCCTCGCCTACATCGATAAGCACGGCGAGATCACACAGAAAGATGCGGTGATCCTTGGGTGTCTGAGGCTTTCCGCAAGGGTTCACGATCTGAGGCAAAAAGGCATCCTGCTGAAGTCATCGGTTCGCACGGTCAAGAACGCAGACGGAAGCCACAGCAACATCGCGGTGTATTCCTATGATCGGAAACAAAGCTGATGCGCTGAAATGGCTGATTGATCAGCCGGATCAGACCTTCGAGGTTAAGGTTTGGCATCCGAAGAGGTCGCTCACCGCGAATAACTACTACTGGGTGCTTCTTTCGCACTTGGCAGAGGCACTCAGAACCTCGAATGATGAACTGCACGAGATCATGTTGGAGCGGTACGGAGTGGTCGAGGGAACGCTCATCACCGTGAAGGCCGATGTTCCTCTGAGCCGGATAGAAGGGCATTGGATGCTCTACAAGTCAGACGGAAAGTGGAACGCCTACGTTCAGCTCCTCGGCTCGTCAAAGATGGATTCCGCGCAGTTTTCGGCACTCTTAGACGGATTGATCAGCGAGTGCAATGAGCATGGAATCGAAACGATGCCGGACACGGAGATACAGAGGCTCAGAGGGTACGTTAAGGAGGCCGATCGTGCATAAACGGACGAAGGCCTGCATGATTCCGAAGGCCGTCAAGGAAAAGGTCTGGGAGAGAGACGGACAGCACTGCATAGGGTGCGGAAGATGGGTTCCTGTCGAGTGTGCCTGCGCTCACTACATCGCCAGAAGTCACGGCGGCCTCGGAATCGAGAAGAACGTCCTCACACTTTGCGCTGAGTGCCACTCAGACTTCGATAACAGCGTGAAACGGCGCGAACTGCAAGAAGTATACGGTGAGTACCTAAAACGCTTCTACGGCGATCTGAGCGGCCTCACGTACAAGAAAGGAGAATCATGAACAGCAAGCAGAAGGGCAAACGCGGAGAGTTGGAAGCGGTGCGGTTCTTGAAGGCTCTCGGCTACGATGTCCGGCGAACGGCTCAGTACTGCGGCAACACAGGAGACGCGGCTGACATCGAGGGCATGGACGGATTCCACATCGAGGTCAAACGAGCCGAGCGTCTGAACGTGTATGACGCGATCGAGCAGGCCTTGAGGGATTCACATGGAAAGAAGATTCCGTTCGTGATGTGGCGAAAGAATGACAAGCCTTGGTTGATCATTCAGCTTGCGGCAGATTGGATTCGAGTTTTGGAAGGAGATATACCAGATGACAAATGACAGCTTCGTCTTTTACAAATCGTTCTATGAAGCGGCGGCAGAACTTGACGATGCCGACAGGCTCGCGTTCTATGACGCTCTGGCAACCTACGCACTCGCTGACGAAGAGCCGGAGATCGTGAACGCGGTCGTGAGGGCATTGTTCAAAATGGCTCGACCGCAGATTGACGCGAACGAAAAACGGCGCGAAGTCGGAAAGAAGGGAGCGGAGTTCGGAAAGCTCGGAGGCAGACCGAAGAAGGATGAAAACCCCATAGGGGTTATTGATGAAAACCCCATAGGGGTTATTGAAGAAAACCCCATAGGGGTTAATGCCGAAACCCCTAATGTAAATGTAAATGTAAATGCTAATGCAAATGTAAATGAAGATAAAAAGAGAGGTACGCGCATGGCACGACCTACGCTCGAAGAAGTACGCGAGTACTGCAAACAGAGAGGCAACAGCATTGATGCCGAACAGTTCATCGCCTTTTACGAGTCCAAAGGTTGGAAGGTCGGCGGTGAGCCGATGAAGAGTTGGAAAGCGGCTGTGATCACATGGGAGAAGCGCGAGAAGGAGCGAGGGAAGGAGCGACCTACAATCAAGGCCGTGAAGCAGAATCAGTTCACGGCCTTTGAGGATCGCCACAACTACGACTTTGACAGCCTTGCCGGAATCCTATCTCAGCCTGTTGGAGGTGTGCTATGAAGACGGTGGTGGCCTCGCTCCTGTGCGCTGTGATGATCGCGGACGGCGGCGCGACAGGCATTCAAGCGGAGATCCATCCGAGGGAAGTCATCGAAGCGCAGGAGGTGGAGCCGGAAGAAACGAAGCACCTTTACAACGTGTGTACGGTCACGCACTATTGCGGATGCTCCGCGTGCTGTGGGTCATGGGGGAACTCAACAGCGTCTGGAGCGACACCGACAGCCGGATGGACGGTCGCAAACAACGTTCTTCCGTTCGGCACGTTGGTAGAAATAAACGGTCATACGTACTGCGTAGAAGATCGCGGAGACAGCAACATGAACGACTACTGGTTCGACATCTACTGTGACGGGCATCAAGAGGCACTCGACCGAGGCATATACTCGGCTCCGGTCTACATCATAGACGATTAGGAGGTTAAAGAATGGATTGGGTATGGATGGCAGACAAAGAACCGGATACAGATTATAAGCGGTACATTGTACTGACAGAAAAGGGATTGATTAAAATCGTCGAATGGCACGCACCATATCGTGGTAAGCAATTATGGTCTACGTGGTCGAACGTGGTCGCGTGGATGGAACTTCCGGAAGTTCCTGAAGAGTTCAAAGAAAAAGCAAAAGAGAGGGCGGTCGCTGAGATAAAACAAAGGGTCGCCAACTTGATTAGAGAACTGCAAGATATTTCGGACGGAATACCGAATGACAGAGCAAAGGCATGGCGTGACGATTAGGATGACGGGATGAAAAACAGGAGGTAGGTGATGACGATCACCGAGTGATCCTGTGGTGGCGGAATAGGTAGACGCAGGAGTAACGGTAGCCGATGGCCAATAGAACCGTCCATGGAAAAACAACGAACCATCATGCAAGGTGCGAATCCTTGCCCACAGGATGCAGAATTTTATCAACGTGCTACGCCACAAAGTTCATCGCGCTCTGCGTGGCGCAGGGAAGCCTTTATTCGGGAGACTGGCTCGGGCGGCTTGGGGTAGGCCGCGAAAGAGGAGGAGAGCGATGAAACCGATAGAAGCGATGATAATTATCCAAATAATCGGATTGGTCGCGCTGATAGCGATGACGATCTACTACAACAGGAGGTAAAGATGGACGATCTAATCAGCCGACAGGCGGCATTTGAAGCATTGTGCAATGCGACATTTGGATGTGCCGATATTGGTGTTTGTAAAAAAGGCGATCGGTATTGTGCAGAAGGGGCAAAACTTGACGAAGTGCCATCCGCACAGCCAGAGCGGAAAAATGGGAGATGGTACAGAATAGGAAACACTGGGCTTGCGACTTGCGAATGTGGTTTTGTGACCGAGAGATATTCTATATATAAATACTGCCCGAACTGCGGAAGCTACAACGGAGGAGGAGACGATGAATAAGTATAGGCCGGAAGTTGTGAGCGGACGAATCCGGCAAGCGCGAAGAAGCAAGCACCTTAAGCAGAAAGACATCGCGCAGTATGCGTTCATGTCGCGGAGCGAAGTGTCGGCTCTGGAGATGGGACACAGACCGCTCGGCGTAAAGACGGCTCTGCTTCTCGGCGAGTTACTCGATGTAAGGGCAACGTGGCTTCTCGACTTGGAGGACTAAATGAAAGCGAAAGAGTACCTCATGGAGATTCAGCGAATGAAGCAGACCGCCGACAGCCTCGGCGAGAAGGCCGAAGCACTCCGCGCGGAGATGGAAGGGCTGAAGGCTATCACCTACGATAAGGACAGGGTGCAAGTGTCACCATCGAACCGAATGGAAGAACTGATGCCGAAGCTGATCGAGGCCGAAGAGAAGTATGGCGAGGCTCTGTTCAACTACTACAAGGAGATCCTGCTCCGCACTCAGCAGATAGACGAGATAGGACGGAGTGACTTCGCTGAGATCCTGCGCTTGCGGTATGTGGAATTGGGCAAGCACGGACGGCGGCTGACATTGGAGGAGATCGCGGTCAAGACGCATAGATCGTTTGAGTGGGTGCGGCATCTGCACGGGAGAGCATTGAAGGCTTTCGAGAAGAAGTACCTTTGAAAAGACGACACACAAAAACACATTTTTTTATGTTACTATGCTACCATCAAAGAAGGGGATTATAAGCCACTACCACCTCGCAGGGATTCCGGAAACGGAGTCCCTATTCGTTTGCCATGAAACGGAATCAACCGTATAAAGCCGGAAGCCAGACGCTCACAAGAGAAGATTGGAAACGCAAGTTCTACATCTGCGACCGGAAGAAGTGCGACCTCTGCTCGGAGGAATGCCATCACACGTCAGACCGATCTCACGCTCTGTATGATCTGGATGACACACAGAGAAAGTGGGTGGTCTACGAATCCGGAATGTTCGAAAAGGCATGAGGTTCTACGATACACCGCGATGGAAGAAGATAAGGGAATCCGTCCTCAGAAGGGACGGCTACATCTGCAAGGTGTCCTCGCGGTACGGACGGAAGGTCGAGGCAACTCACGTCCATCACATATTCCCAAGAGATGAGTATCCGGAGTTCCAATGGTGCAAATGGAATCTGATCAGCGTGTGTCTTGCGGCTCACAACTCACTGCACGATCGGAACACGGATGCATTAACGAACGAAGGGAAAGACCTTTTACTGAGAACGGCGAAGAAGCTGAACATGGAATACAAGAACGGAAGATGGTATCCCCCCCACATCGTAGGCTGAAACGCAAGGCCAAACGTT
>Ga0247611_10002790_pt1 | contig 27143 bp, 26 predicted proteins | sample 177DNAGHGhighgp2_FD_192422 | JGI IMG/M metagenome (GOLD analysis project Ga0247611, IMG submission 192422) | Sheep rumen microbial communities from Palmerston North, Manawatu-Wanganui, New Zealand - 1770 DNA GHGhigh gp2 | ecosystem: Host-associated > Mammals > Digestive system > Stomach > Rumen... | reverse complement strand
CCATCATCAACAAAAGACATTCAAGGACAGAACTTTTTCCTGAGCTATTCTGTCCCAGGAGTATATTAACACGGGAAAAGTCATCTATCTTCAGATGGTCAATACCTCTGAAGTTCTTAATCTCTATATTTTTGAATCCATCCATAATATATGGTTCTTTTTGATTACTACTACTTGTTTGTACAGATTAGAGTTCTGACATCGACATCTAATACTTCTGCAATCTCTGTTAATTGTGGCAGTGATGGTTGATGCATGTTGGTACACCACTTACTCACGGTAACGGCAGAAACGCCCAACTGCCCTGCCAACCATTTACTTGTTTTCTGGTTCTCTACAAGAACTACTTTGATTCTATTAAGAGGTCTTTCGCTCATCTTTATTTAATTAAAATCGAGTACAAATATAATAAATTTCAGTGTCTTCACCAAAGAATAATCAAGAAAAGCGGTTTTGAACGGTTGTAAATTAATCTTTTTTGCACAAATGCAATATTATTGGCGCATTTTACAATCATATTTCTATGTTAACCTCTACCGCAAGGAACTCTGCAATAACAAATTTAACAATATTGCCATTGGGCGATACGCAATATCTATAGCGGCCTTCTTGAATAGTGACCCAGGGGCTTAAATAGGAATACGATCCATCGTCTTCATAGCACAACATTACGTGTTCCAAGCCATGACTGCACACTTCTGGCAATAGTTCACCTCTATAAGGACGGAAGAAATCGTCCCCCTGAGAATCAGACATCTCAGACAATAAATGGATGTCAATACTATAGGGACTATCCCATGCAAGCGTATCATTCTCAAAAGCCAAATGGCCGAATGCTAACTTTCGAAAGACTTTCTTAAACCGTTCCTTCTCAATATCACATAAAAGCACTCCTCCAAAATCTCTTATTTGAGCACTTATTCTCTCTTGAAACTTGGGATTATGCATGAGGGACTTGTGAGTCTTATCTCTTCTAATAAGATTGGGGGAAGCAGTGCCAGCCTTCATGCAGTCAATCATACACGACACGTATTCCTCATCTAAAGAGAAATCATGATTACACTTGTAGCAACAAGGGATAACGGGCAAATTTTGAGGGTGGGGTTTATCAAGAAAACATCTGGATGGTACATGGTCTTCCGTTTCAGTTGTGCAACCACAGAACGCACAAAAGTGATTTAGCCTGGTATCTCTATAATATTTCATGTCTTGTTTCATATTGTCTTTATAACTAGTAAGCACTTAATATTTTTACTAACGATTGTCACCGGTAAGCCATGAATACACTTGTCAGATACGACACTATTCTTCTTCTACGTTGCCACTTTGAACTCTTGGAGGTCAGGAATTTCTTTTCCTCGTGATAGATGAAGGTGTCAACCCTTTGGGCTGCGTCATGCTTGTACTCTCTGTCAGAGAAGGTACTGATGGCGCAAAGAAATACTGAAAAGAAAATGTGCGGTTCAAGATGATGAGAACGGATGAGTGCGGCCTTGATGTAGGCGGTTTCGTATTCGTGTTCCATGTCGTCGAGGGCCGTCAGAATTGCCGTTTTCAACGCTTCTTTGTCATCGGCTATAAGAATGTCGTCAATGCTCTGCTCTTCTTGCATAAAGGTTCTGCGCCCGTCTTCTGTTCCTCTGTCATGTTCTTGACATCTTCCTCGGTCACCTTTGGCTGTAAGTCTAACAACTTGTTGTTGTACTCGAACATGGTTTCCAACGGGTATTGGGCGATGTATCTTTCCGTAATGGTCTTGTCTGTAGCATGCCCCATGCTCTGTGAAATATACCTATCCTCCACTTTGGCATGAGTTAAGTTTGTACCGTATGAATGCCTGCACCATGTTCCCGATGGACGGACTTCCCAATGCAAGACATCCTCACAAATTTTGATGACTCGGTCTTGCACATTTGAGTTTTCCTGAGAGATACGCTTGCGTTTATCGGCCTTATGTGTTGCACCTTGCAGAATATCAGGGAACACGAAGCCATTGAGAACGGGTTCTGCCGCTATCTCATCAAGAATTTTCTGTAATGGTTCAATGATGGGGATTATTACTTTTTCTTTTTTTCTTCTGTTTGATAGCGAAAAGGGAATGAAAATGGGGGATTGTGTGATTTTATTTGTAATTTTGTATTTTGTATGGCTATGGTTATAGTTGTTTTATATCTATATAAAGTATAATAGTAGAGTGGGAGAGGGTGATTATGGCGGATACTCTGACATCACAACAGCGACATACGAATATGGCGGCTATCCATGGTAAGGATACTAAGCCGGAGATGATAGTGAGGCACTTCCTGTGGGCGCACGGTTTCCGCTATCGTCTTAACCATCCGCGACTGCCAGGGAAGCCTGATGTGGTATTGAGGAAGTATAAGACGTGTATATTCGTTAATGGATGTTTCTGGCACGGTCATCACACGCAATTCACAATGCATGATTCGCAATTCATGATTGAGGGTTCTGAGTGTTGCAGGATTCCAAGGACGAACACGGAGTTCTGGGTTAATAAGATTCGGAGGAATAAGGAGCGTGACGGTGAGGTGCAGCGTAAGTTGGCGGCTATGGGGTGGCATAGTATTACGATATGGGAGTGCGAGTTGAAACCAAAGGTGCGTGAGAGGACTTTACTCTCCCTTGTTTATCAGCTAGACCGTCTTTTCTTGCATGACCGCAGTGTAAAACGTTATGATACTCCGGAGGAAGAGTATGTGATGGCGGCGGAAGATATAGAATGACGATAGGTTATTACGCAAATTTTAATGCAATCAATACTATGTGTGTACGTGTGCACGTACACACATATTTTTTTTGAAAAACTCCCCCAGATATTTGTAATATTTCAAGATTATTTTGTAGCTTTGTAGCAGTTCTAATACCAACACCCACCAATAGGATGGGCAGATGAATTGAGAACCTATATATAGGAAAGGCGTTACTTGCTGAAAATGTTAACAGAATAGTTTGTAAGTCACGAAAAATACTATTACTCCGCACAATCACGGACATGATCGATAATCAGAAGTGAAACTTGCAATATTTATTACACCAATTTTTGGATAAGTAAATATGCATAATTAGGAACAAAATAGTTTTTATGTGTGCACCAATAATACTGTAGGTCGTTATTATTCATTATCAATTAGTTATAGGTATCAGGAAAGTGAATTTTAGATTGTTACGATGCTGCAATTATAAAACTAAAATGAGTCATATATGAGTTATCAAGAGGTTATGTCATTAAGACAAGTGGGAAGACTTAATGAGGCTATTAGCGTTGCTGAAGCTGACCTGAGGAATGAACAGTCTCATTGGACTTACAGTGCATTGTTTTGGGTTCTTCGCGACTTCTGCAGGCTATGCATTGAACGTAATCAGGTTCAAAGCGCTAGGGAGTGTATTCGAAGGATTGAATTAATCATTCGCAACATAAATGATTCTCAAGGATATGCTCAAGACGCATTACTTTCTTTAAAACGTCAACTTACGCCATATGTGGCAGAAGTACAGAGACTATCTGAGAATTCAAAAAATGGACAAGAAGAATTAGCTTATACGCAAATTTGTGAATTAAATCGAAATTATACATTATCACCACTTTTACATGAAGATTTTGGCTGGATTATATACAGATATTTAAGGGTGTGTTATGAAACCTGTGGTTCATTTAATGCAAGAAAGGCTCTTAAAACCTATCTTGAATTACAAAATAAACGTCCTTCTATATTGCATTCTTCGATTCTCAGAATAGCTATAAGAATAAGTGAGAAGTATAATGACTTCAAATTCTTACCTTTTTTAGGATATTGGGATTTAACTATGTTCACCTCCGATGATTTGCAAAGGGTTCTCACGTTTGCTCCTAGCAGTAATTTAGAAGACGATTGTCTTGCAGAGAAATGTATAGAACGATGTGTAAAAAGTAAATATAGCCTAGAAGAAATAAATGAATCTTTTAGAGTGAATTCGCAAATATCCCAAGATGATATATACTATGCATATTCTAGATGTTATTTTTTTGACATTAACAATTGCAAAGATGAGGATAAAACTTTCTTTGAAAGGATAGATAATTATTTAGCAGAAATAGATGGATTTCATGTTTCAAATGATTATCATTCTAAGATTTTGACATTATATCTTTCGAAATTACCAAAGAACAAATCGGAATTGGCAGTTCTAACTATAAACAGATGGGGACTTGGAAATTTCAGAAATGAAGACTGGGTAAAAGGGAAAAAAGAAGAAAAGGTATTTCCTTCATTGATTGAAAATGTGATAACGCGTTACTTTCAAGGATTAGAAAATAATTCGTTTCATAATGTTGACCCTGAATTTGAAATTTTGTTAGAAAAGGCATGTGAGAAATACGACAACGAACAGTTAAAACGAAATCTTGCTATTCTCCTATCGGCAAAAGGTGACAAGGAAAGAGCATTGGCAATATATAAGTCCTTACTATTAGATTTAAATAAGTACTATGTGTGGAAGGAATTAGCAGAGATTACGGATGATCTGGATTTGAAAATATCTGCATATTGTAAGGCTATTGTTTCAGAACCTCAGGACGATTTTCTTGGGGACATCCATTTATCATTAGCGAAATTAATGATAGATGATGGTCTTTTCCCTGAAGCTAAACGAGAACTGAAAACATACGCTGATACATATCAAAGAAAAGGATGGCATATAAATGAAAACTACAATAGCCTTATTTCTCAGATTCCAAATGATGTTCCTACGGCAGAAAATAACAATCCATTTTACGAATCGCACATGTCTTCAGCAGAAGACTTCGTTTATTCTGATATCGATTGGACTACGATGTTTATAGCGGACATATATAATAGCAAAAAAGACGGAAATAAAATAGTAAAAAAAGTAAAACTCATTTCAACAGATGGCGTGTCCGCATCTTTAAAATACAATAAACTTGTTGGTTCCAATAAGGAATTAGGGAAATGCTATGATGTAAAAATCCATTCAAAGGAGGGCAGAAATGAAATAGTTCTTATTAAAGAATCAGAGATCAATATTAATCAGTTGCTCCCTCTTGTCGTATGTTATGTAGACTATCATAATCAGGAAAAAAAATGTTACCATCTAGTTAGTGAAAACAAGAAAGGGCTACTATTATCCAGTGCGCCCGAAAATCTAAAGGAAGGTAATTTCTGTATATGTTACGAGGTTCCAGCAGAAAAGAATGAAAAAAGCAAACGTATGAAGGCTATCTTTCATAGTTTGATACCGGATGATGAAGGAATAGAGAAGTTCCCATTAGAAACGGCTGTTGTTGATGGAGTCAATGAGGAAAAACTATTATTCCATTGTGTTTTTGGTAGGAACTCTGGTATTATAATAAAATATAAACAAACTAAACTCCGCCCCAAAATAGGTGATTACGTCCTTATTCGTTATATTCAAGAAAGGAATAAGGATGGAAGGGACATCCGTAAGATGTTGACAATAGAAATGACTGATACCATTGATAAGGTACTTAAAAAAACAATCACAGGTAAGATAAGAATCGATTATAATTTCGATGGAGAAGAGTTCGGATTTGTAGAAGATTATTACGTACCCACTTCCCTGCTTGAAGGAATAAACGAAGGAGATTTGGTATGTATTGATGTAGTATTTAACGGAGAGAGGTGGCGTGCTTATAGGCTTGTGAAAAACAACATTAAATAGGAGAATTTGAATATGGCAGCTAATATAATTTTATCTGATAATCTGTTGGAGCAGGTTAGAAATATATGTGCAAACAACGAACAAAGCATTGTTGTATTGACGTCAATGGATGTTGCTATTCGTGACAAATGGGTTTGTGAACTGAAAAACGCACAAACCTATTGTTGGTCTCATTCAAAGAGAGTAATAAGGCATCTTGAGAAAAGACTTAACGTATGTAATGAAATCACTATTGATAGTGTTTATAATGTTATATATGGAGGAGTTGAATCTGATGATAAAGATAATCCATCAGATGATCAGAGTGAAAATAACGAAGAAACAGATGATGGCTCTCAGATTATAATTCCAATCAATAGTAGCAAATCGTTGGAGTATAATTCTACTGTCATCTTTTGTGAAGCACAAATGTTAAGTCAAAGTTTCAATCAAACAGAATTGGTAAGATATGGAAGTGGTAGACTATTAGATGATGTATTACAATTTGTTTTTGAAAAAGGTAATCGTAAATTAATATTGATTGGCGATCCATATTATTTGACATATGGTAATAGTACAGATTCTTCATTATGTATAGCAACTTTAGCTACAAAACAACCAAATATCCCAATATATTATTATGAAGAAGAAATCCCCCCAAATTATAGTATAGGAAAAGAAGAATTACGAACATTATTGGCATCAAGTATTAAAAAACGGTGTTTCAATAATTTGCATTATCACTTTGACATGGATTTAGAAAACATTAAGAAAGAGAGTTTAGAATCGATTCTCAAAGATTGGTTTTCAAAGCCATTATATAATGATCCATTAAACGCTGCACTATTTTATACTAATAATGACTGCCGCCTTACTAATATATGGATAAAAAAATATTGTCTTAAGAATGGTGAGAATCTAGCCAAAGGTGATTTATTGATAATGAATAACAATATAACACTTTCTGCAGATCTCCCTACTGAAAACCATATAAAAATATATAATGGCATGTATTTGACTTTGTTAGAGATTATTGGTCATGAAGATAAAAATATAAAAATAAAGACAAAAGGAAAAGAAATTAATGTAAATCTTTTTTTTATAAAGATAAGAGTGAAGTGTATAAGCATCGAGGGGAAGCCTGAAAAGGTATTGTTTATGTTAGATAATTATTTTAAAACTGGAGAATTAACTAATGAAGAACAAATAGCACTAAGAGTTTTTTTTAATCAGTTGTTAAGAAAAGAAACAAGAAAAAAACGAGAGACTTTTAGAAATTCTCCGTATTATAAGCTAATGTTAGAGAGCGAGGAACATAAAAACTTATCAATTGAAGAACGACAAGCAATTGAAAAGCTGATAGGCAACATTGGGGTTAAGAAAGAACTACAAAAGGAAGTTCATACCACAAATGATGCACGTAAGGTCCTTAGTATATATCGTAGAAAATGGGAAGTAACCATAAAGAAGCAAATTCTGGATACAGATCCTTACCTGAATGCCGTATGGGTTTCTTACGGATGGGCTATAACCGTACACAAATCCTTAGGCATAAATTTCGAAAACATTTGGATTAAGGGCAGTCAAAATGCAAATAATGGTATTTCTAATGATACTTATTATAGATGGCTATATAGTGGCATCTCTACCGCAAAAAGAAATGTTTATATATCTTCCCCTCAGTATCTTACTCCACTGATGAATTGTCATGTCGATGATACCGGGATCTCTCCAAATTACAATAGTGGTTTATACTTAATATATCCAGACGATACCCCAATTTATGATATTGATAATATTTTGAACCAATATGATATTCATCTCAATACAAAAATATTTATAGGTAATGTATCAGAAAGATTATCGGATTATAAGCTAAAGGATGTGGAAATAAAAAGTGAGTATCTTACCATGGCCTTATTCGAAGCATTCAGTGATAATGTTACAATAAAGATTCTTATTGATAATAAAGGAAAGAAAGACAACTATGCTATTTCAAATGTGAGAATGGAAAGTGTTGACGAAGAATACAATAACGAAGTCTATAATGTCATACTCCAATGTGCAAGCAATAATTGGCCTGATGACTTTAGAAAAGAGATATATGACTCTTGGAAAGAGGAATTGTTACTTGACAATATAATGATGACTCTTATAAAAAGTCAAGATTGGCATGATACCATTAGGTTATTTGACAGCTATAATAAAAAAGTACATGTTGAGGTATGGTATAATAGTGATTGCTTTATTACAAGAGTTAGGTTTTTATCAAAAGAGAGTCAATATATTTATAATCAATTCAAAAAACTTTTTAATAAGGAAATGCAAGCATGAAAAGTTTTCGTATATGCCTTTATCTCATTCTATTCAATACCGTTTATAACATAAGTAATGCATAAAAAGAGTAACATTTATGTTTAACAAATAAAAGGACACCGATATGCCAGCAACTTATGATGTAATAGCAACCTATGAGGAGGCTTTGGAGGCAGAGAAACAGAAGGATTATCTGAAAGCGTTAAGAACAATTTAGCTCAAGCTGTTGAAAGTAAGTTATAATTATCAACTCCCACCCTATATGACAAGTTCTTATTTTGACAATATTCAAGATGTTTTAACGAAGCGAGTAGCTTTGTCGCAGCATAGTATATGCATTGCAGTTGCCTGGTTTACCAATGACATCATGTTTGAATCGTTAAAGAGCGCTCTTAACAAAAAAGTTAAGGTTAAAGTGGTAATCTTAAACGATTTGATTAACCGGAATGAATTTGGACTTGACTTTGGTATATTAACAAAGTTGGGAGCTGAAGTTCGTTTTGCAAAATCCGACAATGGGACGATGCATAACAAATTCTGTATTATTGACAAAGTGGTTATTACCGGCTCGTATAATTGGACTTACCATGCCAATAAGAATGACGAGAATATTCTCATGACTGACGAAGAGAGTGTTGTAAATAATTACAGAATGGAATTCGATAGGTTATTCGGTTTAGCATCACCAATTGCTCAACCGTACGAGCACCTTAATTGGACAGATGTTAAAGAAGGGGACTTTTCAGAGTTTCGTAGAGATATTTACAGAGAAGTAAATGATAAAGAAGATATTGATATGGAGTGGAAGAAAAACAAACTTATAAGTCTTAACAAGGCTTATAAAAGTGGGAATAATGAAGAATTGGCAAAAGCCAGTTTGCTTGCAACGGAACAACGTCTTAGAACTATTACAGATGTCTTAACAAGCAGGAGTCAAGATTTTACATATCGGCTATGGGAAGAAAATTCTGCAGGAAAGCCATTTGACAATAATTGCGGCCATAGATATAAAGTAGGGAAATGGTGGTATGTTCCATATTGCATAAAAAAAGAAGATGAATACCACCGCGAATATATTGAAGGTGAGTTAAGAACAAATGCAGAAAGAGATGACATTTATTTTACAAGAGGACTTAATCTGGAAATCTATGACGAGCAATTCATTTCTGATATCAAAAATGTTCTCGGATCTAATACATTGCCTATTACTAATTGGAAGTCAATACCTGATAGAATGCATAGAATGCTTCGTATTGATTTAGCAAAAATGTTTTATTATCAGTTTCCAACACCAATGTTTAACAAAAAACAGCAGAGAAATTGGAAGAATTCAATGCCAAGAATAATACCCGCGATTAACGTTTTAGGAATAATCAAGGAAGTCAACGATGGCAATGTGGTTTTTTATGAAGGATGGGATCCTAATAAAAGAGGAGAAATGATTATGAATAATTTTTTTGTAAAACAATGAACTTCTATTCGTGCATAGTCAATAACCATTAAAAACATATTATGCTGTATATCATATTCATAGTAATAGGTGTCCTGATTCTGTACTATTTCGTCTTCACACGGCTGAAGGACTGGGTAGATAGAAAGTGTATGGATGCTGTCGCGGGAAATAGGAATGATGAGTTTTACGAGGAGTGCCCCTCTGCCAAAGAGTATATCGGGGAGGATCATAGTTGGAAACCTACATATAAACTGGAGCATTGTGGAATGAAGGTGTTTAATATACCGTTTGTTCCGGAAGAGAACGAGGTGTTCTACATGGAAAATGAATATGACGAGGATGCCAATACCTTTATCAAGGAGAATATTGACCTGATAAAAGAGGTTCTCGCCTCTAAGGGGCTTACCTTCGTTTATCTGCCTTCAATACACGTGTCTAAGGAAATGGCGGAATCCATGATAGCATATTATTCCGCAAGCCCTGCTCCTGCTGCCATCGATAATGATGATTATGAGCATGGGCTGAAAAGCGACTTCCTGTTAAACTATATGGTGTATCCGGAGAACCGCCCTAAGGTGACGCATGGCTTTTGCTGGTATAACACAGGGAAGACTTTGTTTAACTATAAAAAGCTGTGGTACATCTTTGACTATATATCCTTTGACGGCAAGGAGGCTAGGGAGCACCCAAGGGAGGTGCTGGAGAATATGCTGCCAGAACTGGGGACGCGTAGAATATGGAGGAAAGGTGTACACTGTGATGTAGCCATAGAAAGCAGTGGGCTTGCTGATGACAATTTTGACGAGGAGACGAAGAAGATACTGTCAGATATACAGGAGAAACTTCATGCCGTAAGGCTGAAAGGCATAAGCGAGGCCATCATAGCACAGTACGTCAATCCTTGTCCGAAGCTAAGCAGAATTACCATAGGGCGGGATCTGGAGATAGTGCTTAATGACTATGGCGATGTAAGAATAGCGATGGAGCCGATAGTAAAAGCAGTGTATATACTCTTCCTGCGTCATGAGGAGGGTATCTACTTCAAGAATCTGTCAGACTATCAGACGGAACTGGAGATAATATACAGGGCGGTAAAGGCAAAGAAGAACGATATAGACGAGAAAATACAGTCGGGATTTACTCCGCAGATAAGCAGCAGCGTGAAGAGCATTGCCAATCCACTCAGTAACTCTATCAACGAGAAGTGTACACGTATTAAGGAAGCCTTCATAGTGCATTTCCACGACAGTATCTCGTCAAACTATTATATAAGGGGAGTCAGAGGGGCTCAGAAGTTGATAACCATTCCGCGTGACCTCGTAATTTGGGAGAGATAGTATATGAAAGCAGAAACATTATTCCGTATTAAGAAGATATTAGAGAAGATAGAGAAATGCAATACCTTTGTAATACTTCTCGTTGTCGTCATTTCCTGTTTTCCCTTCTACGTGCTCTACGAGGCATATAAGTACATAGTCAGATGCATAGACAGGAAGAGGAAAGGCTTGGTGTATGACCAATTGTATGATGAGTGGGTAACGAAAGAGAAGTATGCCGCGCGGGTTTACAAGAAGAAAATAGAGGACAGGGAAGAGCCTCTTGTCGTGAAGAATCATGTGACCACCGACAAGGATGACGTTTTTTTCTTCTTCGAGAAGAGGAAACTTGTCATTCCGTATGACCAGCTTGTATATGTGGAGACAGAGTACAACGAGAAACTGCATCAATTCTTCACCGACAACGCAGAATGGCTGGATGCATGGCAGAAGTGGCATGGCTGGGAAATAGCGGAGTACAACTATGAGGACATCAAGGAAGGAATGTTTTATCCAGAGGACTTTGCGGTGTTCAGGCATGGATTCTTGTGGCATTCTCCTATGTCTTCAGGTGATAATGCCTCAGGCCTCAGCGGTTCCATACATTATTATTACGAGATAGACCCCGACTCCGCTGTACCGATAAAAGAACAGATGGAGCAATTTATGCGCAAGATATACCATGTTGTAGACTGGGGTTAAAAGAAAAAAAGCATTTTCACAAGCCTTGCGGAAATGTTTGCTTCTTTTTATAGAAAAGAAGTTCTTATCTTTGTAATGAACAAATATAAAACGGAATGAGCCATGAAAAAAGTTATTATTATGATTGTTTTCACAATGTCATCATGCATGATGGTGAAAGCACAGGTGTATGGAGTAGGTACGTCAACTACCGAGACAGATATGTTCGGTAATCAGCGCACGACACATCGAGACCGTTACGGGAACACTACAGGTACTTCCACTACGGAAACAGATATGTTTGGAAACCAGCGCACGACACATCGAGACCGTTATGGAAACACTACGGGTACTTCTACCACAGAGACAGATATGTTTGGGGGGCAGCGCACGACACATCGAGACCGTTACGGGAACACTACAGGCACGTCCGACACAGAGACAGATATGTTTGGAGGGCAGCGCACGACACACCGTGACCGTTACGGAAACACTACAGGCTCGTCTGACACAGAGACAGATATGTTTGGAAACCAGCGCACGACACATCGAGACCGTTATGGAAATTCTACGAGTTCTTCTACAAGTGAGACTGACATGTTTGGCAACAGAACCACAAAACAAAACAGTAATAACCCAAATCAACAAATATGGACATGGTAGTGACTGTAAGGAAAGTGTTTTCATGTGCGGCCTTTAGGTTCTTGATCTTTCATTTCTGCTTCATCGCGATACCTCATCTTCTGGTCAACGCGCAAATAATGGGGTATGAAAGTCCGGTAGAAATAGAGGCGACAAGTATTTATGACGCAAGTGCGATGTACGGTTATCTTAATGCTTTGCGTGAGGCTAGCTATATTGACCAACAATTGGCGCGGGAGATGAAACCAATACTCAGCGATCTGTATGATAGATATAATGCTGGTCAATATCAAGAGTGTATAGACAGAGTTGAAAACATATTTAGAAATTATACTTTTTATACCAGGCAGAGAAACATATATTCCCCTCTTAATTATGTCAGAGGGCTGAGTTATCTGCAGCTTGATAATGAGGTGTCCGGAATGTATTATCTAGTAAACTCAATGAATGACGGCAATAAAGATGCTTATAATGTGTTGAACAGATATTTCGCTTCTTATGTTTCTGACGCGCGGAAAGAGTTGGATGCAGGAAGGTATTATAAATGTATAAATGTGTTGGGAAAAGCTTATGCAACGGGACTACACAGCTTTACTGCTTATGAGATACAAGGAAAGGCCTATGAGGGATTACATGATTTCGATAATGCGAAGAAATTTTATAAGTTAGCAAAGAAACAAGGCTCGCCATATGCATCGCAGCTGCTGAAAGACTTGAAGGTGAGTAAAAGACAATATGAACGTGGAATAACCAAATAGAGTTTCCGTTATGAGAATAAAATTTTTTGTGGCAACTATATGCCTGTTGACTTCAATGGGGAGTTTCGCTCAATCTGTCAATCAGAAATACAGCCTTAATGATATGGTCTTGGAAACCGTATCGCAGTTTATGGACATACCGTATTGTCATTATCATACAAAGCAGTTGCAAAAAACGATGAAAGTTTTGAAATCAAGTGCTGATGAGGAAATGAAATATGCAGAGTTATTTCATAACAAAGGTAGAATATCAGAAGACAAATACTGGCAGACTTTCTATATGTACACATTGGCAGATGTGTTTGACAAGTTCTATAGTTCGTTAGTCAATAAGTCTGATTTCGAGATGCCAGGAGATAGTTTTGAAGAATTTTGGGAGAAATCAGCACTGGCCTTCAAATTTTACAAAAAGGTAATATGTTCTGATCGTAATATAACTTTATATGAGTATGGATACGACAAGTTCCGCGTGACATTCGCATACTTCAATAAACCACTGATGAATGGGCAGGATTTCAACATGGCAATATTCAACCTTTATGACAATAGCGGTAATTACGTAACCAGTGATATCGGAGGCAATATGTATAAACTGATTCAGTTCACAGATGATGAACATCCGACGTTCAGGAATTTTGTCAAAGTCAATTCTACTACCAAAATAATAAAGAAATCATATTAAAACAAACATAAGTAGATACATTAATCCTCTGAAAAGAAACACATCCTTTTGCTCCTTGCAGCCCTGTTGTCGCTTTGCCTCGCGCCGTTGCCTTATGGGTTTTATCAGTTGGTGAGGTTTGTTATGATGGTGGCATTCGCCGTTATGGCATACGTGTATTATGAAGAGAAAAAAACGGAGTGGGTTGTTGTGTTCGGGGCACTCGCTCTGCTGTTCCAACCTCTGCTGAAGATTTCTCTTGGGCGCACTATGTGGAATATTGTTGATGTAGTGGTGGCAGTGCTGCTCCTTGTTGTGTGGTTTAAACGTAAGTGATACGGACCTTTAATACATTGCTTATATCAATATGAATAAGATAACCATTTCGTTTTGTCTGTTGCTGGTGTTTTGTTTTACTGATTGTAAAAATAAACCAGAAAATCCCACGAATGCCCAGAAGGCTGCGTTGACAGACCAACAAGGGGATAATATAGAACAAGAAGATGTCGTTTATTTTCTTGACGATTCAGTTGTGTCATATGTGGACAGAAAGTATAAAGTGAAGGTGAACTATCCAAGAGCCTTTACCGAACTTGACACGTCAACGGTAGGGACGACGCTGTTTTATTACCCAAACAAACAGGCACCGAATGTGGTTTTGCGACTCTTTATAAGTGAAAGCAAGAAAGAATGGGAAGAAGTGGCAGCGGTAAGAAGTGCCACCGAAGCTTTTCTTAAAAAGGAAACTGCCAGCTATTATCTTTTTTCTGGCAGTGGCTGGTGGTATAATCAGAATTTCATGATGGAAAAGGTCTATAAAGTTGACGGTAAGTGGATTGACCTTACGATGTATTATACAGAATTGGGCATGCCAAAAAGGGTCGGCATTATGGATGGCTGGACTCCATTCGACAATATGAAGAGGCACAGAGTGGCGAAGCCTGTCATTGACAATATGACTATTACAGATAAAGAAGCTGGACAACGCCAGGTATCCTTTGAGTCTGAGCTGGATTATGATGATCGGTTTGAAGTCGATGTACAGGATTTGCGAAAAATGTTCCGTTCTAAATCTTATAAGAAACGATTGCTCTTCAGTAAAGACATGGGAGACACGAAACAGCGTGATTTCTATATTATGAATACAGGCAGTGGTATAGCCTTCCTTGTTCACGACAATTGGAATGGTAATGTACGCAGCCTTGTTTATGAAAGCAGGAAAAAGAATAAGAAATGTAAGCCAAGGGATGGAGTATACCCTAATATCAGTGGATTCCCAAGCCCTGACAGCACATATTTCTTTGCTGTATATGCAAGCCGCGCTCCTTATGAAATCTACATGATAGACGCCAAGACACTGAACGCACGTTACATTACCGCATGTGGCACATGCTACCTTGATAAGAAAGGATTTACGGTAATGACAGGAAAGGAAGATCCTAATTCTAAATTGGGGGCTAACTTAGTGCGATATGAGACCTACGACTTCAATGGTCACAGGGTAAGCGTAAGCAAATATATTCCCGAAGAAAAGTTTTGGGAAAACTTTAAGCATAAGGACGACACCAACCTGAAGTTTTTCTAAAATGAATAACGATTAGAAATACTGGTATGAGCAGGGCAAAGAAAAATATGATGAAGCAACTTTCCATTGAAGAGTTGGTAGATATATACCTCAACAGCGATGGAGAGACGGAGAAGGCTGCATGTTCGGAAATAGAGGACCGCTATTGGGAGGAATATGAAGTGAGGAGAGAGATTCTCTTGAAGCTTGTTGCCTCAGAGCAAGATAAAAGTTGGAGATTAGTTGTTGCACTCCCTCCTGTATGGGGTGATGAATATATAGATGTATTCAGGGCTATGGCTGAGGATGACATCCTCACTTGGGTAAAACACATGAAGGGATATTGGCCTGAATTAGGGATGGAAGCGAAACGTATATTAGAGCAAAAGCATCCGCAAATATATACCTTTAACCATTATTATAGTTTTTCTGACGCAGCCTATTTCCTGTTGTTTTCCTGTTGTGTGGGAAACTGTGATTTCACGATAGACCAGGAGGTCGTCGAACAAGTGTCGGATTACCTTGCTGAGCGCGATTCCGGTTTTCGGGAAAGAATGAAAGCGCCCATCGGTGATTGTTATGTTTACGAGATGGTTGAAGATGTCTATTCCCGTATGACACAAGACTTGGACAGAGGTCGGTATAATGAGGCACAAAAACATGCCTTGCAGTGTTTGTTCATGTTTGAACAGAAATTGATATTCTCAGGCTATTACAATATGTTAGGTCTTTACTTTTATCTAGATTCTTTCAATGATACTTTCCACCAGGATTATAGCTTTGTACGGACTGGGATAGAATTTTTGTGCTTTCTTAAAAGGAAACACGTCAATCCTGAGTGGTTAGAAGAGTATGCCATCAGTCTTTCCAAAAGCATGCTGAAGAATGTATGCAAATATAAGCGAATGGAAATAGAATACCTACAGGAAGAACTTAGACGATTTGTCAGTGAGGAGAGGCATAATGAGGTGACGCCTCTCGAAGTATGGCAAGAATATAAAAGGTCAATGGAGAAGCCATTATCCCTCAACAGTGAACTGATGAAGAAGATGCTTGGCATGCATCCAGAACTGAAATATCTTGTTGGCGATATAGACGACTGCCAGCAGGAAGATGCCGATGCTCCGGTGCAGGGTGAGGATCCTAATGCTACCATATTTGTTGAACAATTCTTTCAGACAGATAACGATGTACCGTTTTAGCTGTTCCGTTTTTATAGCTGATGTACTCTACGTAAATCATAGTGGGAGGAGTTCTTTGTATAAAGAATGTTAAAGTATTTGCGTAATCCGTTAAGAATTAGTAAATTTGTGCGATTTATGCAATTATGTCCGTATGGCAAGGCGTTGTGCGGATGAAAAGATGAACAGTTAAAACAATAAAAAAATTAGATGAACGTAATTACAAAGACCGTCTCACTGCCTGATGGACGCACCATCACCATTGAGACTGGAAAGTTGGCCAAGCAGGCCGACGGCTCATGCACACTGCGCATGGGCAACACTGTGTTGTTAGCTACCGTATGCGCGGCTAAGGACGCTGTACCGGGAACCGACTTTATGCCACTTCAGGTGGAGTATCGTGAGCAGTACGCTGCTGCCGGCCGTTTCCCTGGTGGATTTAACAAGCGTGAGGGTAAGGCTAACGATGATGAAATCCTCACTTGTAGACTTGTAGACCGCGCCCTGCGTCCGCTCTTCCCGAGTGATTTCCACGCAGAGGTATATGTAAATGTTATATTGTTCTCAGCAGACGGCGTAGATCAGCCTGATGCTTTGGCAGGTTTCGCAGCTTCATGTGCCCTGGCATGTTCTGACATTCCATTCGAGTGCCCGATATCTGAGGTGCGCGTAGCCCGTGTTAACGGCGAGTATGTCATCAACCCTACAAAGGCTCAGATGGCTGACGCAGACATGGACCTTATGGTAGGTGCTACCGCAGAGAACATTATGATGGTTGAGGGTGAGATGAAAGAGGTGCAGGAGGTTGACTTGCTTAACGCTCTTAAGGCTGCTCACGAGGCTATCAAGCCTATGTGTCAGTTGCAGGAGGAGTTGATGCAGGAGCTTGGCACCAAGCAGAAGCGTGAGTACTGCCACGAGGTTAACGATGACGACCTCAAGGAGCAGGTAAAGGCTGAGTGCTACCAGAAGGCTTACGACGTCGTTAAGCAGGCTCTTGAGAAGCAGGCACGTGCTGAGGCTTTCGAGGCTATCATCACCGAGTTCAAGGAGAGATATGCCGCTGCACACACAGACCTTACAGAGGATGAGCTGGAGGAGAAGAATACTCTGGCAGACAAGTACTATCATGATGTAGAGCGTGACGCTATGCGCCGCTGCATCCTTGATGAGGGTATTCGTCTTGACGGTCGTAAGACTACCGACATCCGTCCTATATGGTGCGAGGTGTCACCACTGCCAATGCCTCACGGCTCTGCTATCTTCACACGTGGTGAGACACAGTCTCTCTCTACATGTACACTGGGTACTAAGCTTGACGAGAAGCTCGTTGACGACGTGCTCGACCGTTACTACCAGAAGTTCCTTCTGCACTATAACTTCCCACCATTCTGTACAGGTGAGGCTAAGGCTCAGCGCGGCGTAGGCCGTCGTGAGATTGGTCACGGTCACCTGGCATGGCGCGGACTGAAGGGTCAGATACCTGAGGATTTCCCTTACACCGTTCGCTTGGTAAGCCAGATACTTGAGTCAAACGGCTCATCATCTATGGCTACCGTATGTGCCGGCACACTGGCACTGATGGATGCAGGTGTACCAATGAAGAAGCCTGTCAGCGGTATCGCTATGGGTCTTATCAAGAACCCAGGTGAGGACAAGTACGCAGTGCTCTCTGATATTCTCGGTGATGAGGACCACCTCGGTGATATGGACTTCAAGACCACTGGTACAAAGGACGGTCTGACAGCTACACAGATGGATATCAAGTGTGACGGTCTGTCATACGAGATTCTGGAGAAGGCTCTGATGCAGGCTAAGGCTGGCCGTGAGCACATCCTGCGCTGCCTGACAGATACTATCAGCGAGCCACGTGCAGACTTCAAGCCACAGGTTCCACGTATCGTACAGATAGAGATTCCTAAGGAGTTCATCGGCGCAGTGATAGGTCCTGGCGGTAAGATTATACAGCAGATACAGGAGGATACCAACACCGTTATCACCATTGACGAGGAGGACGGCGTAGGTAAGGTTCAGGTATCAGCTCCAGATAAGGAGGCTATCGATGCTGCTCTCTTGAAGATTAAGGGCATCGTGGCAGTGCCAGAGGTAGGCGAGGTATATGAGGGCACTGTGCGCTCAATTATGCCTTACGGCTGCTTCGTTGAGATACTGCCAGGCAGGGATGGTCTGCTCCATATCTCAGAGATAGACTGGAAGCGTCTTGAGACAGTCGAAGAGGCTGGCATCAAGGAGGGCGACAAGATAAAGGTTAAGCTCCTTGAGATAGACGACAAGACCGGTAAGTACAAACTCTCACACAAGGTTCTCATTGAGAAGCCAGAGGGATATGAGGAGCGTGAGCGTCGCCCACGCCGTCCACGTCCTGAGCGTGGCGAGCGTCGTCAGCGTCCGGAGCGCAGGGATGAGAATAATGAGCAGTAATGTTTTTGAGGATATAAATAATCCCCCGCCCATTGTGGGCGGGGGATTATTTTTTTATAGTGGCTATAGTGGCTATAGTGGCTATAGTGGCTATAGTGGCTATAGTGGCTATAGTGGCTATAGTGGTTATATCTTGTTCTTTTGTATTTCTTGCATCAGTTTGAGCCAGTTGCCGCCCCATATCTTGCGGATGTCCTCTTCGGAGTAGCCGCGGCGCAGCAGATGCATGGTGAGGTTGATGACCTCTGATGCGTCAGCCATGCCAGGTACGCCTCCGTCGCCGTCGAAGTCGGTGCCTATGCCTACGTGGTCTATGCCCATGATGGCGATGGCGTGCTCCAAGTGGTTGATGGCATCGAGTATCGTAGCTTTTTCATCCTGTCGCAGGAAACCGGCATAAAGCGTTATCTGCATTATGCCTCCGACCTCAGCCAACTTGCGCATCTGGTCATCGGTAAGGTTGCGCGGATGGTCGCACAGACTGCGACAGTTAGAGTGTGAGCATACTATCGGGGTGCTGCTTGTTTCAAGGGCATCGTAGAAGCTCTTCTCGCCGGCGTGGCTGAGGTCAACCATTATTCCGAGGCGGTTCATCTCGCGTATCACATCCTTACCGTAGGCAGACACGCCGTTGTTGATGCCGGCACCCTTGGCTGAGTCGCATATAAGGTTGTCGCCGTTATGACACAGCGTCATATATGTTATGCCACGCTCGGCGAAGTGCCGCAGGTTGTTGATGTCATTCTCAATGGCAAGACCGTTCTCTATGCCGAGTATTATGCTCTTGCGTCCCTCCGTCTTGTTAACCTTGATGTCGGCTACGGAGCGTGCCTGTGCTATCTGGCCGTGGCTGTCAGCCACTATGCGCTCTATCTCGTCGAATATAAAATCGGTGTACTCGCGTGGGGAGTTGATAGGGTAGTGCACCAGCTCACTGAAGGTCTTGCCCTTGCGAGCCTCAGGTGCTCCGTTGTCGGGAGTCCAGGGCTGTGGCAGGTAACATACCATGGTAGTGGCATCAAGCCGTCCCTCACGCATCTTGTGCAAGTCAACGAGTATTCGCTGGTCGCGTTTCAGAAAGTTCACCCCTTGATGGAAGAACATCGGGGTGTCGCAATGTGAGTCAACAGACAGTATGCGGTTATGCACCTCCTGCGCCTTGCGATACTCTGCTGCATGTTGCGTAAGCCACTGGAACAGCGGCAAACCGTCGCTGCCGAGCCATTCCGGATGCCATTGCACGCCAATGATGCTCTTGAACTCACAGCTCTCCATGGCCTCAATGATGCCGTCAACAGACGTTGCGGACGCGGCAAGATGGTTGCCGGTATTGATTACGGCCTGATGGTGGAAAGAGTTGACATACAGTGTTGACGTATTGTATATGGAGGCCAGCGTGGAACTCTGGGCTATCTCTACCTGATGGGTAGGCTCCGTGCGGTCAGCGTCTTGAGAGTGCTTTATCAAGGGATGTGAGGCGAGAGCATCCTCCCTTGGTGCGGTGTAGATATCTTGTGTCACATGCCCGCCGAGAGCTATTGCCAGCGTCTGCATACCACGGCAGATGCCAAGCATTGGCATGCAACGGTTATAAGCCAGTCGTGTGATGAGTAGTTCGGCGCGGTCTCGTGTTGCGTTGATGTTTCCCAACCTTGGCGACGGCTGTTCATCCATCCACAAAGGGTTGTGGTCGCCTCCTCCTGAGAGGATGAGAGCATCGATGCGGTTTAGCGTCTGGCGTATCACCTCAACATCGTCAATGGCAGGGATGATGACGGGCACACCGCCAGCTCTTACCACCTGTTGGCAGTAAGCCTCGCGCAGCGTGGCATCCATTCCCTCGTGGTTTGCCGTTATGCCTATGACAGGTCTGCACTTAATGTCAATACCCTCGTAGGCGCTGTCGTACAATGTGTCTAGTGAGAAACGCTTGTCGTTCATTCTTCCTCGTCCTCGTGAATTGGGAAATCTCTTTTTATGCTCTGGTCAAGAGATATGAGAGTCTCTGTTGATACCACACCCTCGATAGACTGCAGTGTGCCGTTAAGCAACTGCATGAGTTGCTCGTTGTCGCGTACGTAGAGTTTTACGAGCATGGTGTAAGGACCGGTTGTGAAGTGGCACTCCACTATCTCGGGTATTCCCTCGAGTTTCTTTACCACGTCCCTGTACATAGAGCCGCGCTCCAGTCTGATGCCAACGTATGTGCATGTGCTGTAACCCACAGACTTCGGGTTTACAGAGAAGCTGCTGCCAGTGATTACGCCAGACTCCTTGAGCCTTTCCACACGCTGGTGTACGGCGGCGCGTGACACGTCGCAAGCCTCAGCTACGTCTTTGAATGCGATGCGGGCGTTCTTTGAAAGTATGGACAGGATTTTCTTGTCCAGATTGTCAAGTTTCTCCATTTTTTCTTTTTCCTTTTATTTTAGTATATAAAGTTACATTATGAAAGCAAAAGTACTGCTTTTTGTTGAAATGTGCAACAAAAAGCAGTACTTTTTTATTATTTAGATTTCTTTTTCTGACGTTTTGCTATCACCTCATGGCGAGAGCCTTATTCTCTGCCGCCTCCATAATCTCGCGCTCGCCCGGACCTTTGTCGTTTATGCCGCATAGGTGGAGTATGCCGTGTATGATGACGCGGTGTAGCTCCTCCTCGTATGTCTTGCCAAACAGTTCTGCGTTGGTGCGTACGGTGTCAAGTGAAATCACGAGGTCGCCGTTTATCTGGTCGCCCTCGTCGTAGTCAAATGTTATGATGTCGGTGTAATAGTCGTGCTGAAGGTACTCGCGGTTTACCTCAAGTATCTTCTCGTCATCACAGAAGAGATAGCCCACCTCTCCCACGGTGCGGTTATATGTGGCTGCCACCTTCTTAATCCATGCCGAGGTGTCGCGCTTGCGTATCTTGGGCATCTTTACGTTTTCAGCTGAGTATGTTATCATTCGAAGTTATGAGTTTAAGAGACCCACCCCAGCCCTCCCTGTGAGGGAGGGGGAAGTGAAAAGTTAAGGTGATGAATTAGAAAGAGACCCACCCCACCCCTCCCTGAGAGGGAGGGAGAAGTGAATGGTTAAGGGTGATGAATTAGAGTTACATTATGCATATTAAGCATTCTCGCTTCTGGCAAGCGTCACTGCGTGCCGAGCGATGAATTATGAGTTTGTTTCTTTTTTTGCTTTGGACAAAGGACTATGGCAGGAACTTGCTTACATCCTTACCGAAGTGCTGAAGGGTTCTTACAGCGCTGCTTGATACGGCAGCCAACTGTGGACGAGCGAAGAACAACACGGTCTCCAGTCCGTCGCCGAGTAAGCGGTTGTATTCAGCCTGGTTGCGCTCATATTCATAGTCTTGTACCGAGCGCACACCCTTGACCACTGCCACTGCATTGTGACGTGCGGCGAGGTCTGCTGCCATGTCGCTGTAAGCCTCCACCTTTACTCGCGGCTCATCCTTGTACACCGCTGTTATCTGGTCAATGCGTGCCTGCACGTCAGCCGCCTCCGTCTTCTGCGGATTGTGGCCTATGCCTATCACTACGCAGTCGAATATCTTCAGTGCGCGTTCTACTATGTCGGCGTGGCCTATGGTAAAGGGATTGAAAGACCCTGTGAATATAGCTGTCCTCATATTGTATGCCGTTTAGTCAAAGAATGACGGTGATAGGATGTTGCTTCCCTGTTTGTAAGGGTTGCGTCCGAGGTGAGCGTATGCCAGTTCGGTGACCATTCGTCCACGCTGCGTACGCTTTATGAATCCCTCCATTATCAGGTAAGGCTCATATACGTCCTCTACAGTGCCGGCGTCTTCGCCTATGGCGGTGGCTATGGTGCTGATGCCCACTGGACCTCCACTGAACTTGTCGATGATAGTGAGCAGAATCTTGTTGTCTATCTCGTCAAGTCCGTACTCGTCAATATTGAGAGCCTCCAGTGCGGTCTTGGCTATCTGCATGTCAATAGAGCCGTTGCCACGCACCTGTGCGAAGTCGCGTACACGTCGCAGCAGTCCGTTGGCAATACGCGGCGTACCGCGTGAGCGTCGTGATATCTCGTCGCAGGCAGCATCGCTTATCGGAACCTGGAGCAGTCCGGCAGAGCGTCGTATAATCTTTGACAGCGTCTGCGGGTCGTAATACTCCAGGTGCATATTGATGCCGAAGCGCGCACGAAGCGGTGCGGTGAGCAGTCCGGAACGTGTGGTGGCACCGATGAGCGTGAAGGGGTTGAGGTCTATCTGTATGCTTCGTGCCGACGGACCTTTGTCAATCATGATGTCGATGCGGTAGTCCTCCATGGCAGAGTATAGGTATTCCTCCACCACTGGTGACAGTCGGTGTATCTCATCTATGAACAGCACATCGTTGGTTTCGAGCGACGTGAGCAGTCCGGCAAGGTCTCCGGGCTTGTCAAGCACTGGGCCGGAGGTGAGCTTGAACCCCACGCCCAGCTCGTTGGCTATGATATTGGAGAGCGTGGTCTTACCCAGTCCCGGTGGTCCGTGGAGCAGGGTGTGGTCAAGCGGCTCGCCACGGTATTTCGCAGCGTCAACGAACACGCGGAGGTTCTCCACCACCTTCTGCTGACCGCTGAAATCATTGAAGTCCAACGGGCGCAGAGCCTTCTCAAACTCTTTCTCGGCAGAGCCGGTGCGTTCCCTGTGTATGTCAAAGTCTTCTGTCATATCGCATACAAAATTACGAAAAGTTGTTTGAAAAGCCAAATTTAATTGTGTATTAGAAATAAAATCTCTACCTTTGTACGAAAAAAGGAAGGAAAACTATATGGTAGAGAATACAAACGCACGGGCAATGACAGAGACACGTCCTGAGGTCCTTGACTGTGACGTGGTGCGTTTTCAGAACGAGAAAGAGAAGTGGCTGGCTTTCGTAGGACTGCTTGACGGCAGACCATACGAGATATTCACTGGTCTGCAGGACGACGAGGAGGGCATGATAGTGCCTAAGAGCGTCAACAGCGGCAAGATAATAAAGTGTGTGCAGCCAGACGGTACCAAGCGCTATGACTTCCAGTTTGTGAACAAGCGTGGATACAAGACAACCATGGAGGGGTTGTCTGGCAAGTTCAAGAAAGAATACTGGAACTATGCCAAGCTTATCTCTGGTGTGCTGCGTTACGGTATGCCTATAGAGAGCGTGGTGAAGCTGGTGTCCTCTCTTGACATGGACGGTGGCATAGACACATGGGCTAACGGCGTGGCGCGTGCACTGAAGAAATACTGTAAGGAACAAGACTGACGCACTGTGCAGGGCGTCGTTTTACGGGTGTGATGAAAAAGGTGGTTTGGACAGACAGGATACGCCAGGTAAAGATAACCCTTGTGACGATGGCGGTGCTGATAGCCGCTGTGTCGCTGGTGGCGAGCCATTTCCTCGTGCGTGATTTGGCGCAGGAGGAGCGGAAGCGCATGGAGATATGGGCTGAGGCTATGCATACCCTGAGTCTGGCTGACGAGAATACAGACCTTAACCTGGTGCTGAAGGTTATAGAGCAGAACAACACCATACCCGTGATAGTGACCGATGCGCATGGTACGGTACAGACATACCGTAATGTGACTATAAAGGCCAAGGACGAGGCAGACACGCTCGCCGTGGTGAATGACGCTGCAAAGAGGATGAGTCGCGGACACCAGCCTATCAAGGTGCAGACGGGCGAGGGAGCAGACAACTATCTCCTGGTATGCTATGACGACTCGCTGCTGCTTACCCGACTGGCTTACTATCCTTACATACAGCTCGGCGTGGTGATGATATTCGTGGTGATAGCCATCTTTGCATTGCTTACGTCAAAGAAGGCAGAGCAGAACAAGGTGTGGGTAGGACTGTCGAAAGAGACCGCACATCAGCTCGGTACGCCTATCTCCAGCCTTATGGCATGGACGGAGATACTCAAGGAGACATATCCTGATGACACGCTGGTGCCTGAGATGAGCAAGGATGTGAAGCGCCTGCAGCTAATAGCCGACCGCTTCTCAAAGATAGGGTCGGCACCAGAGCGTCACAGCGTAAGCTTGCGGGAGGTACTATTCAATGTGGTGGAATACATGAGCCGTCGTACATCGCAGCGTGTCAATATATCGCTGCATGCCATGGATGACTTTATACGTGTGGTGGTTAACCAGCAACTGTTTGAGTGGGTGTTTGAGAACCTCTGCAAGAATGCCGTGGATGCCATGGAGGGCGAAGGCAGGATAGATATCACTGCCACCAACAGGGGCAACCGTGTCATCATAGATGTGACAGACACAGGTAAAGGCATAGAGCGCAGTAACATAAAGAACGTGTTCAGGCCAGGCTTCACCACCAAGAGGCGCGGATGGGGACTGGGACTGTCGTTGGCACGGCGTATCATAGAGGAATATCACCATGGGAAAATATACGTGTTGCGCTCCGAGATAGGCAAGGGAACGACGTTCAGAATAGAAATAGAGGGCGAGAAATGCGATAATGTATAAAAAAACACATAAAAGTTTGCGCAGATGGAAAAAAAAGCGTAACTTTGCATTTGTTCAGTGGAATGAGGAGCTCAGAAGCATGAGTTCCTCATTCTTTTATTAAAGAACAGATATCGCAAAGTACATGTGAAATAATAGACATAGTATGATAGAGAAGAGCAAAGTAAAGAGCATCGTAGAAGAGTGGCTGGAGGGAAAAGAGTATTTCCTTGTTGATGTGGAGGTGTCGGCAGACGACCGCATAGTAGTGGAGATAGACCATGCTGATGGTGTGTGGATAGAAGACTGCTGTGAGTTGAGCCGTTACATAGAGGAACATCTCAGCCGTGACGAGGAGGATTATGAGTTAGAGGTGGGCTCTGCCGGTATAGGTCAGCCTTTCAAGGTAGAGCAGCAGTACATCAACTGCATAGGAAAGCAGGTTGAGGTACTTGCCGGCGACGGGCAGAAGTATAAGGGAGAACTGCTCGGAGTAGAAGGAAGACAGTTTACTGTGAAGACGCAGGAGAAGCAACGCGTGGAGGGCAAGAAACGCCCCGTCATGGTTGACGTGGAGCGTACGTTCTCTATGGACGACGTGAAATACTGCAAGTACGTGATAGAGTTTAAGTAAGAGAGGCACACCCCGACACCGTTGTAGGGAGGGGAATGCAGATTAAGGCGAATACTAATTTAGAAAATAAAAAATAAAAATATAAAATGGCAACTAAACAGAAGACACAACAACCAAGCATGATTGATACTTTTCGTGAGTTCAAAGAGACGAAAAACATCGATCGCACTACTCTCGTCAGCGTACTTGAGGAGAGCTTCCGTAATGTTATAGCAAAGCTTTTCGGCAGTGACGCTAACTTTGATGTCATTGTCAATCCTGACAAGGGTGACTTTGAGATATACCGTAACCGTGTGGTAGTAGCCGATGGTGAGGTAAGTGATGAGAACAAGGAGATAGCACTGTCAGAGGCACAGAAGATTGAGGCTGACTATGAGATTGGTGAGGACGTGTCAGAGCGCGTGGACTTCGCCAAGTTCGGCCGCCGTGCCATCCTGAACCTGCGTCAGACACTGGCAAGCAAGATACTTGAGCTGGAGCACGATACCTTGTATAATAAGTATAAGGACCGTGTCGGTGAGATTATTACCGGCGAGGTATATCAGATATGGAAGCGCGAGGTGCTGGTGGTTGATGACGAGGGCAATGAACTTATTCTCCAGAAGAACGACCAGATACCAAGTGACGTGTATCGTAAGAATGAGGCTGTGAAGGCTGTCATCGACCGCGTGACAAACGACAACAACAATCCTAAGATATATCTCTCACGTACCTCTCCACTCTTCTTGCAGCGCTTGCTCGAGGCTGAGGTGCCTGAGATAGCAGAGGGACTGGTAGCTGTGCGTAAGATAGCACGCATACCTGGTGAGCGCGCCAAGGTGGCAGTAGAGAGCTTTGACGACCGCATCGACCCAGTAGGAGCATGCGTAGGTGTCAAGGGTAGCCGTGTGCATGGCATCGTGCGTGAGCTGTGTAACGAGAACCTTGACGTCATCAACTATACACAGAATATCAAGCTCTTCATACAGCGTGCACTGGCACCTGCTCAGATTAACAGCATCAATATCAATGAGGAGGAGCACAAGGCTGAGGTTTACCTCAGACCAGAGGAAGTGTCACTGGCTATAGGTCGCAGCGGACAGAACATCAAGCTCGCCTCTATGATTACAGAGTACACCATCGATGTATTCCGTGAGCTTGACAACGCCGAGGAGGAGGATATCTACCTGGATGAGTTCAACGACGAGATAGACCAGTGGATTATCGACGCTATAAAGGGATTAGGACTCGACACCGCTAAGCAAGTGTTGGGAGCACCAAGAGAGATGCTGATTTCCAAGGCTGACCTGGAGGAGGAGACCGTTGACCACGTTCTCAACGTCCTGAAGTCAGAGTTTGAGCAGCAGTAATCACCGC
>Ga0247611_10002789_pt1 | contig 27151 bp, 51 predicted proteins | sample 177DNAGHGhighgp2_FD_192422 | JGI IMG/M metagenome (GOLD analysis project Ga0247611, IMG submission 192422) | Sheep rumen microbial communities from Palmerston North, Manawatu-Wanganui, New Zealand - 1770 DNA GHGhigh gp2 | ecosystem: Host-associated > Mammals > Digestive system > Stomach > Rumen... | reverse complement strand
CCCACAGAAAAGTAATAGTACCTTTGTCATCTTCAGTTCTCCTTATCTTTTTTCTTTTAATAACTCTGTATTGTCGTACATATTGCCTATCACCTTGATTTCGCGTTTGAAATCGTTCCACCAATTAGGCGCAGGCTGTTGATATTTGCAAACATCATCCCATCGTGACATGAACGGGTCGGTGATGGTGTCGAGATTAGCCACACAGAATGAATGCCACTCATCGATGTACTTCACCAACTTTGGATATTTACCGTTGACGGTGAAGATGTCGCCCTCGAATATCGGCTTGCCGTCGCAGTCTTTCCGTCCGATATACTGCCCGACGGTACTCTCATCGACGTAGCACCAATCTGTTCGCACAACCTTGAACTCGTCGCCTTGCACTCTGTGATAAATCGGATAGTACATCGCAGCTTGCAAGCCTTCAAACTTAACGATGCAACCGCGTCGCCATTTGCCGTGGTTGTCTTTACCTCTAAACATAATCTCTCTCATTTGTTGTCCTCCTTCTTCTCTTGTTTAAGAATCTTCTTTGAATTGTCTGTTATGAACGTAATCAGACCTAATTTGAATATGATAGACAGGATAATCACAAGCCCTGCCCAATGCCAGAAGTTCCCGAAAAAGAACTCACACAGATACTTTGTTATTTCCATAGACTATTATCTAAATATGTGCTTTGTTTTCATTTCTTCAAATCTTTAAATCGTTTCAATACTTCTTGACAATATTCTTTGTCATTATATCTTTTCGTCTTTCCTCGTTCCTTGTTCTCTATACAAAAATCAAGGAAAGCATTTATTATTATTTCCACATCTTTCCAAGTCAGTTCAAGGTCTTTCTCTGCTTGGTGGTAGCCTTCTACATAACCTTCTACAAAGCCATTGAAATGGTCTGCGTGAGCACTAATAACATAATCTTTTGGCGGCTCTTGATTATCAGCCGCCATAACTGCTTTATAATGTATTTCTTCTGCCTTACTCATAGTTCAGCCCTCCTTAATTACGACTACTTTTACTCTATCTCCTTCTTTTGCAAGAGATTCGTCTTTATCATAGTCATATAGTTCCATTTGAGGAATATACGGATAGCCGCCAGCATCAAAATGTACTGTAGCATCAACAGCGTCCTTCATCATCTGCTGCTTCATTGCATCTTTACCTAATTCAAAAGCATCGTTACATATCTTTCTAGATTGTTTTTCTGTTAGAACTTTTGATTTATCTTTCTGTTTCTGCCACTTGGCAACCCTAACAGCAATCCTTGACAACTTGGCAAAAGACACCTCTGGGAATTGCTTGGATAGTTCGTTGATGTACTCGCCTAAGTCTTCAGTTGTAGATTCGTCTTTTGCCTTTTGCCACTTAGCAAAGTGACGAGCAGCAAGGATAACGTTCGAAGCAATGTCATCCCACTCATAATTTTCTTCAGCGTCTAAATTTAGAGAATTGTTGTAACGTTGTATCTCAGATTCCAAATCCTCGCTTACAGGCTCTTCACTTTTGGCTAACTTGATAAGTTCATCTTTCCATGTCTCTGCGAGAACCATAGGGTCAACCACATTACATTGCGCCTGATTGATGCACTCAGCAAGGGCTTTGGTAAAATCGTCGCTTTTGCTGTACTTGCACTCTTCCTCGCAACCATCACAGAGAACCTTTCTGTCTTCATCTGTGAAATCATCTTTGGAGTACATACACTTTTTATGCTCTTCTTGCATGGAGTCAAGTATAGCAAGCACCTCATTGTATGCCTCTTCCTTACATCTTGTTTCCATCGCAATCTGTGAAGAACAAGCACCTCTTAATAATTGTGATTTCAGTCTTTCAACCTCTTCACGGATTTTCTGTACTTTGTCTGTCATAGTTTTCGCATTTTGTTTGTACGTATTCGGATTACTATTTGCGATTACTTCTTTTAGGATATCTCCATCATGATATTTGTCTGTCATACTATTTCTTTAATTCTGTTCGTAGTTTTGCCCGCATAAGTGTTGTTTTCCTATTTGCTCATATCCACATTTTATACATCTGTAAAGTGGTAACTGTATACGATTAGGTAGTGCTGTTACCATAGAAACAAATTCTATTCTGTGATTACAATTCTTTTGGTCTACAGGATATATCTTTGGTGTCATACCATCCATTTCTATTTTCCATCTGCTCCACCAGTGCTTCTTATATCTCCTTATCCTATAGGATGCTTCACCCATCGGAATTAATTCAAATTTTTCTTTCATGTCTTTTTATTATCTTTAATTAGTACAAATCTTCTTTGAACATTACCGCTTGCATCTTTACAAGGCATCAGTCCGAAAGGACAAATGTCTAACAAAGCGCATGATTTGCAAGTACCTGAAGCGTCATCTACGATAGACAACTTTCTTCCAAATATTTCGATTACATCTGTCATACTATTCACATTTTATCAACTTTAAAATTTTGAAACATCATATCATTATGATACTGAACAGCATCAAAGTCAGGATTACCAAAGAACTTCCCTCGTTGCCCACAATGCTTGCATCCTTGTGGGTAATCAATACATCTCTTGTAGTAACAACATGCCATCTTTTACTCTCCTTTCTGTGCTTTTTCAAAGGCTCTACCCGAAAGAAAGCCACCGATATATGAGCCTATCATAACTGTTACTAATGCTACAATTGTTGATACCATAATCTATTCTCCTTTCTGTGCTTTTATATACTTTTCGTAAAACTCTTGCTGGGATTTATCGAATTTATCTTGTTCTTCTTTACTTAGTGGATTGTAAAATACCTTAATTTTTGTCATAACTCTTCTCCTTTCTGTGCTCTTAGTTGTGTTAAACATTGGTTCATTCCGTGCATATAAGCATGATAGATTAATTTTCCTCCTATTGAATCTGCGTCAATATTATAACGCTTATATATGTAGTCTGCATACTTCTGTGCGAGTTCTTCTTTCTTGTCATCATCCAAGTCCACCTCTTTCACTTCGAGGGAGTCGATAAATTCATCACGGAAGAACTCTAATGATGCTACCATTCCTTCGTAATAAGAAGAATCAATTTTCATATTTTTGTATTCTTCTATCCTTTTCTCTATCTCCGCTACTACAGCAAATTTGTCTATATACTGTGTCATAACTTTAATGTTTTAAAGATTTCCACTTGACCCATCCCAATTCTGAAAGAAGTCGTCCATTCCTAAACCATGATAAGGACACATTTGACCGTCTTTTCTGTATTCGCAATGTTCCTTTGACCTACATTTATTGCAATCCATACCTTACTCTCCTTCCATATATTTTCTAAAATCCTCAATCAACTCTTGTTTTGCAACATGATGTGGTATTATTGTACCAGACACTTGTGTTGCTACTACGTCATAAAGTTTATAGTTTAGAAAGTTTATCACCTTCTCTATAAAGGCATCAGTGCGGGTGTATTCAATTGCACCTGTGCTATAAGGTGCTTCATACCAACAAATAGATAAATTAGTAGAATTTCTATCATCTGGTAGAAGGTATATATTTTCTGGTGCTTCGTTTGCTTTCATAACTTTATTCTTTTTAATTATATCTTGAAGTTGTATGTTAACCCATCCAGAATATTCAGTTATTAACTGCTGTAACACACCTCGCCTACACAACATACTCACCCTTTAACTTCAAGATAGTTTATTCCTCCTTTAATTTCTTTAGTTGTTTTCTCAAATCCTTAAACACATTGTAGTAATAGTCGTTTTCTAAAACACTTTCACTTGAAGCCATAAGATTTATCACATAGTTTAATGCAGACATCTGCTCATCACTCGGCTTCCAGTGTGACTGAGGTTTGATGGATTTGAGTTTTGGAATAATATAGCTCTTGTAACGTTCTGAGTCTAAACTTCCAATTGCAATTAGATGTCTATAGTGCGAAATAATTTCTTCTATTAAATCTTTATCTTCCTCACTCCACTCTTGCTTTGGCTGCGGTAGGCATTTGTCTTTGAGGGATGTTATCCAAGTAAGTACGGATTCTTTTATTTCGTCAACATCTTTAAGGCTTGTGTTTTTAATAAAAGCCAATGCTCTTACAAGATTTGCATCATCATCTTCACTCCAAGCAGGATTTTGCTCGCCATAGACACATTCATCCACAATCTTATTGTAGGTATAAGAGTCAACACCAAGACTTTCTTCTGGAGTTTTCATTTCAGAAACAGGGTTCTGTGTAATATTCTTCAACTCTTTCTTTTCAGCATCCCACTCATATCCAGCATTAGTTATAGCCCTTTCAAGAGTGTCACGTTGTTCTTTGGTGGCTGGTTGAGATTGATATGTATCGTATAAACTATCTTTGTTTATTTCAAGAACACCTTCGTTGCTATAATAGCAATAACAATGTATATTGTATCCGTCAATAAACTTGTCTTTAAATATCCCAATACCGCAATCTAATTCAAGCACATCACCGTCCTTTGCATCTTCAATAGTAAATTCATGGTAAATATTAGTATCTAATGGCCAGTCAGCACTCTTACCTGAGTCCGAAGAAACTTGATAACGACCATCTCGTATAGCATCAATATGCCAATATACACCATTAGGAGAAACTACCCAATCCCCAACCTTAAACTTCGGCTCAACCTTATTAGCATTATCAACCTTTTCTTCCTTTATGGCTTCAAGTGCTGACTTACCTTGTGGTTTCTGCTCACCTTTCTTTTCAAGCCAAGCGATAATATCCTTTTTGGGAATAAGCGAATAAGTAGTATTATCATCTTGAAGTTCAAAGAATTGTATGATTGCTTTCCTTATCCTCTCGTCCTCGCTCTCTTTGAGTTCGGGGAACTGGCTCTCAATAGCCGCCTTTGTCACTTCGGGCTGTGCATTTGCCATCTGCTTGATACGCTCAAGCAGGTCTTCGTACATTTTCTTATAGTCTTCCATATCTTTTTATTTTAAAGTTCCATTGTAATATAAGGCAATGTAACAAGTGTTATCTTTAATGTAGTAGTTGACACATTTGAACCAATGTACCTTATCGTGAGTGTCACTAAGTGGTACTTGAAATGCGTATTCGTCGTAAATATCTACATCTTCTCTTAGTAATCTAAGGGTAAGAGTTTTCAAACGCGCTCTAATCTCCTGAATAGTATAAAATGTGATTTTTGGATAGCACTCTATATTTCCGTTTACCATATCGGCAAACGTCTTGTAATTGTTAATTTGAAGAAATACCCTCATATCCTAATACTTTTTGTCGTAACACCTTTTTCCTTCTCGCCTATATAAGCAGGAGTCCCAATATTTGCAAGCGAATGTGCAAATATGCCAATCGAATAATAAATCTCCTCGACTCGCCAACAACAGGTTCGTCGGCTCTACCTTATGCTCTGCCATTGACGGCTTCTGGTATTTCTTTTTCATCTTCGATAATCTCTAGTGTTATTCTAACTTTCTTTCCTCTTAACTTATCTAAATTAATCTCCTGTGGTATATTTCTATTCCAGGGGAGCCTTACTTCAGTCCGTTCTATATATGGGCTGTATTCATAAGATTCAGTATTTAACATGAGTCCAACAGAGGAATCATATTCTATACCAAATAAGCGACCTTCTGTTTCAGATAATATCATATTCTTTTCTTCTTTTGTTGCCATAGGTCAGTCCTCCCTTAGTTTAATCACTAACTCTTCCAGTTCCTTTTTACGTTTTTCCCATTTAATAGAATCACGCTCTTTGCAGAAACGGCAGTTACCTTTGTGAGCAAGAATGTCACAATTTCCATAACCTAAATATCCTAAATATTCACAAGTATCAAGTATATATGTTCTTGGTAATTCTGATACACTAAAAGTGCCGTCTTTATTTTCTGTATTAAAACACCCAACCATCATCAAGGCGGCAAGCAATAACATTCCTTTTCCCCACCCAAAAGAATTACCATTTTCATCTACTTTAAGGGCTTTTCTTATTTTTTCAATTATCAGTAATATAATCTTTTTCATAATTACATTGATTTACAAATTGCACTAAATTTAAATTTATCGCAAACAATGACTTTAAAGGGTTCTTTACATCCGTTGAAACGATATTTACAATTATCACAACATCTTTCGAATTTCCGCTTACCTTTCTTCATAGCCTTATTTCTTTAATTTATCAATAAGATGTGTCAAGTCAAACAGCGGAAGATTACCTTCAACATGCTTTTTGTAGATTAACTTCTCAACCTGTTCAAGCATATAGTTTGCGCCTGCCTCAAACGTTTTCTGTGTGTGACCTATCGGGTCAAACTCAAGACCTTCACTCGCACCATCATGATACTCGTCTGACTGCCAGTTGGTGTAGCCGTATTCTTCTGCCTTTTCTTTGATACTCTTCATACGCCCAATTCCTTTTTGATCCATTTAATCATGCTGTCGGCAGAGCCTTTAGCGTTAATTATACCACCCTTCTTAAATGGTTTGCCGACACGAGAAGCACACACTACCATGTGGTCGGCCTGATTATATTCCTCTTCGAGCTTTTCTCTCAGCCGCTGCTCGAAAGTGTCAGTCCATTCAATGTTTGCCATATTTAATCGTCCTTATTATTCTTCCTTATCAGTTTAATCTCTCTTCCGTCATCATATATCGACATCTGCCATTCGTCTTTTCTGAGCTGGAGCTTCTTTGTTAGTACGTGGCCCATGTAGATGCAGTAGAAGCCTTTCGAATTGTAGTATTCGGATTCGTATCCCTTGATTTTCTCAACCTTGATAATAGTGTCGTAAGATTGTATGATGTCACCGATCTGAAAGCGGGTATTCTCCATCGCCCAGGTATCGAGCGTGAGAGCGATTTCCATCTGACGCTTTGATTCAAGCTGCTGAGCCTGTTTGTGGTATTCGTTTCTTATCTGCTGCAGTTTTCTTCTACATTCTTCAATAGTCATGATTATACCTCCTATAATTAAATTTGTTCGTAAGCCTTGAATACTACATGGTGTTTGTCTTTCCTGGAGAATGCAGAGCAATCAAGTCTGTGAAGATAACATGAATACCTTCCCAGCTTCTTCTTTCTGCGCTCCCAATCGCTGAATACACATTGAGAACAAGAAGGCTCGTTGTTGTTTGTCCCGACAACAATCAGTTTCTCGCCTCCGAAAGAGAAAATGGTGTTGATCTTGATGAATCTCTTGTTAGGTATCATTGATATTGTCTTGTTTTTAGTTATTTAAACCATATATAAAATGAGAGGAAACAGAATCAAAGGCTTTTGTGGTACTGTCCTTCTCATCCGCTTCCCTCAATGTCTATCACTCATGTTGGAGTACCACCTGCCAACTTTTAGTTTCTGGTGCAAAGATAAGAAGATGTGCCGGAATAACCTGTAAACTATTTTGAGGTTATGTTTTATTTTTCACGATATTTCCCGATATTTCACGTTGTTTCATAATTTAACACAAATCACTTGAATATAGGTACTTTTACATTTGTTTGCTTTTATTTTTCATAATATTTCACGATATTTCATTTTGAAGAAAAGTAAATAAAAATTACCTTAAATGCTTGTTTGTTTTGAAAATCTTTCATATCTTTGCTGGCGTCAAGAGTCCTACATTGACACATGGATAGAATTTCATTTAACTAATAAATAAGTGAGGGAATTGAGAAAGAAGTAGGACTCTTTCGAGATTCCCGATATTTTTTTATATATCGTATATGCAGATAAAGCGATCGTTAATGTTCTGGGCAATGGGGAAGAAGACCAATATCAAGGCGGTCTCTCTGCTTATTGGCCTGAAAAGGCGACTCGATAAGACCTCTGCTATACATAAAGCATCATTAAACAAAATTGCAAAGGTTGCCGGTGTCTCACCGAATACCATCAAGGTTTACCTTCCAATATGGCTACGGCTTGGGCTTGTAGAATGGAGAGGTAAGCACAAGGACGTATTTGTGATCAATAGGCTTTCATCGAAAACACGTCACAGGAATATCGATATTAGCCGAATTGACATGAAGGATTTCAAGACCATATACGAGAATTTCAGAAGCTTCCTGTTTCTGCTTGTTCTTTCTTGTAAGGGTTTCGTAAAGCGAATGATTCAGATAGCCAACACTTCCGACGATGTGGAAGAAGTGAAGATGGCCCTAAAATCTTGTAATCGTTATGCCAGGCGAAATCAGAACAAAGAGCTGGAATATGTGGATTACGGTATTAGCTATTGGAAAATCGGACAAAAATTGGGCTTTTGTAGAAGAACTGCTGAAAAAGTTGTCAAATTTGCCTGCAAAAAACATTGGTGCAGGAAATATAACAACTATGAGTGGTGGTCAATGCCGGCAGTTAACGGAATGTACGTTGAAGGTTTCACTTTCACAACACAGAACTACGGATTCGTAGCTCACGCCAACACGTACAAACTGAACCGAAATATTGGCATGGCACTTATTGAGGGCAAAATTTGAACACCTGAAATGGGACGAAATATTTAATATCAAAAATTAGTAGAATTATGACTAACGAAGAGAAATTAGAGGCATTGAAGGCCTTTTTGAGCGAGAACAATGTGAATTACATTGAGAACCATACTTCGAAATACGGCCTGACGATGGCTCTGAAACTGCCGGACCAGATGATAGCCGTGTTCCTGAGTGAGGACGGAAAGGATAGTGAGTACGAGAACAGAATCTACCATTGGCGCAGTGGTCGGAATTATATGAATAATGTCTATCGTGTTTTCTTCATCCGTAAGGAAGAGACACCTGAGTTTGTCCTGGAGAAGATGCAGAACTGTATCATCGATATTATGACGCGAAAGCAGCGTAAGCTTGAGTGGGAAAAGAGGCACGAGGAAGGCCTAAGAATAGCTGCAGAGAATGAGAAACGTCATCAGGAAAAGCTGGCGAAACGTGCTGCAGCCGAGGCCGCTAAAGCGAAGAAGAACAAGCGGAAGCGTGCCAGGATTGTGCACTACGAGAAGGTTGAGCCGATAAAGAAAAAAGGTGAGGAGTGATCCCCACCTTTATTTTATTAATATGCGCATTTCGCTGACTACGGTCTTTTTGAGTATTCTGCTGTAAGTTCGCTGTGTCTCGCTGATGGTAGCGTGACCGAGCATCTTACTGACTACTTCGATTCTAACTCCACTGTTTAGGGCCATAAAACCAGCCGTTATTCTTCCATAATGTGAACTGAGAGCCTTGTCTACATGCGCTACCTCAGCCACCTCCTTCAGACGCTTGTTGTACTGTTGGTTGGAGTACTTGGGCAGGTTGTAGTTGTACTTTTCCAGTATCTCCTGTGCTTTAGGCAGGATAAGCACGATGTATTCCTCTCCTGTCTTCACCCTGTGTCCGTAGAGATAGGTGTAGTCGCCGTCCTTTTCCAGCTTCTCAGCGTTGAAGTCCATCAGGTCGGAGTAGGCGAGGCCACAATAGCAACTGAAGATAAACAGATCGCGCACACGTACCAGGGAGCCGTTGGGCATCGTTGCGTTCTCTATCCTGTGTACTTCGTCCTCAGTGAGCCATCGTGTCTGCTCGTAGTCACCACGCTTGACCTTGATACCTACTGATGGGTCGCGGTCAATCTTCTCGCGCATTATGGCATCGTGGATGTATGTCCTGAGAATCTTCATGTATGAGGCCACCGTAGAGACGGCCATCTTCTTTGTAGTCTCTCTTCCGTCCTTCCCAATGATTTTAACGTCCCTTCCAAGCAGCCACTCGTAGTAGTCTGAGATATTGGCCTTGGTCAGTTGGTCGAAGCCTGTGAGCCTTCCGTATTCGTCGAGTGAAGAGAGTATCTTCCTGTGGCACTTCTTTGTGCCGGCTGATATGTCGGTCCTCTCCTCGATCCTGCTGTTGATGTAGTCGATGAATGTTTCCTTCTTAGAGCCGTTGTGGTTGATGAACCTGTCAAAGGAATCCCAATCGAACGGCTCGTTCCTGCTGATGAGGTCGTTGATGTAGGTGTCAATCAGGTTCTTGGTCGAGTCTATCCTGGCGTTGAGTGAGAGCATATCATCCCTATTGATGACGTGGGACTTGTCATTCCACTGATCCTTGTAGACCTTGACACCTGTGGAGACATATTTCTTCTTTCCGCTGAGAAGGATTTCTACCTGGACGATAGCGTCCTTCCTTTTCGTTGCCGTCTTCTTTCGGTCGAAGACAAACCTTGTTGATGGGTACTTCATGAAGGTATATTATTACGTGAAGTGTCAATCTGTTTGGTAGAATCTTGGTAGAACTGCGTCCACACCTGTAGGATAGGGGCTTTTGCCTTGAAACAGACGGTAGAAAGAGCCGGTAGAATGCGTGGTACTGAATTGGTAGAATATGGCCGTGAAATATCGTGAAATATCATGAAATGTCGGGAACAAAATTCTACCGAAAAAAGACCCTAAATTACCAATGGTTTTCATAACTGTCTGTTTTTAAATAAATTAGGGTGCCGCTTTAGCACCCTATATCGTGATTCCGTCGGGATTTTACACTTCCTTGTTATGAGCCTCTTAATCAGACAGTTATCGTTCGCAAATTTTTGACCGGTAGAATATTGGTAGAATAATTCTGCCTTTTTCCTTTAAGTCACTGCAAAGGTACAACTTTATTTTGATTTAGAGACTTCTTTTGAAAAATTTATTTAGTGAATTAATATTAGTTTATAAAACTCTTAACGATCCGACACATTTGTAGAATCCGAAGACCATGTCTCTGGGGATAATGAAGTCCGGGTATTGTGTTCTGTCGTATGCAACGCAACGATAGACTGGAGTCCCTTTATCGTCATAGTCTTCATATACTTTTTTAAATTTTGGTCCCTCAGCGGTGTCTAACAGATAACAACCTCCCCATTCTTTGATTGCTGTTTTCTTGAAGAAGAGTTCATCACCTCTTCTATAATTAGGAGCCATTCGATCTGTCTTGAGAAATAAGGAGAAGTCGTAATTCGGCATACGGGTGTCGATTGGTAATTCTTCACATTCGCTTCTTTTAGACCCCTCGAAGAAATCCTGAAGATGTCCGTCAGACAAAGTTCGAGGTAGTCTAGGTTTTGTCTGTGATGGTAGCTTGTGGGTATCGCCGTCTTCTTTGCTTATCGGTCCTTCGCCATCTAATAGCCATTCTTTCCTCAGATTGGGAAATGCGTTGAGGATATCTGTGAGGAATCCTTTGGTGATATTAATTTTCCCTCTCATGAAGTCTGAAACATTAGGTTGCCTTCTGCCTATCTTGGCGGCAAATTGGGCCTGCGTAAGGCCTTCTCTATGAATGAGCCTATTGACTCTTTCTCTTATTTGTTCTTCATCGAAAACCATATAAAATATGTATATTCTATTGTAAACATATGTAAACTATCTACAAAATATAATAAAATTATCCACAAAATATTTGTCGTTATGGATAAAATATATATCTTTGCAGCAGTTAGTTAATACTGACCCAAAAAGACTAACGTCGAGGAAGTTGAAAACCGCCTGAAACGCTTTGAGAATGCAAAGGTAGAACAAATTACTGAATCGGCAAGTCGCTTTAAGAAAACCTAAAGTTAATTAGTTAATATTAAGACTTATGACAGTAACTCAAGACCAGATTAAAAGCATTAAGCCTGGCTCTACCGAAAGCTTCAACTGCGATGCTGATAAGATGTATTCGGTGGCCGCTGCCCTTTCAACCTTGAAGCGTAAGGGTATGCCTGACGGTATCGTCGACTACGAGCATAAGAAGTTCTTTGACCGGAACATTATTACCATACGCGCCATGCGTGAAGGTGATGAGTCCGTACTGAACAGATAGAAATCACTAAAAACATAAATGAAAAGATCCTAAGACTATGGTACAGAATTCTAAGTTGTTGATTGAAAAGTTCTCTAATGGGATTACCTTGCGTTGGAACGACCTCTCAGGTAAACTTGAACCAGAGAAGAGCCTTGCCGTGAATGGCGAAGAGTCTAACTGCATTGGCGAGAGCCTTTGGGACGGTATCCGTGATCTGCTGGGCCAGTCCGACAATGGAAAAGTAGAGGTGACTGTAGAGATACGCACCCTGTAGTCTAACTCCTATTACCTAAAGCTATATGACCGATTACGAAATGCGCAAGATTGCGAAGATGCAAGCAGAATACCTCGTATCAGCACTGAAAGAGGATGAAGAGCTGCTTGACCTCATGTATCCCCCACGATATATGAATATCGAGGAGGCTGCAGAATATCTTCGTATGCCGGTCGGTACCATATACAATAAGATAAAGGAGATACCCCATGAGAAAGTCGCCAAGCGGCTTGTGTTCACCGATAGAGGCCTCAACCGTTGGGTCAGGAGAAACAGAACCCAGGAAACCCTTGAGATTTCTATTGACTCTCAACTGAAGAAAATAATGTAATCATACGCGAGTGCAATAGTGCGAATGGCATAGGCAGAAGTGAGTGTGGCTGCTCATAGCTCGCAAAGCCGTCTGTCAGTACGGCGCGAATACTGATTTGCTCTTTGACAATTTGGACAAAAGGCTAATCCTGAGAGTAGGAATGGAGATATAGCAACATGGGTTGCCGAGACTATCTCATAAGACTGAAATCGGGTCATCGGGCGTGGCGATAGAAAGCTGCGCTGTCAGATGGGTTGTCATTAATGGCAATCGTTATGAAAGAGAAATGATGCTTGTGGTTCGCCACAGGTGAAGACTATAGCCTGAATGGTATTGGCTTACTCTTCAGGCACGAATATTTAAAGTTATTCATGTTCTGATATTTTAGATTTTCACCCTAGCGAGGGTCCTGGCATTTTTTTAGATGTCGTTTTAGGTTAATAGATTCTTTAAGCCCGTGAGGGTGAAGTTGTAAATTTCATGTAATGGTATATTTTTCATATTAACCCTGCTTGTATGTGAATATAGGCAGGATTTTCAAGAAACTTCTTTTACGTGGCTTTTGTATAGACGTTAGCGGGGTGGGCGTTCGGTAGATGTGCCCATCCCGCGGCTGCAGGGCCACAAATCACGATATTATGAGCTACAAAGAACAAATGGCAGGGTGGCTTTCCAAACACCAGGACGCTACTCTTGAGGAGGCATGGGAGGCAGGTTACATGATCTGCACGAACAATTGGTGTCAAGGTAAGGTTGAACTCATGGCACAATGCAGTGAGTTGATGAAACAAATAATAGACAAGTAACTATGTTTGGAAGGCGTTTTGGCAATGGCACTAATAAATATGGTGCGAGGAAAGTTACCTACAATGGTATCGAGTTTGACAGTACGGTAGAAAGAAGCAGGTTCATGTATCTTGACCATAAGCGTAAGATGGGCGAGATTCGCTGCCTTCGTCTGCAGACACGTTTCGAGATTATCCCTCAGACTTCAAAGATGGTGGCTAAGCAACTGAAGACCAAGGTCAGGTATGACAAGAAGGTTCTTGAGATGGCTGCTCACTACACATCAGACTTTATCTACATTGAGAATGGCCGGTATGTGATGGAGGATGTTAAGAACGACTACAGTCAGGATATCCGCGACTACCCATTGAGACGCAAGTTGATTGTCCGGAAGATGCAGGAGCATAACGCGAAGGGCAGGGGACAGTGGATATTCCGTGAGTCTGTCTACAAGAAAGACAAGAAACTTCACATTAAGGATATTGAGCCATGATAGACGTACTTGAAATCATATCCTCTATTGAGGAAGAAAAAAAATCCAAGAAAATAGAACCTTCTAATGCTCTATATTCTGAGATTTCTAAAGCGATAACGGCAAAAGTAAAGTCGGAACTAAACCAATGTGTTGTCGAAGGGAAATTGAACTGGCACGAAACATTGAATTCATTGGCATTTTCAACCAAAAAATTATAAAATATGGCAGAGAAGAAAGAACAAGGTAATTTGCGCTTTTACGAACTGTTGCGCAAAGTGCCAGGTACGGCATTGAAGCAGATTGGTGCGGGCAGGCTTAAAGGAATGTCTGATGTGAATCCTGTCTGGCGTATTAAGGCAATGACAGAGGCTTTCGGTCCTTGTGGCATCGGATGGAAGTACGAAATCGTAAAGCAGTGGCAGGATGTTTATGGTCAGGAGGTAAAATCATTCACGAACATCAATCTTTATATTAAGGTCGATGGTCAGTGGAGTGATCCTATTCCTGGAACAGGTGGTGCTACCATCGTGGAAGTAAATTCCAAAGGGCAGTATGTGAACGACGAGGGACATAAGATGTCTCTAACGGATGCTCTTTCTGTTGCGATGAAGGCTCTAGGTGTTGCTGCGGATGTATATTATTCAAAGGATGCTTATGTCGCTGACAATAAGTATTCTCAGTATTATAATCAGACTGAACAGAACCAAACTACTCAGCAGCCTGTCACCCAGACTGCAGAACAAGCTCAGTTCACTCAGGCTATTCAGGCCGAGATTACTGCCTGTCAAAATACGAACACTCTGTTGGGTGTATGGAATAAGTATCCTAACCTGTGGAAGAATGCACAGTTCTCTGGTGCAGTCACGGCCCGTAAGGATCAGTTAATGAAAAACGGAAAATCATAAATCATGAAACTACCAGTATTAAAACAATCTCCTGTGCGTTTCGAAAGCGCAACTCATCAGTATTTTCTTGGGGAGAAGGAACTGAAAGGTATTACAAGCACACTCGTTCGCCGTGCTTATCCTGACACGTATAAGCGTCCGGAAAATTACACAGAGGAGCAGTGGAGGGAAGTTCTCGCTAACGCTGCGGCTAAAGGATCGAATATGCATGAGACCATTGAGTTGTATGACGAGATGGGTGCTATGAGTGACCTTCCTGAACTGCAGAGTTATATACGCATCAAGGAGGAGAACAATCTGACCGTTCTGGCCACTGAGTATGTAGTGTCTGACGAGAAGGACTACGCTACGGCAATTGATAAGGTGCTTATTCAGCCTGACGGTGGTATCATCCTTGTAGATTTGAAGAGAACAAGTGTTGTTCACATTGAGAACGTTACCTGTCAGTTGAGCATCTGTAAGCGGTTCTTCGAAAAGCAGAATCCTGACCTGAAGGTGGCCGGCATCTATGTGTTATGGCTGCGTGATGAGAAGTCTCGCTTTGAGAAACTGACACCGTGGGCTGACGAGGCCCTTGATCTCCTGATTGAGGCTGACAAGGAAGACAAGGCTTTCAATATTCAGGCAACTTATGGAAACCTGCCTACTACGTTTGCACAGGTTGAGGATGAGATAGCCCGAATAGAGACCGAGGTGAAGGCTATGCAGGAGAGACAGAAACTCCTCAAGGAAGGTCTGTATCAACTCATGGAAGAATCTAACGTCAAGAGCTGGTCTGGCTCAAAGGTGAAACTGACGCGCGTCCTTCCGACGCAGAGTAAGACATTCGATGCAAAGCGGTTTGAGGCCGAGCATCCCGATCTGTACAAGCAATATCTCAAGGATACCACACGCGCAGGGTCTTTGAAGATTACATTGGCGAAGAATTGAAATAAGAAATCTTGACGATGAAGATAAAATTAATGTGTACACCTTCAGGTTTAAAGCCCCTCTACGATGATGACTACGATAAGAAGAAGAAACTTAAAGTAGGCACAGTCTATGAGGCTACCATCAAGGAGATGCGCAATATCGGGTTTCACAAGAAGTATTTCAGCCTGATAAATCTTGCATGGGAATACCTAACCGAAGAGCAGCGGGCTTTCTTCAAGGAGGATGTTGAAATCTTCCGAAAGACTGCAGAGATATCAGCAGGTCATTGCGAGATGGTTTACTCCTTGGCTCGCAGGTCTTGGCTCGAAATCCCCAAGAGTATTGCATTTGATAAGTTATCTGAGTCGGATTTCGAAAACCTCTATAATAAGGTCAAGGATGTAATCTTCCTGACCTTTATTCCTGAAGTAAACAAAGAACAATTTGAGTATATACTAAAAGACTTTTAGATTATGGATGTAAAAATTTCAGGCACAATCGTGCTAGCACTCCCTATTCAGCAGGGAGTAAGTCAGAGAACAGGTTCACAGTGGATGCGTGCATCTTACATCATCGAGCATGAGCATGGGCAGTATCCCAAGCGTATGGTCTTCGATGTGAGTGGCGCAAAGATTCAGGAACTCAACCTGCAGGTTGGTGAGGAGGTCACTCTTCATGTGAACATTTCGTGTCGTGAATATCCAGAGAATTCAGGCAAGTTCTTCAACTCAATCGAGGCGTGGAAGGCAGACAGAGCTGGTCAGCAGATGACTCAGGGTCAGCAGGTGCAGAATCCTTACCCTCCACAGGGTCAGCAGTACGCACAGAACCCTTATCCTCAGGGTCAGGTACAGAACCCATATCCACCTCAGGGCGGTCAGTATCAGGGTGCTGCGCCATTCCCTCAGCAGGGTCAGCAGCCGATGCCTGGTCAGCAGACCATTCCCTTCCCAGGTCAGCAATAAGGTTGCTTTGGTTAGTTAAACAAAACGTGAGGTGCTTGGTTGTGCCTCACGCTTCTTTACGTCGAGAGACGGTTTTCTTTTTTATTTGGTATTTTAAAAAAATAACGTATTTGTTTTAAAACGGCCCTACAGCGGTGGGGCTTTTCTTTGAACTATGCCAAAATATCAATATTGTTTAGGCCTGTGGTTAGACAGGAATTTCATGGAACAGACCTGTACGAGGCGAGGAAACTGCCAATACTACGTTGAGGATTTCTTTCGGGTGTACAGATCGATGCTTGATGAGTTTGATATGCTTGTATGCAGAGAGAATTGCGAGTATTATTCCCCAAGGGAGATATACGATGTTCCAGAGCCTAAGGAAGAGGAAACAGATTTCTTTAAACAATGATACCGGATTATATTAATGCCGCTGCCTTGGAGTACAAGGCTAAGCATGGGAATAGCGAGGAAGTGTACAACGCTTTTATCGCTGGTTACAAGGCCACAAAGAAGACAAAGGCCAGAAACGTAGAGTTGACTGAACTGCAGACGATGTGGTTCGAGAAGGCGTGGGAGGCGTATGGCCGTAAGGGTAGTAAGGGTGAGGCCAAGAAGGAATGGGCTTCTGTTCCTGCATCAGACTATCAGGCTATCCTTCAGCATATATCCGCTTACGTGGCCACGCGAGAGTTTTCCTACAGGAAAGATTTCGAGAGGTATTTGAGGAGCAAGACATATACAGGAGTTGTCTGCCAGGGCAACAATGTGATGTACGCGCCTCAGGAGAAACAGGAAAAGAGGTTATCCGAGCGATTCGCTGCGTGGGTCGATGAACACTATCCCTGTCTGAAGGATATGGAGATGCCAACTGACGAACAACTGAAAGAGATGCTCGCTATCTGCGACAATAAGATAGAGGTATGTCTTGACAGGCTCAGTGATGACCATCATGAGGGTTCTTTATATGAGTTATTCACGAATTGCTTTGGATAAGTTAGATAGAGGCTTTATGACTAGGTGTGAAGTTGAACAGATCGTTCTTGGCTGTGCCATGTGCTATGAAAGCAATTGGATGGAGGCCAGGACGCTTGTAATAAAGGAAATGTTCAAGGAACCGAAGAACAAGTTCCTGTGGAAAGTCCTCACGGAAATGAAGGCTGCAGGGATGGATGTTGATGAGGTCTCGATGTTTGGATACATCATGAACACCTATCCGGTCAGAGACATTAATAAGCTGGCAGTATATATCTGCGAGACAATATCATGCGTCGTTTTCAGCGACTATGATAGGGTACTGTCAGAATTATTGAGACTTTTTGGCGAAGATAAACGAAATGGCAAATAATAATGAATTAGTATATCAGTCGGTATTGCCCCATGACACTAACGCTGAAGAGGCCGTTATCGGAACTATCATCAGAAGGAATGAACTCTACGCCCATGTAGAGGATATCCTCCTTCCTGAGTCGTTCTATGATGAGGTCAACGCGGCGGTGTTCAGGTGTGTCAGGTGGGTTATCCGTTCTGGGCGTATCGCTGACATCAACAGCGTGATAGAGGCTACGAAGTCACATAAGTCCGTTCTAAAACTTGACATTGATGAGAGTAAGATTTACATACTAGCTTCAAAGTTCAGTGAGCGTACCTTCTCACAGGACGTTGAGAGGTTGGTCAGTTACGCCAGAAGACGTCAGTCATGGACGGCCCTGCAGTTGAGTTCCAAGAAGCTGCTTGACCTGACGGAGGATGTGGATGATACCCTAGGTGAGGCACAGAAAAGTATCGACACCATGAAGGGTATGGGGTCTATTGATGACAGTGTCCTTGATGCGAAGGCAGTGCTGAAGCGACTCAATGGTATCGTTCAGGCGAATATGTCAGGAGAGTCCACGACAACAGTCAAGACAGGCTACCGTTTCACGGACGATAAGGGAATCATCCGTATCAGGACGCTGACTGTCATCGCCTCGTTCTCAGGCTACGGAAAGACAGCCCTTGCACTCTGTATGGCTCAGTACATGGCCGTCATCGGTGTTCCTGTGGCGTACTACTCCATGGAGATGGGCGCGGAAGAGTTGTGGGCCAGGCTTCTTAGCGGCGCGAGCAGTATGACATCCAACAAGCTACTGACAGGAAAGTTGTCTGAAAAGGACGTTGAGAGGCTTGATCAGGCTATGAACCAATTCAGTAGCCTTCCCATCTATATCGATGAGAATGCTACTATTAGTGTGAACAAGATTCTGAGGTCTATACGTACACTTGTGAAGAAATATGGCGTGCGTGTGGTTTTCATCGATTACATACAGATTTTGGTGCAGACGAAGGGAGGAGAGAGGGAAGAGGCCTCACTTGGTGCTTTCGTCCGCGAACTGAAGAATATAAGCAAGGAACTTGATATCTGCGTTATCGCTCTCTCACAGTTGAGGCGTGATAAGGATGAGATGCATCCCCGAATGGATATGCTCCGTGGCTCTGGACAGATTGAGGAGAGTGCCGATAACGTGATACTCCTCGATAGGCCTAGTGCGCGTCCTGAGTGGGGCGTACTCTCATATAAGGGTATCCACGCCAATGTGTCCACGAAAGGTACTGCGGAGATAATCCTGAGTAAAGGTCGTGGCGTAGGTACAGGATCGTGGATAGTCGGGTTCACAGGATGGAACACGCGCTTCTTTGAGCTGGATGAGATACCTTACAAGGATTCAGTGAACAAGAAACGAGACAATACAACAACCAGTCAGACGCAGCCGGTACAGAATACGCAGACGGTCGTTCGTCAGGAGGCTCCTGTACAACCGGCCCTGCCTTTCGAGAATACTGCGCCTGAACTGCCTTTCTGAAATATTACTAAACCCAATAATTTATGAAACAGAATTTGTTATTCGACACATTCAGACAATGGTGGATGTGTTTCAGGTATAGCCTTGAGCTGATCCTGAAGGGCGTATGCAAATTGGTTTACGCCTTGTTCTTTGGTCTTCTCAGCGTTATTTCGTGGCTGTGGAAGCTCCTGGTTGACGCAGTGAAGAAATACCCGAAGTCGACAATCTTCATCTCTGCGCTGGCCATGTATCTTGTGTGGCTGTTCATGTTCACTCACTACAGGACACTTCTCAGTAATACAGAGTATGCGCGAGATTCCGTATCCTACCGTCTGCAGGCCTATGACAGGATGTATGACGGCACCACAGACTCACTCATTATCGTCCGCAAGGATAAAAACGACACAATAACTTTTAAATAACATCATGATAGAGGTAAAAGAGGGCCAATATTACTACCAACGCCATAAGAACAAGTGGGGCGTCTGGAAGAAAGGTAAGGAGGGGAACGGTGTTTCCCTTGGTCAGTTTATTTCCGATTTCGACACACAGGTTCAGGCGAGCAATTTTGTGAAGCGCATGAACGGCTGGTCATAGATAATTTTCTTTTTAATCAACTTATTAATATAAAAAAACTATGGAAGGTTTATTGAGACAGCGCACCGCCAAGTGGTTTGAGTGCAAGATTCGCTATGAGAAAGTCCAGGAAGACGGTCTCTCAAAGAAAGTAAGTGAGGTTTATACTATCGATGCTCTCTCGTTCAGCGAGGCCGAGGCCCGTATTATCGACGAGATGTCTGCCTACATCAGCGGCTCGTTTGATGTTGATGACATCAAGAAGGCCAAGTATGGTGAAATCTTCTTCGATGACTCCGACTCTGCTGACAAGTGGTTCAAGGCTACCCTGTCTTTCATCACCATCGATGAGAAGACAGAGCGCGAGATGCGTTCCAACCATAACTACCTCATTCAGGGTGCGTCGCTTGACGATGCCAAGAAGAATATCGAGAATGTCATGGGTAAAACGATGATCGACTACGAGATCAAGAGTCTGTCAGAGACCAATATCTTTGATGTCTTCGAGTACGTGAAAGGTAAGAACGAGAAGGTAGATGTTGAGGTCACAGAGGGTAAGCTGGAACAGTACAAGGGCTGTCTGCTCGCTGAGAAGGCCGTGAAGGTCTGGACTGAGGACTTTGTCGACGAAGATAAGGGCGAGACCGTGCCTGTTGAGCGTAAGGAAATCGTCCTTGAGCGTCTTGCTGCTCTGACTGAGGAGAATATTAAGGTTCTCCTGTCATCCGGTATCGAGAAAGTTCAAATCTTCAAGGACAGAAGAAAATGACGAAGAAACTCTGGTACGCAGTATCACGCAAGGGGCAGGGAAGGGTATTCACCACCTGCCCTGTCCGTGATGAACACTTCGGGGTGTGGTTGGGCGCGTCTGTTGGATGCATCTCAACCACATTCATGCTTTTTGAGGCAGACGGTCTTGAGCTGCCTAACCTGAAATGGGGCGATGACCCCGTTCAACTTGAACTAACAATCAATGTAATATGATGGAGAAAATCAAGAAAAACTTCTTTTTGTCCTGCGTGGTCGGGGGCGTTGTCGTGGCGAACTACTACGCCAACAGCCTTCTGGCTATCGCGGAACTGAAGTTAAGACATCCTGGCTGTGAGGTAGAGGCCTTCAATATTGCAGACTATGGGTTCTCATTCGGTGACGCGCCTGTCATCCGTATCGAGGGATGTAAACTTCATGCCATCCGATGTGTTGAGACAGGTCAGGTATGGAGGACGGCGAAGGTATGCTGTGAGGATCAGGGTTTTTCACTTAAAGCGTTGTATCAGGCGATAAGGCGCAACAGTAGACTTTATGGACAACATTTTGAATATACAAAAGACGATGAAAGAGTGTGAAGAAATTCAGTATTTCTCAGAGTGGGAGCCAACTGAGAAGTTCTTTAACAAGAAGTAGAAATGGGAGTATCTTGTGTTTGTGACGGCTATTACCGTAGGGAAGGTCAAAAGGGTAAGCAGCATGACTTCCTTGACCCAGAAGAGAGAGAAGATCGTTTGGAACGTACAACATATTAACCATGGGAAAACAGGTATATGAGATAAACACGATGCTTGTAAAGGATATGAGCATCGGTAAGGTCTTTGAGACGGCGTTGAAGATTGAAGGTGAGAGACGAGCAAGGGGAAAGGTGGAGTGTGTGACTCCTGAAGTTGCCCTTGCCGTAATTTACTTACGGAACGAGTTCATCAACTACCGTTTCTCAGAGAAAGGCCACAAACTGACAGTCGAGCAGTTCTATAGGATGCGTAAGATAGCGAGTGATGACTTTATACAGATTCACAGGATAAACCATCTCGCACATACGATGATTCAGAACCTTGCCGACTGGCTGGATGACAAGGGAATGCTCACGTTCACGGCTAAGCGTTATTGGAACAAGGTAGAAGCCATCTTTGACCGCTATCAGAAGGAACACGCCCGACGTTGTCAGACCAAGGAGGCGTGGAGTGCCATCCAGGACCACACTCTTATCGTCTATAATGCCGTGCATCCTTTCCTTGAGCCTCTTGAGAATGCGATGCGTGACTACCTCATACAGAAGCGCAGTGAGTTGCTTGCTGCAGGTCAGAAAGATGATATCATTATGATAGCGAAGACCTATTCAGCACTTATCTTCCTTGCTGTGATGAGGAACACGCGCAACAACTTCTTCAGTAAGCTGTATGAGAATCACGGCTTTGATATCAGCAGTGACTTCACCTATGCCAACCTTGACGGGATGCTTGGTAATACAGTGAGTATGATGAAGGCCTTCGGCTTGAAGTTTGAGAAGGATAAGGATGGTGATGAAGTGCCGGCGGGTGTTGACGTATCGAGGAGCGTTAAGGTTGACTCTGTTTGGAACAAGATCGTCCGTATCATGACGGATGAAGTACTGATGGATCAGATGGCTCTTGAGGCTATCAATAGGAATCCGGCGGTCAAGAAAGATTACGACGCTCTCATCAACAAGGCCGAACAGGAGGAACTTGATGAGGCGGTCGAGAAACTGAAAGAACAATATAATATTAAATAACCCTGTTTTTCAACTTTTTTAGGCAATAGCAGAGTATCGCTGTGAAGCGCGAAATGCTTTCTTTTTTTGTTATGGGTAACAATCATCCTTTTAGTGAAGACAACCACCTTAGCGAACCACTCGATAAGGCCGTTGCGAAGAATACAAGGCAGAAATTCTTCCTTGAGTTCTCAGCCTCTCACAGTGAATGGCTCAGAGAGCTGGTCAGTAAGTACAAAGAACGTGGGGAGTATCCTATTATCCCGACACAGATAATCGAATACTATCCTGAGAAATCAGACAAGGAGATAGCAATCTTCTCTGCGTTCTGTATGAATTGGGAGAATGGGAATGAATTGGAACAGATAGCCTCGTTACGGCGAATCATGGGCGCACATCCCGCGAAGTGGTTCGCTGACAGGGAATATACCTCACTCTCTATCGGACGAGAGATGAACAACACCATTGACGGCTACGCGGAAGGGAGGTATTGGAAGATTGCCAAAGTCTTCGATATGCTCTTTGAACTGTCCTTCGATGGTCGCGGTGTCCGTTATCCTTCCGATGTCTTCAAGAAGGAATCCTTTGAGGAGTTCTGTGATGAGATATCTTCCTTCTGTAAGATAAAGGACATGGAGTATAAACGTGGTGTCGTAGAGGTCATCCTGAGGTCTTCTGACGGCCTTGGGCGTAACCTGTGGCCAACTGTACCACGCAAGATAAAATGTCCTCGTAGTGACGCTCTTTCAGTATATATGAGGACGTGGTTCCCTTATTGGAGGAGCAGGATGTGGACCTGGGATGAGGCTATAGGCCTGTTCGGTCTGGAACACGACTACGATTTCTTCTACGCCTTCCTTGCCCATAAGGAACTTGAGAAGCGTAACCCTGAGGGCTGCAAGAAGTACCTGCAGCGTTATCAGTCACGTTGGAAACAACAACAACTGTTCAGCCGTAAGTATTGGCTGGGCAGTCAGCGAATAGCACCTGAAATAAATTTTTAAAATAGTAAAACAATGGAAAGAATTCAAATTGAGGAGGCAGTAAAGGGTATCCTTGAGAATAAGTTGTATGTGAGTGCCGGCAGTATCAAGATGAGTGACCATCTGGTTTACGACTTGGCTGCGGACTCCTTTGATATCGTTGATATAACAATAGCCTGTGAGCAGGATTTCGAAATCAGTATCAGCGATGATGAGATTGATGGAATGAAAAGTAAGACCGTCAACGATCTGTGTAATATCGTTGAGAATCATCTGAAAAATTATAAAGCCTGACTAATGGGACTGTTTACAGACAAGACAAGATGGCAGCACTTCGCGTGGGCAATATCTATTGGCGCGGTGCTGACCATTCATGATGGTGTGCGGCATAGATGCACGATGGAACAACTGGATTCAGGTTCGCAAAATCAAGAAGAACGGCGAACCATACAACGTCTTCAATACTCAGTCGCAGGGCGTGTTTGAAGGTTGCAAGGTTATCGGACATATTGGTATGGATGAGTGACTATGAAAAAGAAACGCTATTATGAGGAGTATGACGTGTTCAGTATTGGACGAGGTGCATATCAAGTACATGAGGCAGACGGCAACTATTGGAAAAAAGAACCCATAGCACCAGGTGGCGAATGCTTTTCATGCTGCTTCAGGATGAATAGAGGCAAAGGTGCCTGCGCCATGCTTGCGTGTCACGCTGACGAGAGAGAAGACGGAAAAGAAGTTGTATTTGAAAGGATTTGATTATGATACTGAAGATGAGACATTTTAAGATTGAGAACGGCAAGGCTACTATCGATAAGGATGGTGAGTTTTTGCACATCAATGACATTGTGCTGCTGATAGACGAAGTGCGTCGTGGCCTTCAAAACATGATAGCCGCTTTGTCAAATAACGATTCTGATTGGAGCAAAAATAGCAAATACGACTATGAGCAGCGAATTAAGATGCTCGACGAAATGAAACGGCGTATCGAAATAGAAGAGTAACCCATACCTTTATTTCATTCAACACAAACGGAACGCATACGTTTGAATCGCAGTACAGACTGTTTGAGCGTGAACTGAACTATGTGAAGGTGGAGTAAATAGAAAATATCATAGAAATTATGGAGATTTATGGAAAGGTGCATTGCTTCTTTGAGCAAAGCGGAACCTTTAAACGCGAGTTTGTCAAATTGGGTATACCTGCAGAAGACTATGACATCCAGGATAATTTTGGCGAAACAGACTATCAGATTGACCTGTTTGAGGAGATTGAGAAGGCCTATCTGGGGGGGGCAAGTTTATTTGACCAAATCACTCCCGACGATCTTCTGTTCTCATTCTTTCCTTGCATTTACTTCTCGGCCAACAACAGTTACATCTTTGATGGGACCTGGATGACTTATCAGCAGAGGGGAATGAGCGAGCATGAAATCAATGAGAATATCCTGCAGCGGTCAAGAGAGCGTCAACGCTTCTACGAAATCTGCCTGAAGATGTTCGATGTGGTGCATCGTCGCGGCCTCCGGATGATAATGGAGAATCCTGAATCGACCATACACTACCTAAAAAATAATTTTCCTTACAAGCCAAAACTGATTGACCGAAACAGGAGGCTCAGAGGTGACTACTTCTCAAAGCCCACTCAGTATTGGTTCGAGAACTGCGAGCCGACACATGGTGAGTCTTTTGTTGAGAAACAGAAGCCAAAGAAGACTGTCTGCCAGCTTACAGGCCACACAGGTAACTTGTGCGATGAAGACAGGTCGTTGATATCTCCTGATTATGCACATCGTTTTATCTGTGACTTTGTGATAGGTAAGGCTGAGAAACATTCACAACTTAGTATATTTGACTGAACTTAAAACATTATAACATGAAAAAGAGAAACAGGAAAAGTCGGTTTACGAAAACTGACGTAAACGCGCTCTGTGAAATGCAGAGGAAGATAGATGCGTACGAGAACTTCATTATCGCTATCTGTGGCGTTACGCAATGGAAGGACAAAAGTAAAGAGAGGTATGCTCTCGTACGTAGAGGCACCGATCTTGACGAATGGATGGATATGGCCTGGAAGAACATCCAACAGTTGCTTGATGCATGGAACTTGCACAAGGATGATGTTGAAGATGATGCCGTTGATTGTAAGCCGTACCTCAAGGTTGAGATGCCTACTGAAGGAAAGAAAAACGGCAATATCAGTATCACCGTCAATAACTTGACCTACCAGTACGCTAATGTCATCAAGAAGGTAGTTCGTTCGTGGAAGGAATTCAAGACAAAGGAGGTATGACAATGGAAGAAAATAAACCATGTTTTGTGTCGATATTTACACATGACGGTAAGAAACGCCTTGACGGAATTGCTCACATTGAAGGCTTAAATTTAGGCGGTGAACTGCCAAAGATAAATGATAGGATGTTTTCTGGAGAACTTAGTTGTAGCTTCGATCTTGAACTAACTGATGAGAATAGAGCATGGATGAAACAGATTGAAGACTTATTGCTGGAGGATACGGAAAATCAATTGAAGGAATTCTATGAGAAAGTTGGCGAGAAGGTTGAGCATATCTTGAGAAACTACGTTATCCCTCCTATTAAGGGTGAGATAACAAAGGGTAAGGTACGTTACCGTGGCCTTCAAGTGGTGTGGCAGGAAACCGAAACATACGACGCTTTTGTTGGTGTTCGTCAGCGTGACGTGTTGATATTTCCAGACGGAAAGAAGATTCCATGGAATTCTCTAGTGCATATAGAATAAGTAGAAATGAAAAGGATAAACGTGATTACCGTCAACCTTAACAACAAGGATGGGCTAAGACGGACGATTGAGAGTGTAATAGGACAAACTTGCTTTAATCTGATAGACTATATCGTTATAGACGGTGGTAGCACAGACGGAAGTAAGGATGTTTTAGAGGATTATTGGTCGATGCTCTACCATATTACGTCTGAGAAGGATAGTGGCATTTATAACGCTATGAACAAGGGCATAGACGTGGCAGATGACGAATATACTATCTTTCTGAATAGTGGCGACTACTTCTATGGTTGTGACGTTGTGAGAAAGATGTGCGAGAGGTTGGATGCAGATATCGTCTATGGTGACTTAATGATTCACCAGGCTAATCCGAAGGACGGCTGCTTTAAGAAGGAATATACGGACGAGATACCTGATGATTACTTCACATACGAGGCTCTGCCACATGAGGCCGCTTTTGTCAGAACAGACCTCCTGAAACGGAAACGCTTCCGTGAGGACTACAGGATAATATCAGATACCATCTTCTTCCATGAGGCAATCGTTGAAGAAAAGGCTACGTACCGGCATGAGAACTGTGTCGTTACCAACTTCTTCCTTGGTGGTGTTTCGTCGAACTACACAAAGGTAGAGCGAGAGAAGAGAAGGTATTTTGAGGAAAAGGGGAAAATTATCGTTTAGCGTCAATGGGCTAAACAGAAAGAGAAACGTCGTGATGACGCGGTTGTGTTTTTCATACTAGTTTTAGGTTTAAACTTTGGGTTCAGCGGAACCCGAAATGTTTTCTTATTAATTATTATGTTTGTGTGGGGTGTGGCTCTATGTCGCATCCCACTTTTTTTTCAGTCCATTTGGACTTCCTCTACGTTGAACTCTACGGCGTGGTCGTTGAGTGACGTACCGCTTTTTGTCCATACAAACACCTCTACAGGCTCAAGAGTCAGTATCTCTTCCATTGTCTCAGTGTCAGGCTTTGAGAGGAAGTCACATTCATACCATATACCCTCATTGTCTGTAAACAGGAGATGCCAGATACCCAACTCGTCGGCCATACCATACTCAGCGGACACATTGTCGTTGAGTGAATGGTCAGCGAGGATCTTATCAGCGTTGATGTCATCATTGAGAACTGCAAAAAACTCCTTCTTCTCG
>Ga0247611_10002788_pt1 | contig 27166 bp, 55 predicted proteins | sample 177DNAGHGhighgp2_FD_192422 | JGI IMG/M metagenome (GOLD analysis project Ga0247611, IMG submission 192422) | Sheep rumen microbial communities from Palmerston North, Manawatu-Wanganui, New Zealand - 1770 DNA GHGhigh gp2 | ecosystem: Host-associated > Mammals > Digestive system > Stomach > Rumen... | reverse complement strand
TTTGATGGTGCAAAGGTACGAAATTATCTTCACACCACCAAACTTTTTAACGTTTTTAACAATCTGTCACGTCATAATTGCTTTTAACACCTCCCTCGTCAAGTATTGTGACGGCATTGGCATAATTACCCCAACCTAACTCGTTCTCTGCATCAACGAGAACATGGTTTGGCACGATGAATGTTAATGTAACTTTTTTCATTTTGCTTTACTTTTAATTGTTATTACTGCTTTGTTGTTTGGTAGTGCAAAGGTACGAAAAAAAAATGAATATACCAAATATTTTCTTATAAAAATTTGGGGTTTAACACTTTTTACAAAAACAACGATGGGCTTACCTCACGGCAAACCCATCATCCAACTAAAAACCTAACAATTCAAATTATGGAAAACAAAGAGCGTTATCACAACGCAACGAGCAGTACCCTATAGAATAACGAAACTCTCAACTACAAAACGACACGACCGCTGGTTAAGTAGCGTATGACAACCAAAAAGCAGAATATACGTAATCATCCACTTCTCAATTCCATCATAGGGCATTTGAAAAAATGAGAGGGTGGGGACAACCAACACCTTGATGGCAAAGGCGAGTGCGTTAAGCAGCGCAGTTCGGCATCTGTGTGGGGTCACTCCCACCTCACTCTCTAATGAGGGCATGGCAAGCGCATAACATACTCGGCTAAATTGGTTCGCTCGCCTAACATCACCCCTCTCTGTTAAAAATGGGGATGGGCAGCGGCAAGTCAAAATCGGCACTGCCCCTTAAATCCCCTTGTTAAATGTTAATAAAAACCTCGCCTCTAAACCAACCTCTCTACTTTGCTGATAGAAATGTGCGCACGTTATCACATTTGGAGGGGGTGGGCAAACTTAGCAAGGTAATGACCGAAGATGCCCCATAATGAACGCCCAATGTAGCGGCTCTTAATAGCGGCTTGGGGGCGAATTGATGTGCCTATCGGACGTGGCGGCTCACATTCTCGGTCGCTCACATGGCACTTAGCGGATGGGCTGATAGATAGCGGTCTATCTAAGTTTTTATATTTGCGGCAGACTTGTAACGTTACACGAACTTTACCCTATCTCTACCTTGTTGGGGTTTTGTTACTATTTAAAATCAATGTTATATACTATAATTGTCTAATTGGGTCGGTCTCTAATCATACTATTCCTATGTGGGGATTTTTCCATGCACCCCTTTGCATTTTCAAATTAAACTCGATTATATAATATACAAAATAATTTAAGCGTGCAAGCCTTTTAGGGCGGAGGTCGTTCCATTATTCTCTCTGTTTTAATAGGTTTGACATTTAATTGTTTTTTCTGATGCAAAGGTACGAAATTTTTTTGAACTGACCAAATATTTCGGCAAATTTTAACTTCGTTTAACCTTTGGTGAAAAATGGGTAGGTTTCCCCAATCTTGGTATTCCAACGTTAGGCACACACTTTGTTCTGCAAAGTTGGTGTTTACACCATTCATGCTTGATGGCTGCTCTAACCTTACCATTCGCTATGGTTTGTTTTATCCTACCCTAAATGGGGTGAGGGAGGTGCGGACTATCTCCTGACCTATGACACCGCTAATCGGCTACCCTCTTTGCCCCTTGGCACGTTTAGCGCATCTTGACGATGTTATACAACTGCGTCTGCTTGGTAAGCGGCTCGCCAGTCTTCTTATCGTACATCTGCTGACCATTCTCGTCCAAAGCGTAATCCGTGCGCTTCTTTGATGGCACTGCCACCACTCGGTTGTTGCGGCAAGCCTTTTCAAGTCGTTTCTGTCCACTCATGTTACGTTGTTGTTTTAATGTGTTATTTACTTTGTTTCTCTTTCACGATGCAAAGATACGAAATTATTTTGAATTAGCCAAATGTTTTCGCAACTTTTAACATTTTTTTAGAGTCCGTTCATGCAGTTAAGAAAATCATCAACCGCTATCTGCTCCTTGATGTCCGATTCAAGCAAATCATCGTTAATCTCGGAATAATCATCATCGTCACCACTAAAGCGATAATCGTTAAGAGATACGCCTTGGAGTTCACAGACAAACTCGTCATTCTCTGTAACGTCAAGTCCGTCAATGGTCTCTGTGACTATATAACCTAATTCAGTTTCATATACTCCCATGTTTCTTTTTGTTTTGTGATGCAAAGGTACGAAAAAAATTTGGATTGACCAAATAATTTTGAAACTTTTTTTGATTTTTTTTTTCAAAGGTGGTGGGGGAACACTGCCCCACACACCTTATTATGTTAGAAGATACTTACTGCCTTATGCGGTCACAACTGCTGGCTCCATAGCGGTTTCGGCTGCTGCCAACTCCGATTCCTCGGTACGCTTGGCAATGCCCATGCCCTCAACGATAGCCTTGGCGTTCTTCACGTCCACCTTGGGGTTGCTCTCCATGAGTTCCATTGCAGCCTTGAAGTCCTTGGTCTTGGTGCTGAACTTGTCGTAGAAACGGCACAGAGCATGAGCCACGTTGGGGTTGCGGAACAACTTGTCGTTCTTGTGGTACTTGGCGAAGAGTTTCAGCCATGAGAAAATCTTCTCGGCTTTCTTCTCGTCAAAGCGAGTGTAGCCATCCTCAAACACCTCCTTGCGGTGAGCGTTCTTACCTACTGCGAAGTACACAAGGTAGGTGATGGGGTAGTTTCCGTTAGCCACCGACAACTCAACGAGTTTCTTGCAGATGTCAATGTGCTGCTGACGAAGTGCCTTGTGCTGCGGAAGCGTGAACCATATTGGCATTTTCACACCCTTACCGCCCTCGTTCTCGGCTACAAGGCGAACACGAGTGTCAAGTGAAAACTTTGCTTTCTTAGTCTCAGTAACTTTCTTTGTCATAGTCTTAATCTCCTATTGTTTAATTAATTAATAATGTTATTTATCTCTTTTGTGATGCAAAGGTACGAAATTATTTTGAATTAACCAAATCTTTTTTGGAAAATCTCTGGGGTTTTAACCTTTGTTAAGCATTTCATAAACGAACATAGCAACATCGTACACTTCATCGTCATTGATGCGGTCAATAGAGTATTCCTCGCAATCCTCTGTGTCAAGATAAATTTTGTCATCTTTGAGGAATATATTGCTCACTTCTGAAAAAGCATTGGTAGCATACTCTGGGTGTCTGCCACCGTCATAAGTGACCGTAAGAGTATCTTCTTCACCCTCTGTGCAAATTGTTCCACCAACTTCCTTAATTGTTTTCTTTAGGTAGTCAATGCAACCCTTTTTAATCTGACGCTCTTTTTCAGCAATCTGATTTTTCAGTTCGATTACTTTTTTCATATTTTCAATCTCCTTTTATTTGTTTATCGTGATGCAAAGGTACGAAAAAAAATTAAATCTACCAAATAATTTCGTGAAAAAATCAGGCTCTTTAACCTATTTTAACAGATGAGTTCTGATATTGTGGTAAAATCATGCACATGGTAAACATTATCCGCATCATCACCATCTTCAAAATACCCACTTTCTAACCACTCTGAAAGGGTTATTTCCATAAGGTGTCCGTCTTCAAAACGCACCCATACTTCATAGGTTTTTTCCTCAATGGTGAAATATGCAACGTAGCCACCATCGCCCTCTCTATCGAAATAACGGCTATTGATTTTGATGTCAAACACTTTCAGCGTCTCTAAGGGTGTGTCACCCTCTCCCAATGTTACTTTGCTTTTAATGCCAATAGTGGCATAAACTCCACAAGGAGCAACATCTTCTCTCTTATCAGTGTCATGGTAAAGAATGTCCTCAACCACTTTTTTCACCATAGTATTGCCGTAGAAAGGGTTTTTGCTCCCATTTCTTGTTTCGGTCATTTCGACTCTTAATTTTGCTTCTACCATATCTTTATCTCCTATTATTTATTTTGTGGTGCAAAGATACGAAATTATTTTGAATTAACAAAACAAAAATGGAATTTTTTTGTAAAAAGCTAGTTTTTTAACATCGTTTAACAAAAAAAAGGACTGAGTATCGCTACCCAGTCCACGGAACAACTAACATAAAACAATAAAAAACTATGAAAAAACTTAGTCTGTTCTAAGTATCTTTGATTCGTTTTCACTGCCGATTGTAAACTGACGAATATCAGCGTCCTCGGCTTTGTCTCTTGCTTTGTCAAGTGCTTCACCCTCGTCATTGGCTAAAACCTCAACAACGATAGAAGCATTATAATTCATTTGTATGGTATATTTGTGCATGATGTTTGTTTTCTTTTGAATTTATAATAGTTTGTTATTCTTTTGGCTTAATTTCCTCACCATCTTTATATAAGGTGTTGAAAGCCATAAGCACATGAATGACTGTTATTTCCTCCTTATCGGAAATTTCACCTATGTACTCTATAACTGCATCCGACAACTCTTTGCTATCCTTAACGGCTTTGAGTTGCGGATAAACCATATCAAAACGATGCCCTCTGTAATCCTCGCAAATTGCATGACCATCGTAAATATCAAAAGGAATTGGTTTCTTAAAACCCTCTATGTTCAAATTCTCGGAACAGACCTTTTTGCCATAGAATTTTTCCCAAATTTTACTTTCGTTGTTATTCATTTCTCAAATAGTTTATTGTTTAACTTTGGCAAAGATATATAAAAAAAAGGGGAAAACCAAATTTTGGTCTCCCCATTCACGTTAAAAAATATTAAAAAGAAGAATGATTATGGATTCAATTTATTTTTATAATAGGTATTATTTCTTCATCGTCAAACTTGATAATATAATCCCAATGAGCACCCATAGGGTCTTTGGATAGCCTAATAAAGTGTATCTCTGGCCTATATGTTCCATCATCACCCAAGACAAATTCATAAGCCTTATATAAGGTCTCAGAACGTGTCTCAGTCTCTATTTCGAGACGATAACATTCTATGCCACAACCACTTTCGTAAGTGTCCACATACAGACTATCTTTTACAAAGGTGAAAAGCAATGTGGAATCATTTGTTACAAATTTCGTTGGTGTGGGTGTCTGCCCCTCTGTGCAAGCAGACAACCCAACCACTATAAAGATGAAAGAAAGAAGAATGAAATTTCTCATTTTGCGTCAAGAATGTTAAAATTCTCTACTTCGGTGTCGTACACCTCTACAAACTCACCATCGCCAACTGCTGAAAGGTCAACCCTCTCCATGATGTCATCAGCCGAAAGGTCGCTATCCACGTCTGCCGTGAAAGTGAGCGTAACTTGCATTTTAATTCTACTCATGTCTTAATCTCCTATAATTTAATTGTTAGTTACTTCCCCACACGACTTCGTTGGTTTCGGTGTCAAGGATAAATTTTGCATTGTCGTACTCTGCTGAAATTTGAGCCATCTGCAAATCATCTTTCTTGTCAACCACTTCATCGTTATGGTCATAGACTTCATACCTTGCTACAATCTGATAATCAATCACCAACCAACCATAGGTGTCTGAAAGATAGTCATTGATAGCATCATAATCATCTGGCTCTATGCCATTTGGTAAATCAACTTCTGTTGGGAGGTCAACTTCCTCGCCATCAGTTTCCCAAGTAATGTTTTTAATTTTCATATTCTTAATCTCTTTTTGTTTTACGATGCAAAGGTACGAAAAAAAACTGAATTAGCCAAATAATTTTCAAACTATTTTTTATCAAAAAACATTTTTATGGCAATAAATTCCAAACAAAACATTTGAATAAGTTCAACTAAAAACATTTGTTTTTCCATATTATATATTTTATTAAATTTATTAAAACGTGGTGGGGAAATGTTAAAATCCCCAATCCACATCTATTTCGCTATCGAGGTCAATCACAAAGGGAGTGTTTGGTTTTACAAACTTTCCGCTTTTGTAGTCGTTTGCAGTCTTATGGTAGTGCAACCCCATGATAGAACCCTTTGGGTCAAGGTATCGCATATCGTAAGAATTAGCGTCAACCACATTCCAACCCCTAAACTGCTTTGGCAGCGTTTCATTCTCGCTATAAAACACAACGGCAACCTTACCACCATGCTGCAAGAACTTCTCGCACTCTTCCCAATTATATCCGTCATAACTGAAAGTGAGGTCATAGTTAGGGTATTGTTCCATTAACTTCACTCTGTTATAAACCTTAGTGTAGTCGTAGAATTGAACATCAGGGAACATTTCCAATATGTTCTTACCGCTAATAGGGTCTCTGAAAGCGAGAGGTGAGAGGTCGCTTGTACCATTAAGGCGAACACTGAACCCATACCCAAGACGCTTTGCCCTTGCTCGCTTGCTCTCAATCTCATGCACAAGAATCTCCATAAAACGCGCTCTGTCCTCATAGAACAACTTAGTTTTCTTGATACGTGAACGATTTATCTTAGAGCCTTCAACACCCCTTGCAAGTTCATCACACTTGTTTTGCCCACTTCCGTTCAAACAGAACTCATGGCAGTGCTGACCTTTGGGACAAGTATTGTATTTTCCACTTAGTCGCCAAGGAGCAAGGTATAAGCAATATGTCATTGTACCATTCTCATACGAGAGACGCATTTTCATGCTCTGTGCCACATTACCAAGGTAAGTTACACCAATTTCTTTTAAAGCCTTTCCATAACCAATCATCTTTAATCTCCTTTTTAATTTATTGTTTAACGTTTTATCTGTTTCGTGATGCAAAGGTACGAAATTATTGTGAATCTACCAAACAAAAATCAAATTATTTTCAATTTATAATAATTTTTTTCTGAATTATTTACAAAAAAGGTGTAACCCATATAGATTACACCTATTGTATTTATTCATATCCACTCACAACAATGAAACGATGATTGATTTCATTTGTGGTTTCGTTAAAAGATAATTCAACACCATTTTTATGCACATCATACATGTCATCCAAAAAATCGTCAATGGTTATCCATGCAGCCATGCCAAGGTCATCAATGCCCCATTCAAGCCATAATTTCCTAAGAAACGAATTTCTGCAAGAAATAAATAATTCTTCTTCTTTTTTTGGCGGCAAATCAGTCTCGATTGTTGCTACTAAATCAAATTTGATATTTGCTTTTTCAAAGTCAGTTTCAATGTGTAATAACTTTTTCTTCATTCTTCTATATTTTTTATATATACACGACTTCTTGATGGCTATTTGCGTTCAAGAAAAACTCTTTATGTAAAAATCTACCCATAATAATAGGCTCTCCGCTATAAGCCCAGTCCATGTTCATAAGTGTGTCACCACTTTCAGTTTCAACGACTGCAAAAATGCCAATCAAGCGATTTCCGTTCATATCCAATAATTTTTGTAAATCTTTGGATATGTAGATTTTTCCGTTATCATCATCGTCCAAAAGAAATTCTTTTGCTCTCTCTTTATCCATATTACTTTCCTATATATTTTACATTTGCAGTCTGACACCCACAATCTTTTCTGTTGCAAAGTATATTGTAGCCACTCAGCACACTTTCATCGTAGGTGTGCAATATCATTTCATCGTCTATACGCTCACCACAATTAGGACAAGTTATTATAAACTCACCATAATTATTAAGAGGTAGGTAGGCGATACCCAGTGATACAAGGCATTTTAAGCCATTATGAGACACTTTCCCATCGTAGATAGCCAAACACCCATTCACCCCATCAAAACTCTGTGTAAGGGTAAACAAATCAACGTCTATTGCATCATTGATAATTGCACCCATTTCCTCAGAGAAGATATATATGCGTATAAAATAATCCTTATCCATCGCCCAAATACTTTATTTGTTTCTCAAAAACCGAATGAGCGCACGTAGTAGTCTTCTTTGTTCAGCATTGACATTTCTTCATCAATGGCTTCATCAAAGCTTGCATATCCGTTTGCATCAATCTTGATGATTGAGTAATTGTCATTATAGTCCTCTTCGGCAATCCATTCCTCTAAGTCCTTTTCAGTGAGACCATCTACTTGTTCTTTGGTGTACTGCTCTTTGTCGAGCAAGAAAATCTTTTTGTCCATAATTCTAATGTTTAATCTTTTTGTTATTTCTTGATGCAAAGGTACGAAAAAAAATTGAACTGACCAAATAAAAATGGGAGAAATTTCTCAACTTCCCCCATTTTTAACATTTGTTTACCTTTAGGCTGCAATTTTCATGCACATATCGTATGCGCCTTGCACCTTGTTGTAGATGTTTCCATCTAAGATAGAATCCATCTTAATCTCAGCAGAACGTTCTGTGGCTTCGTTCTGATAGTAGCTTGTCAGTCCGTTCATCAGCCACATGGCAGTGCCACGCTCTTGACCCTCTTGACCTACACCGCTCTCTAAGCACTCACGCACACCGAGGAAAATGTTACGTCCTCTCGTCTTGATGTCCTCATGCTCGATGTTTCGTGTTTCCATGAACACCTTGGCAGCGTCTTTTGAGAGTACCGTCTGTGCGATAATGTTCTCCAAATCTCTCTCAGCCAACTTGATGTTGCGGAGGTGGTCGAAACTCTCTTTCATGCCGTTGGTATAGACTTCTGCAACATTCATTGCTTTGTAAGCAAACTCAGCGTTCTCAGCGTTGATAAGGTCTAACCTATCCATGACCTTGGAAGAGTGACGGAAAGCAATGCGTCCGATGTTGTTCTTCATTGCCCAATTAAGGGTGTTGTTGCACACCACACGAATTGGAGTGACCATGCAGCGAACTGAACCACTGCCATCGTGAGAGGTGGTGAAAACCACATACATATCAACCAAATCGTCACGCTGTGCGTCCAATACGATAGGCTGTGGGAACTTTGCGGTGACAAACACACGCTCACCTTGTCCGAGAACACCACAAGTCTCGATTACTGGGGTGTTGTCTCTCTCTGAATACTTACCGCTACAGAACATATCCACGAACTTGAAAGCGTCCTCGTTCTGTACGATACCATACTTGTCAGAGACGATACCAAGCGACTTGTTGGTGTCTGTGCGCATTGTGGCACGAGTGTTGGCAATCATCAGAGAGAGTAACTTGTCAGCCTCAATGCTCTCGCCATTCTCCATCGCATGAATAATCTCGTCAGACAAAGCAACCACTGGCTGCAACTTCACGTTATAGTCCGCATGACACAACTTCAGCGCATCAGCCACGAACATAGGCTCGTCAACCACTTGACCCAAACCATGCCATGCACGCTCCTTGCGTCCGTTCTCAGCGAAACTTGCAACACCATTTACCATTTCAATCATTGCACTCATAATAAATCTCCTTTTAATTTAAGATGTTAATAACTTTGTTTCTGAATCACGATGCAAAGGTACGAAATTTATTTGAATTGACCAAATAAAAATCGAAATTTCTTTTAGATTTATAGTATTTTTTCTTGTTTCTTGACAAAATTACTTCTTTTTCTGTGGTTTTTTCACCACTTCTACCCTAATTTTCTCCTTTTTGAAATTCTTTTGAGACGTATGCTGCAATATGTCAATATAGTGGTCGAATCTCTCATTCATGGTGTCTCTCACTTCATAAAAGCCATGCCCTTCTATATGAACCACACTACCCAAAGGGATGCACCAGAGTAGGTCTCTGCTTACGGCACAATACTTAATCTTACCCTTTTTGAGTTTCTTCACGTCAATCTTTGTTCCGTCAGCAGTAATAAGCGGACTATCGTCACACTGGTTTTTCACTGCATTGTATGTGGTCAAAGTAACATGGGTAATAAATGGTTTATCTTTGGCAAAGGTGACAGAAGCCACCAATGCCATTATACAGATGATAAATAATTTTCTCATACACCTTATTAATTAACTTTCCATTTTCTAAGACCTTTGCCATAATATGCAATATATTTTTTTATTGTGTCTCTTATGCAGTCATTTAACGTCTCATATCCAAAATATGTTCCGTCTTTATAACCCTTAAATTTTGAGTATTCCCAATTTTTGGGGTTATGGTATGCTCTGATTATTTTATGCTTTAGAATTGATTCCTTTTTCATAATCTCTCCAATACGTTGAAATTCACTATAAATTATATTAATAGGGATAATCAATTTCCTTAAAGTAATCTATAATCTTTTTAGAGGTCTGCGCTGCATACTGATTGCGAGGGTCAAACCATCCCTTTTCACAATTTTCAGCCAACAACTTTATGTACTCCAAACACACCTTAAACATTTCGTTTTGTAGGTATCTGTGCTCACGGCACATCACTTCTGCAACGTGCTTCTTGCTTGTCAACTTACCATTGACAAAATTACCAAAAAAACGTGCAAATACATCGTCTCTCGTCTCTCCAGCCTTTGCGCAAAGGTCAGATTTGAAACGACCTATCATAATTTCTGTGAGAGCATTTCTTTTCTCACTTCCGTTAGGCTCTTCCTCTATAAGTTTTACAATCTGCTCATTGCTTAACTCCCAAGCCTTATACTCACGTCCGTCAATCATAAACTTCATAATCACTTCATTTTTAAATCTGCTGCAAAGGTACGAAATTATAATGAATCTACCAAAAAAAATCTTATAAAACTGCTGGCTATTAAGGTTTTTTAACATTTGGGTTGTTTTATATATTATAATAAGGTGAAAAGAAATAAATTCAAAAAAATCATTAAAACGTTTGGTTATCTCGATTTTTTTTCTTACCTTTGCACCACGAAAGCAATAAAACAAAAAGAAAATGGATAAGCACTTGAATGTAAGAGTAATCGGAGTGCCAAAAAGTGCATCCTACGACAAAAAGTGGATGGACACAATCTCTGATAAAGAAATGAGTGAACTTGCTCTTTCAGACGGAGACACGGCAATCTTTGAAAGTATGGAAGAGTTCAGCGAGGTTGTTTTGAACAATCCAAGCGCAAAAGAACAACTCCTTAGTAATTGGTGGTATTTCTTAACTGACAGAGCATGAAGAAAAACCACTTGGAAATTGCAAGGGCTTTATATAAACCCACACCAAAGGTTGAAGCCCTTGTTCTCAAATTATGTGACTTGCTTGATAAGCCACTACCAAATGGTGTGACTATAACATCCCTAACATTCAATGAGGGTGCTCTAAAAATTGGTGGTTTGTCTGTCAAGGAACTCATCAGAGGTGGGAAACATTGTGGTGTAGAGGTACATTGGTATCCTAATTTCAATATTTCCACAAACACTGACCCATTCTGTAGTGCATTTATTTTGCGCTACAACTCTCTCGAAAAACTCTACCGTGAGGTGGAAAAGGTACTCTCATTAATGAGAGTTGCGTAAACAACATTTAAATTAGTATTAATCTTAACAGTACTGAACCCCATTGTTGTTGAAACAGTGGGGATGTACCATTTGTACTTAAATAAGTCCCTTTAAAAATGACATATTGTAATATAAACTATCAAAATAATATTCAAAGTGTTACTAATGCACATAAGGAATTTTTTCAAAGTGTAACTTTTTATTATATTTTACTTACACTTTGATACTTTATGCGGAAATTGAACCCCCTTTGTACTTATTTAAGTCTATTTAGATATTTTTCCATACAATAATTTGTTTATTACAAATATTTTTCATATCTTTGCACTGTATATCTGTATCCAATTGGGTACGAACAGTTAATAAATCTTAAAATATGGCAAAGTATTACATTGAAACAAGTAATGGGCGTAAATATATTAAGGAAATTGATTACGCTCAAGGGAAACTCACATTCACCAATAATGAATATGATGCATACAGAGGTAGGGATGGATTCTATGCGAATGCCACTAGGGATATGATACGTAGAGGATTCAGCGATGAGTATCCAGAGATAGAGAATCTACAGTGTGAAGCTCCATACTATTAAACGCCCCTCGCTGTACTTATTTAAGTCTAATCATTAATAAACAGTATACTAAATATGGGAGGTTATCTATTACAGAATTCAAAAGAAGAGTATCTGAAGACTCTAGATACTGCGGAAGGTAAAATTGAGTTTACCAAAGAACCAAGTGAAGCGAGAAACTACTCTGGCCGACCAGGAGGTGGACAATGGGATGCTGACAATGAAAAGCAATACCTAGACTTCCACTTCGGAGAAGAGTATGGAGAAAGAGTAACATCATTGCACTGTGTTTATCGTGAATGGTAAACACAACCCCCTACGTGTAGACCGCTTCAGCGGAATTCAGTGGCAATAGCCAAGCTGTACTTATTTAAGTCCATATATATGGGAAAAGCAATCTTAGAGTTTACTCTCAATGGAAGGAAACATACATACTTCAGAAGGACAGACCTCTATGGGAAACCATTGACAACTACAAATAAGAATAGTGCTCGACATGTGAAAGAGTCTGACATCAAAGGCACAATAGCCCTTCTGATAAAAGAATATGGTAAAAGTAATATCGCAGACATTAATATAATTAAGGATGAAGCATAAAGCCTCATCCTTTTTTCGTATATAAAAAAAGTATCCACACGTTTCGCAACGTATGGATACTTCCGCTTAAGCTAACCTTAAATCTAATACCATGAAAAACACATTTCTTAAAATAAATATTATTATTAACCTTTAATATAAATATATTCTACCCCCTATTTGTACTTATTTAAGTCCAATTTTTTTAACCAAAGAACGTTCCATCATTCTCTGGCCACCTACCTTGCGGCTCAAATATAAGTTTGGGTTGCTGTATCTTAGGTACTAACCTCTTCGCATCATGCTCACGTAATGCATCAAGCAAGTTCTTATAAGTTGAACGTATATTAAGATTCTTAGTACCAGTATAACATGTAACATATACTGTACCTAAATTCTTGATAATCTCCTTCTGATAGAACTCCATGTAAATACCACTTGTCTTCAAGAAATTATCAAAGGCATCCAACTGATAGAATGTACGTGGGGCTTTACTTGGGTCAGACCACTCGTAGAAATAAATTTTTATCGAGTTATCAGCATACTGGCTAGGAATCCTATGAACATTGTCCAATATGCCGCCACCATATCTGTTACGATAGTAATCATTATAATATGGAGAGTGCGTATAATCAGTTTTAGGACGTTTCCTCTCATTAATTAGAGACTGTCTAAACAAGTCTCTTAAATCTTTACTTCTATTCATAGTCTATATTAATCTCCTAATTCAGATTCTTCACATGCATCATAAAACATATCACCATAACTATGTGCGGTCATTATTTCTAATAAACCTATCTTCTCTGACTCTGGGTTCAAGCAACAGTGACTCTCATATCTCCATGAAATCTCAGCAGCTACCTCCTTGTCAACCCAATAGCCCATACTGTCACAGTAATCGCTAAACTCTTTAAGAGAGTTGAACTCCAACTTATCATCCTTGCAATGATAGTCTGGGTAAAACCAAATCTCTTTTGATTCTGAATCATAATCCTCAGTTGCTATCCTTATTTCATCAAAGTCATATTCGTCTGGGTCTGTCTCATCCCCACTGTAAGGAACACTGATGTTAAATATCTTGGTTTTCTTACCTTTCTTATTATGCTTGTGCTTACCCTTCTTGCCGAACTTCTCTTCACGCTCTTCTTGCCCAAAAGCATCGTACACAGTGTTCTTGTCTTTACCCTTCTTCCCCTTCTTGGGTTTCATGTAAATGACATTGCTTGGAGGGTATACAACATCACCGTCATCGTCAAAGTCTTCATCCCAACCAGGAAACACTTCGTCCCAATAAGCAGCCATGTCAACATAGTCATCAAACAGATAAGCTTCACGACCACCCATACTTGCTTTTGGCTCTTTTGCTTTGCGAGACAAGTATTCATGGAATAAATCAACCAAATTAGGCTTAACCTTGTTAGGTATCGTTATATTAATCTTTTTCGACATATTATTATGTACACTTTTTACTATAATGCAAATATATGAAAAATTTTTCAAATAACCAAATTTTTTAAGCAAAATTAACGCTGGAATAATTTTGAAATTTTTAACTGGAATAAAAATACAACAGTTTTTTCTTACATTTTTCCTATTTTCTTACTGTGTTTTTTCCTATTTTTGTGTATGTTTTTATACTTTAACCTTGTAACTTACTTTATCTCAGTTCTTTAAAAATTTCAACGAAAAATTTTTGTATAAATCCCCAATGAATACGCCTACTTATACACAATTTTTTCGTTAATTCCAAATAAAAAAAATCCCTCTGATTATCAATAAGTTACGGAGATTTTATACTAAAATTTTTGGTATTATTATATTTTTACCAAGCGTGCTGACACATATAGTTTATAGTTCAGCTATTTTCACTTCACTTTCTTCGTCAAAATAGTTATTATAGTCATTCTCTTTTATGAGGTAAAATTCATTTTCAATATTTTGTTTTTCTTTAATTAATTTTTTAATTTTAAATAAAGAAATTTTATTTTTTTCAGAACATTCTTTAGCTGATTTATATTTTTCCAATACATTTCCATTTAAATCAACTTTAATGATTGATATTCCTGTTTTTCCTCCTATTTTCTCCAATCCTTTCTGTCTATTATCTTCCAATTTATTGATAGAATTAGGATTATTTCTATTTTCTATTTTAGTTACTTCTCTAAGGTTTTCTAGTCTATCATCTAAAGAGTTAGAATTGATATGGTCAACTTCATTTCCTTCTTTAATTTTTCCATAGAAGCTTTCATATACGATTCTGTGCAAACTAGCATGAATGTGTATATCATTTTTAATGTTATTTAGGTTAACCCAATTATAACTTTTTCTTTTAACGTATGTTCTACATAATCTATTTGTTTTTGTTCTTTTAACTCTTCCCAAGTTAGACACTTTATATATTCCGTTTGTTCCAATTACATCGACCCATTTTTCTCCTTCTATTGGTTCTGCATAGGCTGCTTTAACTCCTTTATGAGTTGTCTTATTTACGATTTTTTTCGCTTCCGTATCTGAATACCTATCTTTTATTGATTTATACAATTTTAAATTAGATAATTTATTATTAAAATTGTTGCAATCTTTATGACAAACGACCCAGCCCTTTGGTATTTCTCCAACAAATGTTTCATAGACTAGTCTATGCAAAATAAATCTTTTGTTGTTATAATTAACGCATAATCCAACACAGTAATGTCCTCTATTTGCATATGGTTTTACTAATGTATTTCTTTTTACGTTTAGTACATCGCCATTATCACTGCACTTATATATTCCTTCATATCCTTTAATATCTTTCCATTCCATATTACTAATTTTTTTTACAAATCATCTTCTGGAGCAAAGATATATATTTTTTCTCATAAAAACAAATTTATGTCAATATTTGTTTTCTTTACAATAGATTTTTATATTATTTATACCTCTTTCTATAGTATCTTTTATATTGTTTTGTGTATATTGTCCGTACATTCTTCTTATTTGTTCTTCTCTATCGTTATAGTTATTATGTATTGCTTTTTCTAGTTTATTATTATGATATATTAGTGTGATTATGTCTTTATATTTTTGTCGTAGTTTATATGGGTCTGTAGTGAAAAAGTATAGGTCTGTATCTCCATAGACTATTGAGTTATTTTTGATATTGTCTATGAGGTCTTGTGTGACGTATACGAATCTCACGTATGAGTTTTCCACTTCTAGTACCATTACGAAATCTTTTGGTTCATCTGTATTAGCGCATATGATTTGTGCAATGGTAGCTTTTCTAGGTTCAATTGTTTTATATCCTACGCTTATAATTAGGTAGAGTATATTACCTTCTGTGAGCATATAGGATTTATCTAGTGTCTTAGGAATAATCATATCAATGTAGTTGTTTTATTTTTCTCATTGCAGCTTTATAATATAAATTGGTTATTGGTTTTAGTTGCGGATAAAATAAAAATGAATGTTCCATTATTTGTGCTCTTACTGCTTTCATAAGTGCTTGTTTATTTGGTAGTGTAAGATATTCTTCATCACCCACTTTGATAAAGTATGGTGAATTGGATTCTTCTACGTACAGTCTTTCATATAGGCTTGTATATGAGATAAAATCAGAGTTGGGTATGGTGTATCTTATTTGGAAGATACATTCTATATTTCCCCTAACGGCATCTATGTTTACCTTATTGAGTTCATAGATTTGTCCAGCTCTTGTTATTCTCATTTGGTAGAATGTCTTTCCTTTTTGAATGTCCATTATATTCATAGTGTAATTACATGAGATATTTTTTTATTTGGTTCAAGTATTGTTTATACATTCCTTGTATGTCTTTGCTATATCCTTTTCTATATATTACGCCTTCTGTTTGTTTTATAATGTCGTATTGTTTCTTAAAATAGTCATGTATGAGTTGTGTAGTTGTAGCTAGGTCGAATGCGATATAGTTGAGTTCGAATTTACGATTTAGGTTGAATCTAATGTAGTGACCTCCCACGTATATCTCTTCCTCTGGGTTTGCTGCTATTGATACAATTGGTTTATCCACGTATGAGTTTCTATCTTGCAAGTGTGGGTAGATAAAGAATTGGTCTAGCACAGTCTTATATATAGATTTATCTAATGTGGAGTATTTTGTTTTTGCTGCCAATATATGATTTGTTGCGGTGTTGATAACTACAACGTAGTGTGGTCTTGTAAGGTCTACTTCTTTTAGTTTCATTAGTCTTCAATTCCGTTAATGATATTCTCTATATTTTTTACGGTTGTTTCTAGCATAAACGCTCCATATTTATCTAGGTATTTATGTGTAGATTCTCTTGCGTTGATTGCTTCATTGATGGTATATTTCTTATCTTCAACGAATTGGTCGAAGGGTTTGAAATAGTCTTTCATCAGTGTTGCCACATTCTGGATATTTTTCAGTTTTCCTAGAATGAGTCTTTCTTTAACGTCATCCATATATGTTATATTTCTTTTAGTTTCTCATGTAATGTTTTGAAATAACGATACATTTTTTTAAGTTCTGTTATGTATATGTTTTTAGTTAGCTTTAATGTGTCTAGCTTTGTAATGTTAATGAAATAGTCTTTCTCAGTCCTCATTAGTATTGTTCTGACAGCATCTAGCAATATTTTTTTATCGCTAGCTATTATCCTAGTGTTATTGAATAGGATTGCGAACATACTTGGTTTTTCGCTTTCATATAGAATCTTAACTCCCAGCAGTTGTTTACGTGTAAGGTGTTCTTTACCATTTAAAGAGCCTTTAACTAGTGTTGCTACGTTACCGCTTACAGAGAATAACAGTATATCATTTGCCTTGCTAATCTTAATATCTCTTGAATAGCCTTTTGCTATAATGTCTTCAATCGACAATAGATATAGTGGTTTCGTATTGTCTTTATTAATCCAAATCATAGTTTTTTGATTCTTTCTATGAGGTGTTTATATTGAGCTTCAGATTCTTTAATTGTTTGTTTAAGTCTTTCTATTTCGCTTTTAGCCCAATTATACTGGTAATTTGCATGTGCGGTTATGTTTGCTTGTGAATCTAGATTGGTTAGGTATTGTTCTGCTCTTTTCATTGCGGCATCAACAATATTTCTGTGCTTTTTAACTGCTTCTCTATAATATATGCACAGTTCTTCTTTAGATGTAGCATATACCTTTTGTCCTATGAAAAGTTTTCCTTTATACTTGGTTTTTTCTTCCTTAACCATTCCTAGGCAGTATACATCTAGTGTATCTCCCACTAAGGCATAGATATTGTTATTTTTTTTATCCTTATGTGGTTTGGAAAATTGGATAATATTTTCTACCTTACCAATTGAATTAGAAGATAGAAAATTTTGGTTACATGCATTGTTTTCCCTATATCCCCAATATAATGTCATATTTTTTTCAGTTTTTCTACAAAATTTTTATATGATTCCATAACGTATTTAGGCTGCGTCATTAGTCTTTGTCCAATCCAATCTGAATTGGGGTAATAGTTAAATACTCCAGCTTTATATTCATCAATAGCTTTTCTTGCTGCAATTTCTTTCTTTTTATATAAGCTAGTGAATATATTCAAGAGTTCTTTTTTATCATTTGATAAGATGACATCCTTTCCTCTTATTATCACCACGCCTTGTTTATTTTCGTTAATGGTGTTTATTTTTTTGAGTTTATATGTCTTATACTCAGTGTCTCCTTTTTTCTTAGTAGTAACACTATCACTTTTCTTCTTGGCAACCATGAATGTGCTTCCCTTTGTAGCACCATTGGTTATTATCATAACGTCAGTATACTTCACTATTATTGGGCAATATGAGTCTGATGCCCATATCCCATATGGGCTAGTGCTATTAAAGTTATACCCATATACATCAATTGCGTATAGTGTTTTACCGACTCCTTTTTTTGGTTTCCAGTTCATAGCAGTGTCGTATTTAGAGTGAATATACCTTGCTGTAGATGAATTCGAGCATATCTTTTGATACCTCGTTGATGAAGAGGTTGCACCAAACGCCATTACGGTTCTTTACGTTGACTCTAACGCTGTCATTATCTGTAATGGTATCGAAGGAAGGTGTATCGTTTGTAACGCTCACACAGACAACTTCCATATCATTGTAGTCAGAGTTGATATTGATGCGTTTAGTATACACTTTGTCTTCCATTGGATTATCGCCAAATATATCAGCTTTGGAAGACTCCACACCGTTATTGATAACGGCTTCAAAAATTGATTGTTTTAATTCGTTCATATTCATAATATTATTATTTTAGTGTCCCCATGATTTCAGAGGTTTTTTCAATTTTATATTAGTGGGGTTTGTTAAAAATTCATCTAGTTCTAATACATTAAAGTCGTAGATATATGCTACTGGTACTCCAAAGAAATCCACACCTATTTCATATTTCTTTCTTATATTAAAGAGTGTGCCAATGTCGAGCATATGAAATATATGGTGTGAGCATTGAGATAAAAATGTACTATAATCTATATATACTGCAAATTGTCCATCTGTTTCTATTGTTCCTGCTTTACATGCTGCTATCATGCACATTTTCTTGAATAAGAAATATGCGTTGATGCCATATATTTTTTTAACCTTGTAAGCTAGTTCGATGGTATCTAGATATTCTCCGTGAGTTATATAGTTTTCTAGCCTCATAGTTAGATTATTTTATTAGAATGGAAATTGTTGTATTTCTTGAACTTTTAACATTTCTTCTCTTTTATTAGCCATCATATCTCTAACCTCATTAAGAGAAAATTCACAGATAAATTTTTTACTAACACCAAAGAAATTGTCTGTCATTTTTCTATCTTTGAAATGTAGTGTATGAATGGGAGATATATGGCATTTAATCATATCAAATGCTGAATCAATAAACCCTTGATAATTGTAATATCCATCAAGACCATATATAAAACCTACCACCATTACCATTTTCTTAAAAAGGTAATAGTCATCTTGCCCAAATAAAGTTTTAGTTATTTTTAGAATTTGCATTGTTCTTCTCCATTCTAATGGGCTTAAAATATCTTTAAATATAATCATGCCATTTCAGCTATTTCTTCATCTGTTAATACATGTTGTGGCTGTTTTTCCTTTACATTTCCACCCCAGTGTATAAAATGTGATTTAAATAGAGAGCATAGTTTTCTTTTGGCAATAGTCTCTCTTGCTGCAACACGTTTGTTATCATATATGATTACATCCTCTCTGCTGCAAAGGTTATCTGGTTCTGATTTCAGTTTATACTGTATCTGAGCGATTTCAAATCCTTTCAGTTGGAAGAAATAGTTTCTGAGGTCATTGAAAGCGCCACGAACAATTCCAGGAGCTAGGAGGTCTGTGTCAATCCACATTTCCTCTTCTGCCGTTTCTTTAAGTGGCATTTCCATTGAGTATTCATTTGTTTTCACCATCAGTTGTTTGATGTGTTTCACATGTGCTTCGATGAATGATAGTCCGATGCGTCTGAAACCAGTGATATACATATCTCTTTTGATACGAATTGGTGCTACCTCAATACCAGTTACAAACATATCTGTAACTTGGTTAAGGTATTTGAAAAACTCAACCAATTCTATGTCGTTATTTTCTGTTATTAAGTTCATGCTTTATCTTATTTAAGTTATATCTTTTGCCGTTTTCTCTGAGTTCGCAAGCAGCATGGAAATACAAGCCTAATGATATTTTACATACGAAATCCTCTATTACGGCTTTCTCCCATTCTTTCATTGGGCATACACGTTTACCTGTTCCCATGAATTTGCGATACACCTCTGGCATTATCACATCTGAATTGGATTCTTTTTCTGTAATGAATCCAACGTAGGTATAGCTTTCATACTGTATTATTGTTGGAACGTATTTTTCCATATTTTCTCCTATTGTATTCATGTCTTTTTTTCATTAGGTTGTATTTAGTTCCTCTGCTCATTAGTTTATCGTTCAATTCAAAATAGGAAGAGATGCCTAATGGATATATAAAATCTCCACCTTCATATGGCACAACATCATCCACAATAACACCATACCCATTACAATCTGCAAAATCATAGTATCTAAGTGGTTTTTTAGATGTTTCGTGTACAAATCCGATATAAATGTTATATCCGTTTGTGACGTACCTAGGCACTAGGTCTTTTTTAATTCTTGCTACACATGGATTCATAATTCCCAGTCATAATCAATTTTTAATATTTCTTTAAGGGCTTTTCTCACTTGGTTTTTAGTTAATCCTTGAGGGAAATTATCATAGAGATATTTCATTATGATGAATTTCTCTAGGTCAAAATCATAAAATCCTCTAAGGACGTTATGTTTGTCGCATGAGAGCTTGCAGAATATCCTACTGCCACTATCATTGCTTCCAATTGTGCTGAACTTAAACTTCATACTTCAACAGTGCTTTATCCAATGCATCAGCGTAAAATTTAATCCAAGCTGCTAGATGTAGCTTACCATTGTCCACTGTTGTGGCTGTGAGGTCTTGCAGTATATTATCAATCCCCCATATATTTCGTTCAAGCTTTTCCAATAGTATTTTAAGCTCCAAGTCGTTCTCTTCACATGAGGCGATAAGGTCTTTTACCATCACAGTATTTAAGTTTGTGGTGACACTCCTTATTGATGCTATGTTATGTGATATATTACCACTTGTTAGCTTGCTTACCTTATCTACAAGGCTCTCAAGCATTTTCTGAGTTGTCCTTGCTTTTTCCAACTTACACTTTTCCATAATGCAAATATATCAAAAAAAATGCTCAAAAGCAAAAAGCCTTGAGCATTTTAGATATATTTAACAAACGTTAACGATTGTTTTACTAATCGTCATTCCTCTGTGAGCATTTCTTCAATTTCGTCCTCAGTCAGTTCTAGCTCTTCCTTCACTTCCTTCTTCTTGGACTTCTTGGATACCTTGTCAACCTCCTTCATAGCCTTGACGATAGTTTCTTTAATCACCTTTGCCTCTTCCTCATTAGCTAAGTGGCAATCTTTTTTATTGACGCAGAAATGCTTCTCACCATCGAAAATGGCATGGTCTCCGCAGTCATACTCACGTTCATATACTCCAATGAAATGTTCGCCATTCCATTTCTTACCACTTACCAAGTCTCCGCTTGCGAAACGATTAGTTTTTGCCATATAATTTATTGTTTATTTATTTTAATTTTCCTATATATTCTCCTGTTTTCAGATTTATCTTTATTCCTAGATGTTTAGCTGCGTTTGATATTTCTATCAGTTCTTCCATTGTAGGATTTCTAATGATGTCAAAAGTAGCTATATTGGCATGATTATTATAGCCATGAAATAGTTTAAAAAAGAACTCCTTGTTTAATTTAGTCCCATTATAATAAAAGCTACCTTTTGGGTGATATGGAACTACATTTTCATATCTTCCTATTTTGCGGTTAATATCTTTTGCCAATGCAATCCACCTTACCCCATTATGTCCTCCTTTGAATGGGTCTTCAGTAATTATCTGTATTGCGCATTCTTTCATTTTATTATATCCTTATTGTATATTATGACACCACCTACTATAATGATGGTTAAAACAATCAGTATCATATTGTCCTCTGTTATTTGTTTAACTAATTTAATGCATCTGTCGTATGCGTCCTTTTGCACCTTATATAACAGTTTGAGTGCGCTGTCATCGGTGCAATTTGGGCCGTATACCTTGTCTCTTTTTCTAACGTAGTCGTTTAAGAACTTCTTCCTTTGTCATAAAATGTTTTGTCGTTTTTATTTTTTGCAAAGATACGAAAAAAAACTGAGATAACCAAACTATTTATAGATAATTAACATTTAAAGTTGTTGGAATGAAGAAAATATATTTAAGAGAAGAGCAAGAAAACCAAGCAGGAACTGACTTTCCGCATTATTATGACCCAAATACAGACACTCATTACGAGGGTTCTTGGGACGGCATGTATGCCTATCCATTTGGGTACTGGCCTGTTAACTACAATGGCACTGAAATGTTCTGTGTGGGTGATGCCTATACAATGCACTCAAATGCTTGTGGAAAGGCTGCTGAAAGGTATTTCATGGACTGCATAAAGGAACAAGTGGAAGAGAGCGCATATAACCTTGAAACAAACTTATCTACTTTTGTTGATGAATTAAATGATTATGGCTACACCTATAACGAGGAAACTGATTTCTATGTATCTTCTGATGGTAGTGATGAGTTTGACCTTGATGATAAAGTAAAAGAAATTGGAGAAGGTGCGTATAGCATTGACTATGATTATATAAAGGAATGCGTTGAGAATGCCATTGAGAATCGAACATACCCAAGTCAAGAAGATATTACCGACCATACGCTTGAATCGTATGAGGATGAATATGATTTTACCACAAAAGAAGGTATTGATGCTGCAATGGAAGAGATTGGTATGAATTTCAATAGTTTCTTCGAGCAAGGAAGGAATGAGGGTAGAATCTGGCCAAAAGATAACCTTATCTCATTCTATGAGACAGAGCAACCAGACCCAGATACATTGATGTATATTCTGAGAGACTTAAGTCAAAATGACGAAATTGGTCTTAGTTATCAAGAAATGCTTGATTTCATTATAATATTTGAAGATTGGAGAAATGATGGTGAGGTAACTGCTTGCACTGTATCTGATTATATTGATGGTAACTACGGACCAGAATCATATGAGGATGAAGATGAAATTGATGGTGAAGATGAAATACAATATGCAAGAGACGGTAAAACACAGTTTGTTCCTCACCTAGCCAATCAAGACCAGAAAAGAGAGTTTTTCAGAGATTTCAGAAATACAAGAGACCAAGCTGTATATGTTCCTAGGGAGAAGGGGGCTGGTTCTCTAGCACGTTATCATGCAATGCGTTATCCTTATGGGGAAAACAAAAAGAAATTAGGTAAGATAATTAGAGAAGAAATAAATAAAATATTGGGACTATATACTAGTTGACACCAAATATTAATAAAGTTGCTCATTTTTTCTTAAAAATATAATAAATGGAAGTGCAAAAGAGATATTTTTCAGTTCAGTTTAATAATAATTATTAAACTGAGAAACAAAAAAATAAATAATAACTATGGGAAAATATTTAAGAAAATTTGAAACAACGGCAGCATATGATGCTGCAAAGGATGGGTTGATTAAACCTAATGTATCACTGTGTGAAGATAGTAATGTGGTGTATTATGCACCTGTTCCACCACCATTCTTTTGTAAACTAACCTTGAATAATGGTGAAGTTGTTGACCTTGAAGGTAGTGGAGAACTTACAAGTGCAATGACAAGTTCTTATAAATCCACACTTGTTAGTGCTGAAATAGGCACGTTATGTACAAGTATTGGTAGTATGGCTTTCATTAGTTTTACTAGTCTTACAAGTATAAATATACTAGATAGTGTTACAAGTATTGGTAGTTTTGCTTTTGCTGGTTGTAGTAGTTTAACAAGCATAGCCATACCATATAGTGTTACAAATATTGGTGAGAGTGTTTTCCGAGATTGTAAAGGTTTAACAAGCATAGTCATACCAAATGGTGTTACAAGTATTGGTAGTTATGCTTTCAGTGGTTGTTATGGTTTAACAAGTGTAATCATACCTGATAGTGTTACAAGTATTGGTAATAGTGCTTTCTATAGATGTAGCGGTCTTACAAATTGTACAATAGGTAATAGTGTAACAAGTATTGATAATTATGCTTTCCAAGATTGTAGTGGTCTTACAAGCATAACAAGTCTTGCAATGACAGCACCTACAATAACAAATACTACATTCAATAGTGTAAAGACAGATGGTACATTAACAGTACCAAGTGGTAGTAGTGGCTATGATGTATGGATGGGTACTGGCGATTATTACCTTGGCAAATACAATTGGACAAAGGTTGAACAGTAAAAAATAAATGGAGAGACAGAAATAGTCTCTCCATTTTTATTTTAATACAAGCTCATCAAAGTGGTTATATTGGTGCTGACCCAATGGAAGACCCAAGTGGTTTATTTTTATATGTTCGATATGAAGAAGACATTTCAAAATATTCCGTCATTGTTGGTTTTACAATGTAAGAATCTTTTGAAATTCCTATAAAATTTGATGGTTCTTTACCTAGGTTAATTACAAAGGCGTTCACCAAATTGCTTCCATACAGATAAGTTTCTTCAGTTAACAATATCAACATATAATTTCTTAAAGTAGTTGTTGCTTCTGGATATACTACTTTTATAAAAACTTTTTTCTTACCTTCCTTTAATAATGGGTCTTGTAATATTTTTTTTATCGCTTCCCTTGCCATATTTTCGTTCATACCATTTGAAAGTTTTAGTCATTAGCTGATACGTTGATACTGCTGCACCAACGACAGTTATAATGGTATCAATCTTTTTTAGTATTCCCATAATCCTTTCTATTATATTTGTAAATGTGTTTTAGCTCATTGATGAAATCATTCCAACCGCCAATCTCAATGTCATTAAACTTGATGCCAAGGACAATCTTATCAGACTGTATCTTGGATGGGTCTAATCTCATTGTGAGAACGTTTATAAGGACGTTGGGATACCTTACACTACGATAAGTATAAAGTACCCTATTAGTCTTTTTATTTCGTTTGGCTGTGAATCCAAAGAAGTAATTATCTTCTAATATCTTGTCAACAGCTTTGTAATATATGAAATTGTTCTTACTCATGTTGCAAAGATACGAAAAATAACCGTATTAGCAAAATGCTTTAAGGTTTTTTAACCTTTTCGAGCATTAGTGTCATAACATATTCGTTAGTGCGCTCAAGGTCTGTATTACCAGTCTTAGTATTTCTAACAATCAATGACTTTAAGATTGGCTCTAACGATGCAAAAAGGTGTTGGGGATAACCTTTAAGTAATAGTTTACATACAACGTTATCCTCTTCTACCTTAGTTTCCTCAACCCTTTCTAGCGGCATCATATTATTCAATGCCTCAGTAACAAGGGAGTTTATATTATCTTTTTTTTCTTGAGTCATGTAAATAGTATCAAGCTCTTGAGCTATTTTTTTCTTGTATATAGCAGAAAGGTTTTTGTTTTGTTGCTTTATTAAAGCATTTTTTTCTGGTGCATTCATTATTCTAACAACGTTTTCCTGATTATATTACCATCAACATTAGGGAACTTAGCTTTAACCTTTGGCACAATCTGACCCATATCCCTCATTGTAGGAGTGTAGCCCTCTTCCTTTGTTGCAAGGTACTCTGCGATTACCTCTTTGGTGAAGTTTACTATGTCTTCCTCAGTTGGCTGTTTAGGAGTAAACTGCTCGATAACAGCAAGCTCTGCCTTTTCCTTCTCATAGGCTTCTGTATTACCAGCTTTCTGATAGGCTTCCATTGTCTCTTTATGGTTGCTAGCCATCCTAAGAAGCACCTTAACCTCTTGGTCTTTGTTATTCTTGTACTCCTTATTGGTGTTGTAGTTGATATTACTCTCACGGATAAGCTCTGCTTTAATGAGTTTGATTGCGTCAAGCGTACCTTTCAGCTTCAGTTCCTCAAACAGTTCCTCTGGAGTCTTGTCCTCGTTCTTTATCTGAGTGTACTGTGTAAGCTCTTTAGCCACGAAATTGAAAGTGACGTCGATTACTCTTAATATGGAGTCCTCGTATTCTTTAGTATTGAAATTCATAACATTTTAATTTTTATAATTCTTCATTTTTTGACCACATAAAGTTTTTATGTTGTTTGTATTTACCACTACAACAGAGTGATACACATGAAGGTGAGAATCCTTCCTCTTCAGTTGCTTTAACGCTATCCCATCGTTTCACTAGATTACCGTCCATATCAAACTGATACACAACTGTTTTCTTCTTTCCACTATTCTTGCGTGGATATAGTCTTTGACTCCTTTTGAAATTCTCAATCGTCTCTGGTTTATTCAGATTCTCCTTGTGTGTCATTAAGCATAGATTCTCCAAGTTGTTATTCTGTTGGTTTGTATCTACGTGACACACAATCAATCCATCTGGTATTTCGCCATTAAAAGCTTTCCATACCAACTGATGAACATAGAAATGTTTTCCTTTAACCTCTTTATTCGATAGAGAAACGTGTAGGTATCCAGTGGAAGGTATTTTTCCAGGTAATAGTGTTTTACCGAATTTATTCTTTACCTCTCCATGTTTATTCACCTTATAGTTTTCAAAATCAGGAATTTGCTTCCACTCTTCTTCGTCTAGTTGAGCAGAAGCATTTTCCAATCTTTTGGCTACTACCGATTCGTGGTATTTTTTTCTAGCTTGCTCCCTTATTCTCTCTTTATTGGCTTGATACCAATTTTTAGAGTAGTTGGGATTTTGCTCTCTCCATTTTTTAGCTTGTACAGAAGATGACATTATACCAAATCGTTATTAATCTTAATGATTGTAGCAACAGTCATTTCGATTAACGATTCTAAGTCTCTGTAGTCGCACACTTCAACTTGTGTGTGCATGTTGCGGTTAGGGATAGAAAGCAGCAGTGTTTCAGCGTCTGTAGAAGACTGTTTAATCCACACAGTATCAGTTCCACCACTTCCGACAGCAAACTCTTGGTAAGGTATTTTATTTTCCTCACAAACGCTCTTTACGAGCTTTGCAAGGTGTTTATTGCTATCAACACCATGTGCTATAGCACCACCCTTACCGAGTTTAATATCACCCCATTCGTTAGGACTGACATAATCATCGTCTGTTGCAAAAGTTACATCGTAGTCGATAGAATACTGAGGGTTTATTTTGGATGCAGCACCTACAGCACCGCTAGCTGATGTCTCTTCTTGAGTGCAAGCAACACCATATACCTTAACCTTGGTGAGATTCATGGTTGACAGTCTCTTCAAGACCTCTGCCATGACAAAC
>Ga0247611_10002787_pt1 | contig 27170 bp, 48 predicted proteins | sample 177DNAGHGhighgp2_FD_192422 | JGI IMG/M metagenome (GOLD analysis project Ga0247611, IMG submission 192422) | Sheep rumen microbial communities from Palmerston North, Manawatu-Wanganui, New Zealand - 1770 DNA GHGhigh gp2 | ecosystem: Host-associated > Mammals > Digestive system > Stomach > Rumen... | reverse complement strand
AATCTTGCTTGTCACTTGAAGCTTCTGCTCGTCACTTAATTCATTCCATTGCGGAGATTTCTTTTTGCCGAATCCAAACATATCTTAAACCTCACATGTCATACACAACAAGCACATTCGTCCAAATTGATGAACCGCTGCCTGTCAACATAGCTCTTAGTTTCTTAAGTTCACTTGTCAATGCTGAAATAGCTTCTGTGATTTTGGATAAATCTATTCTTGTGTATGATTTACTCCCGCCGCCAGAACTCATAGTAGCAGAAGCATAACCAGTCTTTGCTATCTCAGCACGACAACGTTTAAGCTCTTCAATGTCAGCTTCAACTTCAGCAATTCGCGTGAGAATTTTACGTTTCTATGTTATTGTCATGACGATATTACTTACACCATTTCTTATACAATCTTTATCTTTGGCTTTCTATGAAGTCTCTATTTTTGCTGTTCCATCTAAGCTGTTGACCCAAGTTGTCCTGAAAGACCTTGACTTGCTGCAACTGCGTAGCACATGCTCATGCAGTCAAGATAGTCATGTGGTTCCTTTGATGCCCAATTGTAGATGTCTCTTCCAGCTTTATGCTGGACAAATCTAAGCTTCTCATTACAGACCTATATTGCAAAGTCTCTATGCTCTTCTACGTCACCAAAGTAGAGTGTGCATGAACCTACGGCACCAACAGGGCAAAGCAACGCTTTCTAAGCAGCTTCCTTGTAGAAATCAGCGTCAAAGAATACGTACTTTTTTCCAGCCCCACTTTTCACATGTTCATATGCATCACCACAAAGAACTGTTCTGCCTATTGCATCACGAAGTCTTGAACGCACAAATGGATTGAACATGTTTGCTGAACGACCAGCAAAAGCACATGTTGGAATGCCAACTAACTTCATTGCAACTTTGGCAAATCCACATACAGCATCAAAATTTCGGCCGCCAGCATCTATAGCAAGACCATCAATCTTTATGTTCAGCCCTTTCAATGTAGAGCATACCTACGTCAGCATGTCATGCACTGCAACATTGTATGCTGCATCAGGCAGCTTCTAGTCGATGTTGACAGGAAACGTCTCATGCCAAATGACTGCTGCTGTAGTGTCGGGTTTGAAAGCGACCAGTGCGGCGGTAGCTGCATAGCTTGTATTCAAGTCGATTGCACCAGCGACAAATAGATAGCCGTCTGGCACTTCGCATTCTCGATGTTCTGATATCTTAGTCAAAACCTTGTTTGGTGAAATGTCAATTGAATATGTGTTCTTGACTGGTGACATCTAGTATTCGGACTAGAATGCTGCATTGCCAATGACATGTTGGATTTCAAGCATCTTTTGAATTGATGATATGTGGCCATCCTTTATAGAGAATCTATATGGGTTGAACACTTCTGCACCTTCATCCATCTATGCTTGATGCTGTTTGTAGAAGTCTAGACTCTCATGATGGTCAGAGCCAGTTATTGATTCTGCATCAAATAGTTTGAAGTATTGTGACCATAGACCATCTTTCTTCTTGTATTCTTTAGGGAACTTCTCAACTGCCTTGAAGATTGTAGTCTTCCAGTTTATGTCGTTCTTGAACTTCTCTACTAAATCTTCAGGTTGGATTGGTGTTGCTGTCTGAAGAATCGACAATCTTTCTTTGCCACCTAAGTTCATCACATCTTTGCGTATCAAAGACATAAGCTTCTCTACTTGCTCTGGACTTTCAGCAATCTCTGTAGTCTGCAAATCATCTAGCAAAATGCATGTTGGTCTCAACGTGCCATGCTTCATTCCTCTCAATCCGCCAGAAATGCCTCTTACCATGACTGTTGAAGCTGAAGTAGGCAACTCATTCCCTTCAGCATCTTGCAACCTAGCAAATGTGATGTTGTTTGCAGTCTTCTGGATTTCAGTAGATTGTCCTTTGTACAACTGTCTGCGTCTATATGAACCTTTGCAGACTTGGAATGGAAAGCACAAGCTAGGATAGTCCTAAGCAAATGGAGTGTCAGGCTCTACAACCACACGCCAAATGTCTTGAAGCAGACCTGAAGCAGCTCTAGCGTTGTTTGAGATTATGACAACATATTTCTGCAATCCAACAGCAAGAGCATACAAAGTGACACACTCACAATATGAAGACTTGCCATGACCACGCGGCATGCATATCAAGTAGTTGGTATGAGCAGTCATTGCCTTAGCCATCTGCTTCAAGACTTCAATGCCTTTAGGTGGTGGCGCATCATCTAAAAGCAAACTAAGACAATATGTGTTCACCCACTTCTCAATTGACTTCTCTGCTTCATTGCGCCGTTTCCAGTCAATATTCTAGAATGCTTCATCTAACTATGCATCTATTGCCGCTGCCCGGTCATCGAACCTCTGCTTGCGTTCGGCAGTGGTGAGTATTCTATCATTAAATATACGATTTTTAGACATATCTAAGATTTAAAGTTTCTAAATTTCTAAGTGTCACTTCGTTCATTGTGAGTAAGGCCTCGCATTCTAGTTTCTAGAAATGAGGGGGTCAAAAGTTGTTCATAGTTTTCTAGATTTTTACTTACAACTACTAAGTAAGTACAATAACTAATGCCTGAGCTGACAGGTTTGTTTTTCCTTTCTTTTGTTGTGTCAAGTACGTCAGCTCAGGCTTTTTTATTCATCGCGTTTTGATGTATTCATCCACCTTCTTCATTGACTAATCACCTTTGAACACACCATCGAAGCAACCTCTTGAGTCAATAGAGTTTGTTCCTTTCCAGTCTGAATGGTACTCTAAATCAACAACTTTCCATCTGCATCTGCCTCTTGCCGCTTCTTTGAAGAACCAATATGATGTGAATCGTTCTGACAAGAATGAACATGCACGCTTCTGATAGTCATCACGTCCTGTCACATCAACTAAGTCTGGCAGCTTCAATGCTACTTTGAAAAGGTCTTTACAGAACATGTTGAACACTTCTCGTTTGAGTACAAAGCAGTTGCAAGGTGCATACAAGTAGTTCACTTTAGTCCATGCATTCCATACTTCTTCATCCATCAGACCTTCATTAGCGATTGTCTGCTTCAAGATGTCGAAGTCTTCTTTGTAGTGGCATAGCTCATATTGCTTCTCTAATGTGCATGGAAATCCTGCTACACCTAAACTAATTGGATTAGCTATGATTCCATCATATTTGTCAATGTCTTTGATTGACTCTCTGCTGAAGAACCGTCTGTAATGCTCATTACCAATGTTAGCTGTATGTCCGTCAAGCAATGAAAGGTTCTTCCATATCAGATAGACATTAGTCAACTCATTCAATTCTTTGTTCAGATGTGATATGTTGTCTTGTCTGCAATCGTCCATAAGGACATTCTTCTTGACCCATTCATCATCTGAATCTTTCAATGATGAACCACCACATATAGGCACAATCAAGTCTCTGTTGCTGTCGATGTAGTCTCTAAGCTCCTTCATAGGAGAGTAGTGTATCGACATTATGATTTTAGTCATGCTCATTTGCTTTTTCCTTCTTGAATGTAAGTTTGTCTTTAGTGTGCTCAATGCATATCTGTTTGTCTCGTATCTGCTTTGCTAATGATGGTGAGTAAGATTCAAGAATATCTGCAAAGTCTAATGTCATCTGCCTTACCATGTTAATGTGCTTGTAGTGCTTTCCTAACGTAGTCCAAAAAGAATGCTCGCAACAACGTGTGAAGTAGTTGAAGCATTTGTCTTTATACTACGGTTTATAATTATGGATGTTCTTTATCATCTTGACTACTGCATCACTTATCATGTCTTCTTGCAATTCGTGTGGATAGTTCCTGTATCTTGAATCTCCCATCAAATGCTATGCAATCATCTTGAAGTAGATGCAGACTTGCTCGGTTGGTGCATTCTGCTATTGGCTTTTCTCCAATTCAATGGATAACTGTTCACTTGTCAAATATAGTTGTTTCTTCTGTCTCATACTCTTTCAACTTTCTTGTTCAATCGACCTTCAACAAATCCTTTAGGACATTCAAATGCTGTGACACTTATGCTGCCATTGTTATACCAATGACGACCTTTATTAGCTTTTGAACATTTCTTTCTTGCTTCTTCTGTATGTTGTCTTCCATACATACCATTGTTTTTTCCTGATAGATTTCTGTTTGCTAATGATTGTCGCCATTTCTTCTCACGTTCAGGTGTCATAAATTCTGTAACTGAGTGACCATACATAGGATTGTTCTTGCCTTTATTCAATTGTGATAGTTTCTTCTTTGTCTTTGATGAAAGTCGTTTTCCTTTTCTCATCTTTGAACGAAGTTTTGAAAACTCTTTTCTGCATTCTTCATAGAGTTTGGCCATAGATTCTATGTCATTGCTTTTCAATAATTGAGTCTTCATCCTATGAAATGCATAACACATTTTCTTTGCGTTTACTTTATCACATAGTTCATCTTTATATGCTTTCCAAAGATGGTAGTGTGCTAAGAAATGTTCTTGTGCAGATAGTCTAACAATGTTGTCTTTGTCATCTACCAACTCTGGATAGATGCTCTTTGGCTTTATATGATGTTTCTCACCATACTAGTCTTCTGGCAACGGATTTGCTTTTCTGAATTCAATGATTCGATTGTACTCTTCTAAATGTGTCATATAGTAAAAAATTCGACGCTGCCAGAATCCTGCCCGATTCCAGTAGCGTCTTTTAAATTGTTTATATGAAGTGGGCAGACTTCAATTGTCATAAAATACTTACACATAAAAGCGTCTAAAGTGTGGTGTCTTCTCAATGAGTTCTCTTGACATTATGATGTTTATAGGTTCTTCAGGCAATTTATATGATGGAGTTCTATAAAGAGCGAAGTTCTTGAACTTAGTCAATTTAGTTCCATTCACATCCATCATATGCGCGACTTGCTCGATGTAGTCAAGCGTAGTCTCTTGCTCAATGATAGCAATTATGTCCGTCTTGCTGAACAAATCCACTTGCATCTTTGGCTTGATATTGTTGTTGTCAAGTTTTGGAAATGCGTAGCAGTAGTAGTCTGTCTCTATCTTCTTGTCGACAAACCATCCGATGCGTCTTTTCCCATCAGCGCAAAGTCTTGTAACTTCAAATGAATATGAATTCAACTAAGCACCTTCTTTTTGAAGTCCTCTGTACTTTGCTTTCTCATCAATCTTTATGCTCTTGCCGGATTTGCTGAACAGAATCAAATCAATTCCTTTAATCTATCGTTCTTTATCTGTCACACGTTCAAACTTGATTCCTTTATTTGTGTAATACTAATCAAGAACCTTGGAAGTCATCTACTCAACTGAGCAATCTTGCTATCGCTAATTCATTGCTTGTCCTCCAACTCTTTGATTCGTTTCTGGAGTTCTGCTATCTTCTGCTCTTGATTCTTGCACAAGTCATCATCCTGCTTTGCGTTTGCGCAAGCAATCAGCAGTTTTCCAACACTAGAGACTAAGAACACTATTATCAACACTGAAATTAATGCACTCATGCTAACTCCTCCACTTTGTCAGTGCTCAAATAATGGAGTTTAGTTCCTATAAGAACTGCATCTGAATTGTCAAGCAGTTTCTGAGATGACTTCATCTTGCGAAGAAGTTCAAGCATATCTATCATTTCAGCAGTGCTTTTGTTGGAAGTAAGAACTGCTTCTAACAGATTGGTGAATGTTTTTTCTTTCATTGTGTTTTCTTTCTTTTGTATGGTCAACTTAATTGTTTCCATGTTTTTATTTACTCTTGAAAAACTGAAAACCGCACAATTTGGTGAAAAAATTAAAAAAAATCTTAGAAAAATTAGTATACATTTTCTAGAAATGTGATATAATTATCTCATAAACAACAGATAAAAGGAAAACAACAATGAAGAAAGTATATGTGGTCACAATATCCAATGAATACGCAGTTGAAGAAATGGAGATATATGTATTCTCCACTAAGGCAAAGGCAAAGAAGTTCATTGATGAAAAGATTGATGAAATAATTGGTTGCGGATATATCGAAGATGAAATAACAACAGATAGAGATGAACTTTGGTTCTTCAAAAATGGACTATCGCAAGTAGTCATAACACTTGACCAAAAGAACATCCAATAAGTTTACGCATTCTAGAAACTTGATAAAATAGAAACATGAAAAGCTATCAAAAATGGTGTATCAACTGGACTTGCTTCTACAATGACAGCGAATCATTCAACAGAACTTTTGAATCAGAAGATTCTGCTAGAAATTGCATGGCATCAATCTTGAGACAAGAACGTGCTAATTTCTACAATGATTCTGAATATCAAAAAGGTGAAATAATGTCAGTTGTTCTATTAAACGATGGAATGACAGTAATATTCAAAGATGGACAACAACTGTTTGGAATTGTGTCAATGCATCCTGTTGGATATGATGGTGAGAACCTTGCTATGATTGATACCAAGAAAAACAGAATGTTGAATAGATAAACTATATCAAACATAGTTCTCAAGTGCGGAACGAATGTGACGCACTTTCAACAGGATTAAAGAGATTGTTCCAGAATGATTCTAGATTCATCCGTTCAAAAGATATATATTTATATATCAAAGTACACGGGTGTCCCTAGGGACACCCTGTGTCATCTGGTATCAAACGTATGATTATCAATCATTTGATTCTTTCAAACAAATGGATTCTTGTCATCCACCTGACTTGCGTAGCAAGGCATGGTGGTGACTACCAAAGTAGATTCAGATAGTTTGATTCAAAAGAGTCATCCAATATCAATCACTATATTCCAAAGATTTAATGAATACTTGTTTTATAGATTATCATTTGAATTTTTATTATTCGAGATGCTTCGCATCTCTCATGAACTCACTTGCTCCACGTTGTTCCGCAAGTCGAGTTCTTTATTTAACAGTTAATTTGATTTTATATTTGATTCAAAGATTTAATGAAGTTGTTTTATAGAAGCTGAAGAATGAAGCTTCTATTATTATTACTACCGTGGGAAATGATTTTGTATCACACTTTTTGAAAAAAATTGAAAAAAGTTTCTAGACTTTAGAAAGTGTGACAATATGACACACTTGTTTATAAGTTGTTCATAAGTTGTTTATAAAAATTAACATCTTTTTCTAAATTTTTATCAGTTTTGATTTTTAAGACTGTAAATATATTATGTTGGTGTTGATAATGTAAGCACTAATTAATGTTGAACTTAAGCCATTCAACACATCTTATATTCATGATACGGTGGAAAAGTTAATCACTTAGTACACCACCTCCTTCAAGATGGCTTACTTGAAAGAGTTAATGAATATGAGAGTAAATAAAGGCTGATGAGGAAACACATGAATATAAAATTGACAGAACAAGATTGGTTGAAGTTGCGTGACTTCAATAAAACGATTGCAAAGAAAATCAAGCAACGTTTGCCAGAAGATTGGCAACTCACACTTAGTGAAATCGAAAGCGCTTTATACGATACGTTTATCAAACTCTTGAACAACTATGTTGAAGGTGCCATGTCACCAACTTCATATTGCTATCAGTTTGCTGAGAACTACACTTATCGTGATTTGATTCGTGAATATAGACGATTGAAGAATCAAGAAACTCTTGATGCTCTTTATGGTGAAGACAAAGATGACGATGAACCATGTAGACATAAACATGGAATTGGTGAAGTTTCTGCTTTGACTGTAGATGAAAGAGATTCACTTGACCGTAAACTTGAAACGAAACAACTTTTGGAAAAGATGACTAAGCTTGATAGAATGATTGCTGAACTTATTATGGATGGCAAATCTTATCGAGAGGTAGCAGATGAGATTGGCATTGACAAGATGACAATACAAAGAAGAATGAAGAAATACCAAGAAGCATTGAAATGAAGAAAGACATCATCCCTGACAATGTATATGGCTTGTACTATATGCATTATTGTGATGTGCTAAGCAATTATGTTCATTGGTTCAAGCAAAAACCAACCACTGCTATACTTCAATACCATCACATTAAACCTAAGAAGCTATATCCATCACTAGCAAAACACCGATATAATCTGATATGTGTGACTCCTACACTTCACATGTTTCTGCATTTCTTGCTTTATGCAGCATTCAAAGAAGATGGGAATACTGAACTTGCTAGCAAATATAATGTCGTGAAGAACATATTGAATTACACTAATGACACAACCGGTTTCAATTATGTTGATTCATCAAAGAAACATACATTGAAAATGTCTAAAGAGTTGATGCAACAAATATGCAAGCAGTACAAGCAAGCATTTAGCGAACTAGACAACTTGTCTGTCAGTCTTGAAAGAAGTTCAGCATCTAATTCAGTTGATATAGGAAGATACATAAATCGAAATGGATTTGTGTCAGCAATACAGAGGCGAGTAAAAGCTGGCAAAGTGACAGTTGACAAACAATATGAATTGCTGAAGTTGCTCAATCAAGTGCAAGACAATATATGTAGACTTTACGACATTGAACAAAGTTTTGTATCTTGATTCAATGGGTGCTCCCAGATGACCCGGGTTTATTAGGAACGGTATATATAATAATTTATATTAGTCTCGCTCGGAAGTCCCAGAATGCATCTAGTGATTATAGTTGTTCAAATCAAACTTTTCTGCTATTTCAATGTTTAATTCTGGATGTGTGTCTCTATCTACATGCAGTTGTGAAAGAAACTCTTGTGCGAAGAAGAACTCTAAAGGCTTTTCAACATAGCTAGCATCTTCTAGCACATCAATTTTCAAAAGCGTCTTTTTGCCATGTCTTCTTGAATTTGATTCAACTTGATGATGCACCTTTCCATTTGCTGCACTAACATCTATGATTTGCTTTAAGGTAAGGCCTGGAGGATTATCTATGAATGAATATGACCAGCTAAATACATAGTCAAAGTCTTTTAGCAAATCACTGCATGGTGGGTTGTATGCTTCACAGTTTATGTCAACAGATGTAGCATTAAGAGTTCTATGGTCAGCGTCATCATTATTGTATCGTATTGCACATTCACGAGAAATGTCAATGCTATTGATAAAGAAATATTGCCAATGAGTTGCTATATGAGACAACAATTTAGATACACCATCATCAGGACAAAGAAAAATGTACTTGACGTCCATTCATTCAACCTTTCTTTAAGCACTTAGCTATAAATGAATATAAACGTCTTTCAAGTGGCTTCTCCCATATTTCGCATTTTGGTGAAAAAGTCTTTGATTGATTTTTGAAAGCTAATGTGCAATAGCCATCTCCAGTTGCAGGATTCCATCCTGAGACTCCTATAGCGCAATCATAGATTCTGCTTACGACTTCTTCAGCATAGCAGACTTTCTTAGACCTTGTTTTAGCAAACTCACTTAAAGCACCAATGACTGTGTTTCCATCTGAATCATTGCAATACGCTGCTATATGAAGCATGTCAACGGTATAAAAAAGGTGATAGTCAACAATAGATACATATTTGTCTAGAGCCTTATATAGCTTCAAAGCAAGGTCGACATTCTTATGCTTCTTAGCTTTCCATATAAGACGTTTGCCATCATTGAAGTCATTTTCAACGATATCTGTTTCTGTGACTTCATTAGTCATTGCTATCAAATGCAGCCATGTTTGAACCATATTGATTGTCCTTTCTGTAGATTAATGAAAAAAGGCTGTTGGCACTAATGCACCAACAGCTGCGTAGTGTATCACAATGTTTTGTCTAAATCAATCCAAGACCATTGTGAAGTGCTTTAGCTCTTCAGCTTTGAAGTGGTCACATCCGTAAGCATCAGCTTCTTTCCAAAGCTTGTCAAACAGAGTGACGTACTCTTCAACTTCATGCTCATGCCAGAACCAAAGATGATGGTTCAAAGCACCTGTGAGTTCAGTGAACATCTTGACGTTGCTCTTCCATCCGTTGAAAGCCCTGTTGTATGTGTCTTGTATCGCTTTCTCGCCATACACACACGCCACGCAGAAGTCAGCGAAGAACGTTGAATCAGGTCGTTCGCTTTCCATCTCTGGATAGGCACATTCAAACTTCTCTTTGTCTGTTGTGCCATACATCCGCATTGCTCTTCCAAGTGGCATTATCGAACGGACTTTTGTCATGTCAATCATTGTCATTCTCCTTTTCGCATTCAATGACCATCACTGAATAGTTGCCATCTGGTGTGTCAACCCAGATGCTTTCTCCATCAGTTCCAACATTCTCTTTGAGTGTGTTGAACTCACGATAGAGATAGCCATAGATGGTGTCAATCAATTGTTGCTTTGTCATTGTCATTCTCCTTTCTTTCAAGCGCATCAGCAATCCGCTTCAACTGCTTTGCAATCTCAGGCAGATTCCGGCAGATGATTTCCAGTGTTCTTTGTTCAATGATTGTCATGACCATTCTCCTTGTGAATCATCACACCGTATTGCTTGATTCGCTCTTCAAGGACTTTGATGTTGCATTTGTCGCAGCAACGATATCCTTTAGCTTTCACAATCGGATGTGGGTTGTGTCCTCGTCCTTCAATCATCTTTCCACAGATGCAACAGAAATGTGGGTCAGGTTTTGTCATTGTCTTTCTCCTTTAAGAATAGGCTGGTGGTCGAAAGGCCACCAGCCTTTGTTTGATTAAGCAACCTTAGAAACAATGTCGATTTCTTCGGCAAGCTTGATGCTGATGAAGAACTCACGAGCAAATTTTGCCGCTGACCGAGAGGTGTAGGCGATGATATGGCCAGTTGTGAAATTCGGCATAGCACCACCTTCATTGTCGATACGAATCAACCCCTGTCCTTCAACGTACAGGAGGAACTTGCGTTCCCGACGGACGCGCTTTGGCTTTTCAACCACAACGGCCTTCGTCTCTTCGTTCTTCTTTTCGTTCTGCTTCTTCATTTTGTTTTCTCCTTTTTGTTTGTTTATTGTGTTTGCCTAATCTAACTGAATTAGACAAGGCTAATTATATAAAGTTTTGCAGGGAATGTACATCACTTTTTTCAAAAATTTTTCTGAATCACCTAAGCAACATCTGGCAATGCATTTATGCCTTCAGATATCTTATCCATGTTCTCATGGAAGTAATGTGATGTCATATCAACTGCTGAATGTCCGACTATTTTTTGTACGAGCATTGGACTCATTCCTGAGTTTATTGCCATCGAGACAAAGGTGTGCCTCAATGAATGGAATCCACAGATGATTTTGACCTTACCATCAATCTTCTCAGATGTCTTCATTCCGCATTTCTTGAACAACTCAACTACCTTGCCACTTATATGACCACCATTCAGATAGCCATCAGCATTTGCTTTGCTGACATATTCACTGTTGTGTGGTGTAGCTTCAAGCATCTTCATCAAAGCTGGATGAATAGGAATCTCAATTGGAGCATCCATGTGCTTCTTCGTCTTTATTGGAAGCACCTTCATAATCTTATGCTCCATGTCAATGTCACTCCATTTCAACGTTGAAGAATCGCTGATGCGAAGACCTGTGTATGTGCCAATCATTATCAAAAGCTTCATGTCATGTGTTTCAGCTTTCGACAACAATTTGGCAATCTCATCTTCAGTCAATGTGCGTCTATTTGAATGCTTAGATGCTTTCTTCTTCTTGAATTTCTCCCAAATGTCTTTTGAAAGCTGGAACTCGTCATTCAATGATTTCCAAATACGTTTGAACAAGACCAAACGTATGTTGTATGTTGCAGCTCCAACTTCAGATGCAAGGACTTCAAGATATTTTTCAGCTAACAATGTTGTGATGTCTTTAGCATGTTTTGCATGTGGCAACATCCACTCAATCATACGCTCCGCGGCATTCTCATAGATTGCTGTTGTGTTTTTGCCAACATCATCCTTCTTCAACTTCTTTGAAAACTCTTCCCAGATGTTTTCAGTCAGAAGTTCGTTTTTCGATTTACGCTCTTGCAACTCAATCAAACGATTCTGAAGATTCCTTATAGCATCTTCTTCTCTCGCATCTCGATATGGTCGAGTTATCCGTTCAAGAACTTTCAACGCTTTTTTCTTATCAACTTCTCCAGTTGACTTGTAGTAGACTTGGCCTTTATAGACCCATCTACCTAACCACGGTTTACCTTCACCTTTATTGATGAGTGAACCGAATCCATTTCCTCTTCGTGTCATTTCATACCTCTTTCTTTTTTGATAGTGTACGTGATTATCTCCAACAACCCGCGCAATTATATCAAAAATTTCGAGAAATGACATAGCTATTTTTTTGGTATATAGTTAGTATATCAATATATTGGCACCTTTTGGTGTTTTTGATGAAAAATGAATGGTTTTTTCATTTATAGATTTATTAGCGCTTGGAATAAAAGTGAAAATGCATAAAAAATGAATCTAAGATTTGAAATTAACCTTAGATTCACTTCCAGAAATGAAATTCTGCTGAATTATACCATAATCAGTCAGAGATATACAGGGGTGTTCCTAGATTAGATTGGTATATAGTTAGTGTTCTTTCAACTTCACCTTGGTGTTGCTACTTTCAGTTGACTTCAACATGCCCCAACACCAATCATTAGTGGCTGTATACTGACGTTCAATCTCATAGCACATGTTTGTTGGTGTACGCACTACACAACCATTCACATACGAAAGAAGTTCAACACCATAGAGATTTGACTGCCAAGGAACGTAAGCACCAAGTTGGACTGAAGTGCCTTCAACAAACTTTGGCTAACTAGTGCAAGCACATAGCACTAGTGCAAGAACTATTGTGATGAGCTTTTTCATGTCACCACTCCTTGATGAGTGTCTTTATCTCTTCAGTTGTCTCTTTGACTTCATCAGGTGACAGTTCATTGTCATCAAGTTTCTTAAGCATGCTCTCTAAGCATTGCAGAATCGCTTTGATGCGAACTATCCAGACATTCAATGTGTTCTTGACACTTTTTACATCATCTTTGTACTAAGTCAGCAAATCATTGACTTTGCTGCATACTACTTTCTTTACAATCCACTCTATCATACTTTTACTCTCTTTCTTTTACTGTTACACGGTCAATTATCTCTTGCATTTGCTAGCATCTGTTCAGTAATGCTTCTTGCTGCTCTACGGACAAGTCATATGTATTGAAGGATATAGCGAACTTCAATGCATCAAGACTGTTCTGTATTGGCAGCATCAAATCCATCAAACTTTCCTTCCATTCTGCCACGTATCTACTTCATGGTTGTCAGTTGGAATTGCATAGACTATATCTGGAATAATTTGCCTTACTGAGTGCATTCCATCTTTTCCAATTGCTCCAAAGATGACAGCGCCAACAGCTATTATCGCAATGAAGCTGATGATATACAATGCTCTTGTGAAAAGCTTTATCAACTTCTCATTTGAATCGACTACGCCTTTAAGGTAGCCGCACATCGAATCCACTTTCTGCTCAATGGACTAGAAGCGTTCTTCAATCTTCTCATCGCGCTTTGCGAACATGTCTATGATATTGCCGTCTGTCATGATAGGTTGAACCTCCATCACAAGTCAAAAAGAATTGTTCCGTCAGTCGCTCCAAACTTGTTGCTGTAGTTGGCACCCGCCTCCACAGCCGCTCTATTTGAAGCCGCAAAGTGCATTGTAACTGGACAACCGCTGTAGAAGAAATAACCAGCTATGTTGTCAACCTTTGGAAAGTATAAGTCGCCCGCGATGTTGTTACCAAAGATACGGAACAATGGAACAACTAATCCTTGTGCCGTTCGCCCTATCATTGTCTTCAGCTCTGGAAAAGTGATTGAACGTACTTGCGTTCCAGAGAATGCTTGTCGCAATACATATGAAGCGCCTGAATGTGGAGAAGTAGCACCATTAAGCGTAATTGTCGTCAAACTTGGGAAATAAGCGGCGGAACAATTTGAAGCATTATTGCATAAATATTCTAAACTATATTCGGCATCTATGGTCTGCAAATCTGGAAAAGATACAGACCTAATGTTTCCATTAGAGTCAAATAGTCGAGAGAATTGACTTTCTTCTGTTGACGTCCATCCAGACAAAACAGCATCGAAAGGGTCCGACCATTCGATACCAACACCACCAGTTCCAGCTCTCCCAATAATCTGATATGCTGATGATATTCCATAGACGCTTCCACCTCCGCCTGTCGGAACTGTGTCAATTGTCGAGCTGAGATTGTAGGAGTTTCTGGTTGCTGGCATAGTAGCGCCTTTCGCTGCCAATGCCGTATATGCATCTTGGATTCTTCCGCTTAAATCTGTTATTGCTGTTGCTATGCTCATGTCAATTCATCCTTTCTCACAGCGCATTAATCAATGTCTCTACACCGCCAATTATCTGTCCAAGGCTTTGTTCGCCAATATAGAATCCTGACAAACCATCTTTTGGATTTACGCAAAATGTTCTAATTCCTTTAGAGCTATAGTCGTTGAAGTCATCTGAGTTCCAGACAAATGACATATTATCATTTGCGTAAGCATTCCAACCAAGAGCAAATGAAGAATCTCCAGCCGCTTTTGATAATGTTCCAATAACATAAGAAGAACCATATTGATAAGTTGCACTGACTTCTTGGCCAACTGCAAAACTACCTTGTCCTATTGCAACATTATACATTCCAACAGTGAATGAATCTTTTCCAACATAGCTTCCGTTTTTACGTGTTCCAATAGTTACAGCATCTTTAGCATTATCAAAAGAATTAGGAATAAATGCAACATAGTCAGCTGATGTAGGAATGGCTGAAATGTCAGCTTTGTCAGCAATCAAATCAATGCTTAGAACCTTTTGGGTGGTAATTCCGGAGTTCAGAGCCGCCAGCTGAGCAGCAGTCATCGGAGTCTCATTTACCTGATATTCAGGAAGCCATCCATTCTTTCCATCAGTTGCCCACGTTCCGCTGTACTTGAATCTCCATGTACCTTCGTATGTGCTTGACAAATCATTTGCATCTTGTATGACCAAATAGTCGTTTACTGTCGGTACCTTTGAACCAGCATAGTCTTCTGGATAGTCAGACGAAACAGAAGGAACGTCAGCCCATGTTGACCAGTTGCCGCGAAAGTTTGCTGTAGCAGTTTGAACACTTGAATTGACGAAAGCCTTGTCGGCGAGTTCATTGCCTGTGTTCCAAGTCTGAGCAGGAATCTTATCGTCAATCTAGTTGGCTTTACCATAAGCAGATTGCGCCAATGCGCTTATTGAATTAGCGTATGTGTTAGTTGCATAGTTGTCAGCTACCCATTCTTGGCTTGCATCGTTCCAAGTCGTTATGATGCTTGGCGAAACACCAGCACCTGCAAACATTGTTTCTGCTTCTGCTTGCGTCTTACCTTTAACGATGATTGAAGTAAGATTATAGCAATTGTCAAATGCATATGCGCCAACAGACTCCACACTTTCAGGAATTGTAATGCTTGATAATGCATGACACTCTTGGAAAGCACTGCTATCAATATGTGTCACACTATTTGGAAATGTAATGTTTGTCATATACATCGCTGTAAAGAACGTATATGCATCAATGCCAGTCACAGCTGTTCCGAGTTTTACTGATACTGGGTCTTTAATCCACGTATCATCCTCATTATGAATTCCAGCATCTATCAACTTTTGAACTGTTATCTCTCCAACCAAGTTTAAAGCAGATATGTCGCCATTTCCGAAATCAAATATTGTTGCTCGTTCATCGACAACTGAATCAATAGCTGAAATCTGAGCATCTGAAAGTTGTGGTTGCAAAGGCTTGTCGTTCTGATTTCCGAGTTTGTAGCCGATGATGTCCGTGCGGGTGCGGGTGGCGATAACTGGATTGTTGTAGAAAGTGAGTCTCGTCGCAATGTCCGCTTCGGCTTCAGTCTCAAAGGACTCTTTGGAGATGTTATAGTCGTCAATCCTATAAACCCACGGGGATTCTATGTCGCCGTTAATTACAACTAAGGTGTGAGAACCTCCATCGCTGAACGTCCACTCGCTGAACGTCGGTGTCTGAGAGTAGGTTGGATTCAATACAGTCGAACTTATATCAGCTTTGTTTGAAAGCTCTGCCGAAAGCTGTTGAATCAATCCAGAATCATCGCCTATTGGATATGAAGTACCGTCCTGATAGATGTACCATGTTCCACTCAATTGCCACAAGTCACCGTCTTTAGGTGTTGTTGGCTCAGCAGAAAGCATGTGGACGTAGTATGTCGTTTCGCTGGGCGTTATGGTTCCGTCAGCTTCAAGAATAGTTATGTCACCTTTTCCTAAGCAATAGTTTTCAACTGCATTTCCATTCTCGTCTATTCCTGAAGCAAAGACAGAATATCCATTTATAGATTGTCCTGAAACACTGCACCCGCCAATTGTTCCAACCCAAACGCCACCAACCAATACACAGTTGGCAGTCTTTATTGAATTGTCTGGATAAGCAGCAGTGAATTGAACGCTTGTGATTTGCCAGTTGCCAATCTTTTTAGGCACATTCCTGACTCTAATTGATGATGGGCTTCCAACAAAAGCTCTCATCGGATAAAGCGGCATTGAAGGATTTTCCGCTTGAATTGCTACGTCGACTATTCCAATCATCTTTTCTCCATTTCAGCTTTGAATACAAAGCATTGGTTTTCAAGTTATACTTACAACATTAAACTGCATCAATTACAACATCAATGTAGACATCACGCAATGATATACACCCCCAATAGTTATCTTGTCCAGTTTGGTTATATATAAACTTGGGGCGGTAATCTTCTGAGGGGTTCAGGCTATTCATATATACATGGTATGTTGGCACAATCCATCCAGCACCATTCTATGTGAAGTGCGCCATTGTGGTTGCTGACATTGTATAACTATCACGCACAGGGTTTGTCAAAGTTGGTATGCAACCATCTGTAGTTCCCATTGGCGCAAGCAAGAACAAGTCTCTATATCCCCTGAAGTCACCAGTTGAACCATGTGTGGAAATGTTTATTGGGTCTTCTGGTGAATTTGCGTTGATGTCCATTGGGTGATAGTTGCAGGTTGGTGTGTTGAGTACATGGAAGTGGCAAATAGGTCCCAAATTCCAATCGCCAACCCCTGATTGTGTTATGTTCTTGTTGGCAGCATTTCCAGCAATCGCGGGTCCAAATGCTAAAGGTGTTCCCATGTTCAGATAATACACTATCACCTATTGAATAGCCAGTGGAGATGATATGTTTGGCAGCGTGAAGTGAAAGCCCGGGAAAGAAGCATAAGCCTCTGACATGGACTTTCCTTGTGATATTGTTTGTGCGCTTGTGGCGTATGCTCCTTGATACCACACAAATTCTGGGTCGTGGTCTTTTGAAGCGTCTATCCACTAAGGCTGACCATTAATCATAAAGTTCACCATCTGATAACCAACTGATTCGACAGCGTTTGACCATGTTGTGCTGGCGTGGAAACCGCCTCTCAATGCTCCTGTTGCATCAGCAGTTCTCGGGTCCCCAATCTGACATATCTTCTTCTAGTCTGGATATATGCGTTTGATGATAGGAGTACGCAAAATAGTGTCTACTTTGCGTCCTATCGTTCCGTTAGTCTGTGCGTTTCTGATTATTATTCCCATTATGACGTGTAAGCTACTGTATTGATTGTTGTGTTGGCGTTATCTGTCATTGCTGTCAATACACCATTCTTGAATGAAAGATTCTTTGATGCAATTACAATCTACGTTCCATTCCAAGTGACATTTGTTACCATCTTGATTGGAGTGCTTGTTGTATATCCAGACAATTGCGACTGCACATATCCAACAGTCGCTATCGCTTTAGAACTTGAAGTTGTATCTGTAGGATGGGCAGCTAACACTGCTTTATTAGCTGGAGCGTTTAATTCTACACTAGTTGGGTCTTTAATAGCCAAACCAGTAGAGCCTTTCATTATGAACGCGTCATTTGCTGTGGTGCCTGTATAAAAGTCAATAAACGTAGTGCCGTTGCCGCCGTTCAACACAATAGTTCCGTGACCAATGCTTGTTCCACTTCCTGTGCTGGTAGCATCTTGCACCATCACCCTGCCACCGTTTGTTGCTTTGACATTGCAGTTGTTGAATGTCTTAGTGGCTGTTATAGTCTGCTCTGTGCTAAGTGTCACAAACTCGTCTTGCTTGAACTCCAACGAACCGTTGTTTGCATACAAGTAGCCAGTGTTGCTAGCTGAAAGTGAAATTGGTGTTTCATTAGTGATAGCGATATGGCCATTAGAATCAGTCTTCATCCATTTGTTTGCATCAAGATTAAAGTCTATTGCTCCATTCAGTGGAAGAATCCCATCAACTTCTGTCACCATGTCTTCAATGTCGGCCTATGTAGCATAGTCTTCAAGCGTCGTCTCTAATCTGCCGATATCCACATAATTAGTCAACTGGTCTGTTATATAATCCTCAGTGGCGAAATTCTGCTCTTCAACGTAGTCTTCCACGTCTTCCATTGTGACAGATGATATTTCTACATTGCCATTTACTGGAAAGACATTGTTGACACTCTTGACCATTGATGTCAATGCAACATTTCCATTTTGGTCAGGCGAAATACCTTCAACACTATAAACAATATCTCCAAGAACTACATTGCCAGTTGCATCAGGAAATATGCCATTGACAGCTGATATGCCTCCGCCTTCAACATCTATTGTAACGTTTCCGTTTTCATCAGGTTCTACGCCATTCACGGACTTTACTGCACCTAGTTGGTTCAAGTAGTTGTCGAGTTCATCCTAATCAAGCCCTATCTCCATTCCTCCATAATAGCCCTCCTTGACCTTTATGAAGTTTGTGCCATAAGCATTGAAGACCCTGTCATGGATTTTCTTGTACCATGAAATTGGGATTTGGAAAATGTATTGTATCTTTTCCCAGTCCATAGCATTACTCCAAAATTAGAGTTGGTCCACCTTCACCGCGAACATTGTATTGGGTTGTCGTTTTCGCAACGTGATAAAGGTTTGTATCTCCCATCCTGTCGAATGTAGTTGTAACTGATTGACCCCAACAGTTTGGAACGCGCATCCACGCTGCTCCAATTCCAGTTTGTGTGAATAGAACGCCTCCAAGATATTGCCTTGTGGTTCCATTTAAGGTTGAAGTTTCGGAAGATTCTTGAAGGTTCAATGCATCGGTGTATGAAAGTCCATTCCATTCCTCGGTTGTGACGATGGTATCTTGAACAACCACACCGACAACCTATCCAACCACAATTAACTGCTGAAGAACCTTTGTGCTTCTGTTGCTTGAAATGTGTTCCCTATGTCCTGTAGTAGTAGTTGCGTACATAAATCACCTCATTGCTTGATTTGCAGAAGCATATCCATCTTCTCAGACAATGCCTGCAATCCTTGTGTGTTGACCTCAATTGCTTTAAGTTCGTTATAGCTGTCGATGCGTGATAGGTTGAACTGCTCTATGAAATCCTTTGTGAATTCTACGCCTAGTAGATTGCCAGATGAAGCTATTGACTTGTCATATTCAACCGCAGCTTTATCTCCTTCAAGCATAAGTTTATCGACTAAAGTAGCTCTGTTCATTTCTCGCGTAGCAGACTGAATATCAAACGTGTCTATATCATCAGCAAGTGTGTCTGCTTCTTTGTTGAGATTTTGCAGTTCACGGTCTATCTGCTTCAGACGAGAATTTATTTGTGATTGGTTCTTGTCTATTTCGGCATTTGACAATCCAGCATCTAAATCATCTTTCCATCCTTGAAGCGTCCATTGTTCTTCTTTCAGCTTCTTTTCTTTTTCAAGCAACTAAGCAGCTTGCTGTCTTTTGCTCAACATTGCGGCTTCTTGCTGGTCAGTCTCTCTGTCATAAGCAAGAATCTGCTTCTTTACCTCCATCTCTTGCCTAAGGACATCATATATTTTGTTCGCCTAATCAGCAGCATCATATTCACCCATTGCTTGAAGACGTGTTATGTCTTCAAACCGCTCACGTTCAAGAAGCTGAATGTCTCTATCTTCTCCAGCATTATAGAAATCTGAAGCAGCTTTAGCAAGGCGTGAATAAGACTATGCTTGAGCATTTATCTTCTAAATTGTCTTGTCAATAGCATTCTGTTCAGCTTGATAGTAGTTTGTTATCAAGTTAGCTTTATACTGCCATTGCTTTACTTCTTCGTCCTGCCATTTCTTCAACTTCTTGTTTGATTCTATCAATTTGTCAAGCGGGTCTTTCCAACCAAATAGACCCTTTTGGACTTTCTCAAAGAACATTGTTCCAATTTCATAGCCAGTTGTAAATGCACCAACTACACCACCAATTTTACCAATAACACCACCTAATGCTTTAGAAATTTTGCCGAGTTTTCCCGGCATATTGCCAAGAGCATTTTCAAGCTTGTCAACCTTACCACTTTGATTGACCTTTTCAAGTTGTTTAGACAACCCATCAATCTATTGTTGTGTGGCTTTTATTCCAGCAGCATCAAGAGCGGTTACAATCTGCAATCTAAGATTTGAATCAGCCATGTTCCTTACCTCTATTTTCTATTTGTCTAACCATCATCTGGTATTTAATATATAGTTTTGCTATTGATGGCTTTATCTGCAAACCAGCTTTTGCAGAATGTTTTATCAGACGCATAAGTTCGGACTAAGTGCATGTCTTCAAGTCATCTGGCTTTATACCCATCTGTCCAGAACAAAGAAGCAAAAGATTCCATATTGAATCTAATCCATCATCTTCTGTCTTCTTGTCTGGCTCTTCTTCAACATATTCTGTTCCGTGCTTCACATACATCAATGCTCTGAACAACTCTCCATCTGTAGCATTGACTGACTTCAACCATATTTTGACTGCTTTGTTTATGTCAGATGGTTTCTGAAGTGGTGCTAACAGTTCAACATCTCTTGCATGTGCAAGCATGAAATAGTATGTTTTCAACTTTCCTTTAGTTGTCCATGCTGCATCATTGCCATAGCTCCACCACCATTCCAATGCACCAACAGTTGGTTCATGAAGAACGATGTTGCCAGCAAATGCAAATCTTGGGTGGTTTGCTACTGTTGTTTCTTTTCCGGCTTCAATCTATACAGCAAGGTCATTGAGGGCTACAACTTCTTCATCTGTTATGCTATAGCCCTCATCTCTCAACCTTTTAAGGTCATTCTTTGCTAGCTCACTAAACATTAAATTATGATGCCTGTGTTGCTGTCAAATACTTTGTGAATGTTGCAGTCCATACAAACATTGAAGAATCTGCACCAGTGCAAGTCCAATCGCTTGTGATATGCCATCCAGAAGCAACAGTCACTGTTGGAGCAGTATCTTCAGAGCTTGCCCAAAATGTAACAGTCACTGTTTCACGTCCAGCTGTTGCATCTGATGCAACAGGGTCACCATTCACAGTAGTTGGGTCAAGTGTGCATGTTGCTTCAAACTCTGATGATTGAAGAGCAAGATTCACACTTTCTGTATAAGTGAATGCACCAAATGTCAAAGCATGTCTTGCTGGCGTAACTGTCTGTGAATCAACTGCATAAGTGCATACTGCCTAATCAGCACCAGACTCAATCTGGACTGCGTCAGCATTCACTGTTGGCTCTTGTCCAGCACCAGTTGAAACTTGAATACGTGTCAATGCATAGTCACCATCGGAACCATACACTTTTCCAAGTGCAATTCCACTTAGTGTAGCTGTACCATTGATTGCATATTCGCAAGTTGGTGCTTTGATATGACCATATACTTCATCTCCTAAGATGCTGCCATCAGCACCAGGAATCTCAAGAACGGAGTTGCTTCCGTTCTGCCCATTGGAGCGAAGAACCAAACCAGTTCTTGCAAGTCCAACATAATCTATTTTAGCTGCAAAGCTCATTTTCTTTTTTCCTCTTAACTTATTATCCCGTAAAGGTTGAATGTTTGTGTGTACTGCCAGATGCAAGCCTCTTTATCGAGACCTACATCACCGCTTTCAAGATTGAATCCAGTTGGCTGGAACTCGTCTTCAATCTGGAAATCTGTTGAATATGCTTGGTAGGACTTCTGCCAAGTGTGCAGAATGTTTGACACAAGCTATGTCACTTCAAGATAGTCTTGTCCTGTGCTGTCAACTTCTGCTCTTACTGTCAATGAAATGTCTACTTGGAATTGGCCATCTGGAATAGTTGGGGTCTCGTATGACCTTGGGTACACTTTAACGCCAAGAATGATTTTTGAAGTACCCTCTTCAATAGCTTTGACTTGCCCATCTTCTACAGCTTGCCAAGCACCAATGAGCTGATAGCCATTTACATTAGATGCTGCAAATGCTTCATTGAACTTGTCTAAAATAATCTTCTCTATTTTCTGCTCTGTCATTTTCTTTTCCTGACCACTTCTGGGAAAGGTGTTGCTAGCTTTTTAGTTCCAAAGAAAGTACCTCCATCTGGTATCTTCCTGTTAATGATTGAAACAATCTTGTTCATTGCTTTCTTCATTTGGACGTTGACTGCTTGTCTTCCACCTTTTATGGCATCTGCTGCATATCGCAGATTGTCATATAGCACCAATGAATACTTACCACCATTTCCATCATTTGACTTAGCAACAATCTCTTTAGTTGCTGTCAACTGCTATGCTTTAGCTGTGACTTGCCGAGACACTGCATCTTGTGGATTCTGCTTTGTAGATGTCTTATGCATCAAAACACCTAATGCACGTTTGGCTAGTCCTGCATATCTGATTTGTCTTGCTCGCACAATTGATTTAGCTTTTGCTTTTGCAGATGCAGCAGATGGTGCAACTATCAGATATGAGCGTAACTTAGGGTCAAGATTGTCTTGCCATCTGAAAACCAACCAAGTTGAAATCTTTGATGGTGCGTCAGCAGCAACAACTTTTTCTTCACCATGGTATCTTTGGTTTGAGCCTCTATAGCGTACACATAGACTTTTCTTTGAACTCTATGTGAAGTAAGATGGATAGAGCTTAGTGTCAACTTTAACATTGACTTTTATGCTTGAAAGCTTAGCCACTCTCGTTATTGTGCGAACAGACTTCAGGACATTTATTGCACATGCAGCAATGCTGTCTCTTGCTGTCTCTCTCATCCACTTCATGCGTTCAGCAATTATTTTGCCAAATTGTTGAAGTGTTGAGCCATCTGCAAATGAAGCATTTATCTGCACAGATGCCATCATTTGCTCCTTGCATTGATGACTAATCCCATTATGCTGTCATTCTTGATTTCTTTGATTGCATACTTAATGCCATTGTAGGCAGTACGTTCAATCAAGTCACCTCTAACAAGCTTCCGCACAAATGCATAGTCTTTCTTTCTGCATACAATGTCTATGTCTTCGCGGTCTGTGTCAATTGCATCATCAGTCAATGCATCGCCAGTCATGTCAACAAATATTGCAGCTTCAATCGTCTGTCTGAAAGTCTTGTCACCATGTTTGCCACTTATCACAATGCTTTCAGTGAACATTGGTGCAAATGCTTTATCATTATCTATCCAAGGAGATTTCATCATATATACTTACAACACCGGCTTTGTTAAAGCAAAGCGAGGTGGCATATGCCACCTCGCAATTTCTTTCACCTACTGATTCAATCAAATCACTTGAGGGTAATGATTCCCTTCTGGAGAACCTTAGCACCGAACAGAACATTTCCGCCGATGAATGCTTTGCCTTTGCAAAGATGCTCGAACACACGATAGCCAACTGTGAACCCAGTCTTAGGGTCAATAGCAGTCCAAGTGTCCTCGTAGCCATCAATTGCTGGCTTGTCCCAACGAGAAACAACACCAAGTGAGTTCCATGGGATAATGTATCCTTTAGTTCCAGCAGGCATGAATGGAGAGCAAACCACACCACGGAATCCATAGAGACCTTCAACAACACCGCTGCGAATCATCTCTGGACCACCGTACATGTAGCTGTCGCCAAGAGTACCCATGAGAGCTGCATAAGAAGCTGCATTGAGAACTAGCACGCAGTCATAAGGATTTACGCCAGCGTCAGATGCAACACCAAATAGACCAGCGAAACCAGCCTTTGTGCTTGGCATTGTCTCTGTGTAGTCAGAGAGTGTCTGGACTGTTGAGAGGTTGCTGTCAGCAAGAGTGTTCTCAAACACATACTTGACTGCTTCAAGAGTGACCTAATCAGCGATAGCGCGAGCACCATCAGCAAGATAGAGGTTGTCTGTAGCAGCTGCTTCATAGTCAGTGAGAGCGTAGACCTTAGAGATATTCTTCTCCAAGCTTACGACTGCACCCTGTAGCTCTTCACCATCGCACCAAATGTCTGATGTGAGGTTGTTTGCGTCCTGAACAGATGCGCCAGAGAGATTAGCGAATGCTGGAACTGCAATTCCAGTGTACTTCTCTGCTGGACGTGCGTTGAATGAACGTGCGAAAAGGCTGATAGCTGGGACATGCTTCTGGATGCCTGCAATTGCCTGGTCTGCGGCAACGTTCAACTGAATTTCTGAGAATTTCATCGTTTAGTTTTCCTTGTTATTAATGTTTACGGGCTTGGTTTTCACGGCACCATTTCAAGAGGTCTTCACCATGAAGCTTTGCCCAAGGCTTCTTGTCAACTTGAGATGGCGTATTCACACTAGCGTTCAGAGCATCAAGTGCGTCTGCTTTCTCCTTGAAGGCTGATGTCATTTCTGCCAATTCCTTCGTGGTATTGTCAAGGCTCTTGGTGAGGCTGGTGACATCTGCTCGTGCTTTGGTCAGTTCCTCATCTTTCACCTTCATCTGAACTTCAAAATCTGCAATCTTTGCTTCGTAGTCCTTCTTCATAGCGTCCATCTGCTTTGCCATTGCGGACTGCATTCCAGAGACACGTTTGTCAACTTCAGCCTTAGCAACCATCTCTTCTTTTGGCTTTTCGGCTTTAGTCTCTTCAACTGTTTCTGCTTTTGGCTCTTCAACAACAGGCTCTTCCACCTTTGTCTCTTCAGCCTTGTCTTCAACGACTTCTTCATTCTTCACTTCGTCGTTGGCTTGCTTCAACTCTTGTTCTTTTTCCATGATAATTTCCTTAAGTGCTTTAGGTGTATGCATGAACTTTGGCATTTTCAATGATGCTGCAATTCTCAATGGTTCTGCTGTTGGGATGACTTCTGCTTTGAGCTTGAACAATTCTGCTTGTTCACCCAAAATCCATGTCTCTGCATCAAGCATTGCTTTTATCATATCATCAGTCATATCAAACTTTGTACGATAGACTACTAGCAATGCATCACGATATTGGTCAAGCATATCTGCATCCTTACGCATTTCATTAGCATTGCCAAGAGTCATTGTATAGGGATTATGCACCATCAAGAATGCGTTTGCGTCAATCTGCAATTCATCACATGCACAAGCGATTCCTGATGCCATAGATGCTGCAATTCCAATCACATGTGCTATTGTCTTGTGGCCATTTGCTGATGCTTGCTTCAGAAGGTTGCAAATGGCAATACCAGCTGTTACAGAACCACCATAAGAAGTGATTTCAAACACAGCTTCTTCATTAGGTTCAAGTTTATTCAAGAAAGCATTAACCTATGCAGGTGTCACATCTTCAAATGTTTCCTTGTCTGCATCAACATCAACAATGCTTCCAGCTATCAAAAATTTCTTCATATATGCATCCTTTACTTACACTGATTTTCAAGTGTTTGACAACTCATCAACTCCACTTCTTTCTCCACCTGAAATCATGTTAAAGGCAGGGTGTGGAAGATTGTTCTGTTTGCACCAGTCAATTTCATCGCGTACAGTCTCTAATGTTGACTTCCAATCTGGACCAAGTATGTCACGATATGAACCAGTCATGTTTCTCAGCTTCTTCTCTACTGCATCTTGATGTGAATTCTCATCAAGTTCTTCCATCTTTGGCCATGACCAATCTACTTTGCTGATGAATGTGTCTGGCTTTTGTGATACCAAACCTCTCTTGTTAGCCCATAGCGTCCAACGATACAAGCACCAGTCGCAGATGTTCTCTAAGAACTTCTATGCTTCTTCAAATGCTCGTTCAGAATAGAGTTGATTAGCTCTGAAATCTGCACCTGTTGGCATGAATGTTGCAAACTCACGTGACAAGCCAAATGGTGCAGCTGATTTGCTTGCTAACCAATTGATGAAGTCTGGCATGTTGTTGTTAGGATGCTTAGTGTCAAGCAACTCCATCTTGTAGTTCTCAGGCATCACTTGGTAGATGCAACCAGCTGCATTCACTCTATCTAATGCCATTGTCTGCACGTTGCTTTCAATAGTCTCTTTTGTAGCAACTTCAATCTCTTCATCAGTCATGTTAGTGAAGTCAGTTCCACTATCAAATGGTGATGGCATTGCAACTTCTTCATTTGATACGCTGTTTGACTGAAGCACTTGTGCTAATGTCTATGCATTCTTCTTTGCAGCTGCTAGCTCAAATCCACATAGGTCTTCCAAGTCAAGAATTGTAGCTAATGAAGCAGCCATTGGAGTTATGCCTCTGCCTTGTGCCACACGGAACACATTTCTTGGCATCATCCAAAATGAATCAAACATTGATGCATCTGGGTCGCGTCTCAAGAAGTATGACTTTGAAGGGTCAAATACATCAGCACCTCTTTGGCTACGACTTACGATAGCACCAATGAAACGACCATTGCCATTGTAGACACGTCCAAGTGACTGCTTAGCATAACTGCCATAATGACTTGCTAAAGCTTCAGGCGTAGTGTTGCCAATTTCATCAGGTTCATAAATCACCAACTTTCCAGAATCTTCAAGTAAACCATCATCAAACATCAGCACCATATCACCACCAAGGATATAGGTCTTCAATATGAGCTTCAAGACTGTGTTGAATGAAAGTCCATCAAAGAAGTCTGCATCTCTAGTCCATTTTGAGAACTGTTCTTTGATTGCTTCTGCATTTTCAAAATCGAATATTGCTTTTCCGCCTTTAGTTCCAACAGCATTCAAGTCAAACTGCTTCAGGATTCCATTGAATGTGGATGAATTTCTTGCTGCATTTCTAGCAAGGTCAATCATTGCTCCACGACCATACTAATTCAAGATTTCATCTTCGTCTCTATGCTCTGTCATTCCTCTGCCGCGTTGCCAAACATCCGTTCCAGACACTAGCTTGTAGCGTGGCCCTGCCATCATAGCTTTTACACCTTTAGCAATCTTGCTTGTCACTTGAAGCTTCTGCTCGTCACTTAATTCATTCCATTGCGGAGATTTCTTTTTGCCGAATCCAAACATATCTTAAACCTCACATGTCATACACAACAAGCACATTCGTCCAAAT
>Ga0247611_10002786_pt1 | contig 27176 bp, 30 predicted proteins | sample 177DNAGHGhighgp2_FD_192422 | JGI IMG/M metagenome (GOLD analysis project Ga0247611, IMG submission 192422) | Sheep rumen microbial communities from Palmerston North, Manawatu-Wanganui, New Zealand - 1770 DNA GHGhigh gp2 | ecosystem: Host-associated > Mammals > Digestive system > Stomach > Rumen... | reverse complement strand
AATCTAAAATCTTTGTAAAGCAAGTTGCGGCATGAGCGTGCTGTTGTGAAGTAGCTTATCTGCTTAAACAGCTCATTCGGAGATAGAGGCTTGAAACGGCCAGCGCCATTATAAGCAAAGACTGGAAGGAAATTTAGCACTTCAGTAATTGCTTTGTCATAGTTGGACTCCGTACGGTCAGCACATCGCGCTACCGCAAACATATCGACAACATCAAGCGCTCTGCTTGGGCAAAAGTCAAAAGCATAGAACTGCTTCTTCCCTGGAGAACCTGCCCTGAAGATGAACTGTATGTATGAACTCAACGAACTTGAGTCACTGCCATAAAGCGAAATCGTGTAAGTCCATTGCTTGACAGTTACTCCGACAGTGTTCTTCATGACGGTGAGCCAAATTGTGCCATTAGGAATAGCGGCACAAGTTTTCTCTATTGCTTTAGGAGTCTTGTCGCTTTCAGGCAGAACTTCAATATGATAGCCCTTAAAGAAATTGTGCGCTTCAAGAGCCTCTTTCATTTTCTTACACGCCGCAATAGAAGGCAGTTTCCACAGTCCGTGCTTGAGGTCAAATTTTGGATTTGCGAAAATTCCCAAGTCTTCGCTTTCCACATCATAGGTAGCGTCTTGACTATCGGCAGACACATAGTCGAGAAATTTCTTTATTGAGCGCGGGTACTTAAACTCATCGTCTTCAACCTTGAATAGTTCCGATATTGCGAACCCGTTCTTGTCAGTGATAGTTTCGGCGAACTTATTGGCGATGTCTAAAGTATAAAGGCTCAACTTAGGCATGTCTGCATATTCAGTATAGCCGCTCTCTTTAAGACGCTGCTCATCAATATAGTCGAACTTGTAGAAGTCATCGCCGAATTCATTCGACATGATTTCAAGTTCAGGCGTGCCTGTCAAGACAAGAGTGAAGTCCTTGTTAAGTTCTTCGACTAAGTCGCGGTTTTCAATGCGATGCGCGCCAATCTGATCTTCATCGATGACAAGCAAGTCAAAGTAAGTCTGCTTTATTTTCTCAAAATCATCAAGCGCTTTCTTCACTTTCTGAAATGATATGAAAAGAACTTTCTTCCCAGGAAAAGCAAGAAATCCGTCAATGTCGTTCTGATTAAAGAACTGATAATTTCTAAAGTCTTGATGCGTATTTAAGTCGTTCAGCCAAGCGTCATAGGTGTCACTCGGCCTGAAAGTCATAATGAGAACGTTATTAGCGCGAGTTTCTTTTGCGATTTGATAGGCAGTAAACGTCTTGCCAAAGCGGCACTTACATCCAAGCAAAAACTTTTTAACGCCATTTTTCTTTGCTGCTTTTACCGCAGCAATCGCCTCATCTTGTGAGCCTTTACGCGGCCCAAAACTTAATGGGCGTGATGGGTCAAACGAACTCCACTTATCAGCAGCAGTCTTTTTAGCAGCGTCTATGAAAATGTCTTTTGGGTTTTTCCAACAACTTGGCAACTCAAAAAACTCTCTACTTACTTGAGTATGTTTACCAAAAAACTGGCGGAGATTTTTATGAATAAGTTTGTCAAAGCCTGCTTGACGCTTTTGAGAAAAGTCTAAAAACTCTGTAAAGTCAATTTCTATATCATCAAGTGTAAACTGCTTTGTACCGTTTTTTGCTTTTATTTCCTGAGCAATGCGTTGTGTACCACCTTCAATAGCGGTAAGCCCTTGATATGATTTTCCTGTTGGCAGCCACTCACCAATGCAATAGCGATTTTCGCCTTTTGGGTGCCAAATATAGATTCCGACTTTCATTTCATTCCTTAAAAATGGGGCGTAACGCCCCAGCAGCTTAATCAGTAACTACGCTTGAAAAATTGAAACGTCTCCACGCTTTGTTCCAAGCAGGGTCGTAGCCTTCGATAGCCAACTTTTCAGCGCCCTTTGCCGGGAAATCGTGAGCAGGACGATTTTCAAACATTTTCTTTACTGCAGTTCTTTGATCTTCGTCAAGATAACCAAGGTCAATTCCTGCAAAAGCAGTTCCGTTTTCATGGATAACAGCGACCGTGCGCTCGCGGGTTTCGCCTTTTGAGGTGTACTTAAAAGTCTTAAGCATATTCGTTACTCCTTAAAATTCTTCCGACATTTCTTCGATTGTTGAGTTCATTGCAGCACTTACTGCAGCGTCAGCGATTGCGATGGCGCTTTCTTTTGAGATTTGTCCTTTTGCGAATTTCTGTTCCGCAATGTCCTTTGCTCTCATAAGCACTTCAAATTTTGTTGCCATTATTAGCCCCTTTAGTTTTTGTTACGTAAATTATATAAAAGAATCTAAAACAAATGATTAGATTTTTCAACAAATTCTTTAAAGAATTTTGCCAATTCTTCTTCAGACATTTTCTTGATATTTGTCTTGACTGTTGCAAGCTGTGACTTACTTAAACACTCAATAAGTTTTTCTGATTTGTTTTTCTTTTCATTTAGAAATGTTGAAAACCAAATCATATTATTGAAGCAATACATTATGGATGCGTCAAATAAACCGTCATTTTTCTTTGCTCGCTCCATTACAACTTTAGCAATGTCTTGACATTTTTCGCTCATCTGGTCAAAAGGAGTATATTTTTCATTTACTTTCCAAAGAAGAAGCGCATCGTCAACTTTTTCTTCCATTAAAAACCCTCTTACATTCTAATTTCGTTAATATTAACAATGATGAAAAAACTTTTAGCGCTTTGTTTGATTTTAATTGCATTGCCAGTTTTTGCTGAGTTCAATGTAAAGACTGACAATGAATATGACTTGCATTGTCATCAAGGATTTGCTTCCTATCTTAACGCTTCAACTGGAGTCCCGTTTGTTGTATGTTGGGATATCACAAAAGACGAAGTAAAAGCGCAAAATCTTGTAAGAAAAGGCTCTTTCAAAAAATGCGGAAACTCGTTAAGCAGTTCATATAAAGGCACAAGATGGCAAGGCAGAGACCGTGGACATATGTGTCCTTGCGATGATAGAAACTATAACGCAGAACTTCAGAAAGAAACTTTCTTAATGTGCAATATGGTACCGCAGACCCCGTCAATGAATAGAAAGACTTGGTTTGCACTTGAGAGACAGACTCGTAAAATTGCTGCCGAATATGGTTATGTAGAAGTAGCGTCTGGCCCGATATTTGAAAGATATGGAGATATAGAAACCTGCTTTAAAGTTCTCCGGTATGATGGTAAAGTTGTTTGCTGGATTTGCTATGATACATTTTACAGAGACTCAACGCTTGAAGAAATTGAAGCTCTTACAGGCTTGAAACTTTACTAACTAATATGTACCACTTAAACTATGCTTTGCTGCTCGAAACCAAAGTAAACGCAATACGTCATCACTCTAAGGAAGAAGCAGCAAGTGCTGTTGAGAAAATCAAGCGAGCGATTAAAGGACATCGTTTTGAGATTTTCGACAGAGACAAAAATCTTGACTTTCTCCATCATGAGCACATCAACAAAGACATTGCCTGTCAGATCATTAGCGACTATATAACGCCGCAAAGTCTTATTGCAATACTGAAGAACCGTGACAGAGACGGCGAACTATACCTATTCTCGATAAGAGTTCCGTTAGGCGAAGGCAGAAAAGACAAATACATTTATATGAAATGCGACATTACGTCTTATGGCGTCGTAAAAGTAATAAGTCTTCATGGACAGACTGAAATGATGCATCCTGACTATAGACAGGCAATCGATAAGCGCGATAATGATGATGAATACTTTCTTAAAAAGTTGTTTCAGAATTGGTCAAGAGTTTACAATAAGTTTAATGACAACAAAATGGTAGACGCTTTGCCAAACGGTCCTGAGTCAATGACTATTGTCTTTGAGAGCCCTATTGAGAACATTGAAGAGTTCAAACTAAATTTCTGCAAAACTGTCCCAAAAGACTTTGGCTATAAGTTTAGCGATATAGCGAAAAATATGAGAATAAATGAAGGCGGCGATAGCGTTACAGTAACGCTGCCGTTCGGACATTTTTAAGGAGAATATATGAATATCTTTACAGATGAAGAAAAAATTGCGTTAGACAAAATCGTAGAAAAATTGTCAGATGTCGAAAAGAGCAATGACGATCTTTTTGATGTTGTGGCCGTTCTTGTCTCAGACCTTAAAGACATGTATAACGCTTTTGATGAAGGCGATGCTGCGATGATTGAACGCGAAAAGAAAGATGCAATCAACACTGCGCTTTCACTTATTTCAAAATTAAACAATTTCTAAAAAATAGGCGCTCATTTCGAGCGCCTATCACGTTTTTAACTACTTGTCGAGTGAGGTACTTCCAAAGCCGCCGGCGCCGCGGTCAGACTTGTGATTCTTAAAGAACTCTTCTGGCGTTGCATCCTCTAAAACAGAATATCCGCTTGTGTCTATTAAGACAGGCACAAACTGAGTAACCTTGTTTCCGCAATAAACAAACTGATAGTCGTTAGAAGTGTTTATGACGTGAAGATGTAACAGACCTTCATATGAAGCGTCATCAACACAAGCGCCAACAGCCAATTTCTGTTTGCGTGAAACACCAGACTTGTTGAAAGCGATAAACGCAACGTTACTAGGAAACTTTGTGTAGTAGCCCGAATTGATAAGCACGTCACTGTGCGGCGCTATCCGAATGAAGTACTTTCCGTCAAGACTTTTCTGAATCTCCAGTCCGTTATTTTCTTCAGCGAAAACCTTGGCGAAGTGCTCATTGTAGTCAGGACAGAAAAAGTCAATACCAGCGTCCAACCCTGGATTGCCTTTCGGCGATTTAACGTTAAAGTTTTTATCTTTCAAAAATTCAATCATGAAAAAATATTAACAACAAAACGGGCACCGCCCGTTTTGTTTTACTTGTCTTCGGGGTGTTCCCATCCCTTAACAGTGTTAGCATCACGGTTGTGGAAAGAGAAACAAGTTCGGTCGACTAACTTGACGATATTTCCGTCATCATCGGATACAGCCAATCCTTCCTGTGTCCCCTTTTCAACGCCTGATTTAGTGCGGTAGAAAACATCAAACGCCATCTTAGCTTTTGTCATTTTGTTCATAAGGACTTTCTTAAGCATAGCCGCACTGTTTGTAGCAGAACAAATCCATTGTAGAACTTCAGCGTTATTTTCTATGATGCCAAGAATCTCTTTAGCAAGTTCTGCGCTCTTGGTTTTAGCATTTTCCTTGCCTTTATCAGTCTTAAGCTTGTCAAGCTTTTTTGTAAGTTCTTTGTCAATCTTATTGCGGCAGTACGTCTCAAGACTATCAAGGAAGTCTTCCTCGTCAAACAGCGCTTTCTGTGCATCAGCAATGTTCTTATTTTGGAAAGTCTGAAAGTACATCTTGATAAACTCTTCATTAGCACAAAGTGTCTCGTACTCACGGCTCATCTGGCCTGTGAGAACAGAGTAAGCTTCCTGCAACTCGTCAATGTACTCTTCTGCCTGTTCAGCTTCATCAGGGTCAAGTTGTACCTGCTCCGTGAAGTTGGGTATTTGCGCATCAATAATGTATAAGTTGTCTGGCAAAGACAGCGCATCACGATTTACATCGAGGTTGAATGTCTGCTTAAGTGCTCCAATCGGCCCTGTATACCTCGTATGAAACGCCGCGCCTGCTGCGCATCGCTCAATTTTCTTGGCTGTTTCAGAGTCTGCTGGGACAGCATAAAGAATTGTGTTTGGCTGGAACGTTATGTAGTCGCCTTCGTCAATGTCTAACTTGCCCAATGAATCGTGACAGAACAACAAATCGCCTTGCCATGCTTCGCCGTCTGGGATACGGAACGACCCGTCTTTAAGTGCTTCCAAAATAGGAATCATCATTGACGTCATATTCGGACGGTCAGGATATTTTTCAAGGATTTCTTCTTTTGTTGAGAAGCAAAGGTCAGCAGCTTGCTCCGTCTCTTTGCTGTTCATAAAGCCTTTCAATGAAACGCCAGGGCTAGGCAGTCCTTCATACTGTGTCCAGACAACAAGTGCAGGCGCGCCATCAATCTTTGTAGTAACAGTCAAGTTGCTTTCAGGCATTTTGCTTGTTAGCATATCGACAAGATTTCTTGACTTCGAAAGCAGTTCTGCCATTCCTTCTTTTGAGAGAACGACTAGGTCTTCGTAATGAAGTTGGTGTGAGTTCAGGCGAGATTCATTCATACGGCGCAGAAAACGCTTCAATGTGACGTTCTCAGTCAAATGAAGGCCTTTCTGAACAGCAGCAAACATTTCCTCTGCAAGTTCTTTATTTTCTCCGAAGTCGGGGCACATTGCGGAGAACGACTCAAAATCATTGTCTTTGACATACTGTCTCATCAATGATGCGCTCGCTTTTGTAGCAAGATCATCTGAATCATCAACACGCTCGCCACTTGACTCTATTGTGACTGAATCAAACTCATAGTAAAGATCAGGATTTTTCTGTTCTTCGCCATTATACTTGATTATCGACTCAAATGACGCGTCTCTGTCCGAACCGCAAACAAATATGATCTTATTGATGTCTTTGTAATTGCGGTAAATCTCAGGCATGATTTGGAAAACTGTCTTGTTCTTAGCAAACGTTGACTCTGTCTCAACGCCAATGTTTATGCCAAGCTGTTCAATATAGTTGCGTATAAAATACGATTTTTCCTCAAACGAAAGCGGATTCTTTTTTGCGTCTTGTGTCTTTGACAAACACAAAAGCGCCTCGCCTTGTTCTCTATTTGCGATCTCTTCCAACTTGCGCCACAACTTAGCATGACCGCATGTGGGAGGATTGCATCTGGAAAACGCTAAAACTAAAGTACTCATAAATCAATTAGTACTCGCCTGTCCCGTCATCATATTTGATGTCACGTATATAAGTTGCGTTCTCGAAGAACTCCTTACCCGCGGCTTCTAATGAGTCAAACTTTCCATTACGGTACTTATATAAAAACCCCGCGCTGTTGCCTGTAAATTTCATTTCACGCGCTGTCTTTTCTTTGATGTTTACCAATATGAAAATGTCTTTCCATAACAGCACTCTATCAATGCGCCATATTTCGGAAGTGACCACATCTTTTGTCTTGCTCACTTCAAAAGAATCAGACTTTGCGACTTCTTCAGCAATTTCGTCCGCCGAGCGTTCTATCTCAGAATGAACCTCACGCGCCAGTAACGGATAATGAACAACAATGTTCTGTTTAAGTTCATGAATCAAGTCCTTCGGATTTACATTGTAATCAAAGTCCACTCGATACTGCGATCTAGAGTTATCATGAGTGATAGTAACGTAAGATGCTGACCAATTTACGGAAAATACAGCCGGCGCCTTTTTTAGAAAGCTGTTGAGTTTTTTGACGAAAACTTTTTCCCAGTGTCTGTCTGAGTTTTTACTTCCAATCATATTAGTCTACATTCTCTTCCTGCGCAGCAGCTGCATCAAGCATAGCCATAATCTCGTAAGCATCGCCTGTGTTTTCTTTGTCAGCTGCTTCCTGCTGCTCTTTCCAATAATTGTAAGCCATCTTGATCTGTTTGGGCTTTGTCTCAAGATTTTTTGCAAACGCTTTGAACCTATCAGCAAGCGCTTTCTGTGAAGCCTTTACTGTTAACTTCATGCTATTGATTTTTTCCTCTTCAATAGCGCATGCTTCAAATTCGCCGATTACTTCATCGATACTAAAAACTCTCATATATTACTCCTTATGATTAAGTGCATCTAATTTTCTTTTTGCTGTTTCTGCCATTTCAGAAAATAAATCAATCAATGACCGTACAGCGTCTTGCTGTGTTTTGAAATGCCCATAAGCAAGATTTGAGTTCTTTTCAGGACTACCTTCAATTTTTACTTTGAACCAACCTTTACGTCCTGGGACAGGCGCTATTACGTTGACTTCATGTATTAGAATGTCTGCGTCTTCGCCGAGCTTGTTGGACACAAACTCTGCTTGGTAAAGAACATCGCCTTTCTTAATTTCTTTTGTGTCAATGTTGCTTATTGTGCTTGCTGTCATAATCTACTCCAAATTTTTCCATTGAGGCAGCGGTTACTTTCATAATGTTTTCATATGTATGAAGAATGTCATCTTTTTCAGTATAGCTGCTTTTTCCTCTAAGTTCCTTGTCAAGGTCCTTAAAATTTAGACCTTCTCTAACGTTTTCAAGATATAGACGCTTAATGTAATTTTCTTCACGGTTAAGCAGAAAAAAGCCGCCGTATTCTGTGCAGCAATTACGGACGTCTATCGACATACGGTAGCCGCATAGCTTTTCTATTATCTGTACGAACCTCGTGATCTTAAAAATGAATGACATTTCAGAGTCGTCTGTCACTTTAACATTGTCTTTTATCGGATTCGGAGAAAATATTAAATAATGAAAGTCGGTTGCTATCTCAATGTCATTTTCTTCCACTTGAATATCCTATAATATGGTCTGTAGGCAGTACTTCTTTACCAAGAACAATCATTTCTTGTCCATTGCGCTCAATTTCGATTTCTTGCATTTTAAGACAAGGCCAGACCTTGCCATCTTCTTCAAAGTCTAATATCTTCAAACCAATCGCCTGTCCGAATGTTGCGAATGATGTTGAAGTATGCATGTCTTCTCCAAGCGGAGAACCTGGCTTGTAAAGTTCATACAGTGAAGGATCTATACCCTCTTTGTCGAAAGCTGTATCAATGGTTGCAAGTCGCGCCTGAAGAGAGTTAGCGTCTGCAGTCAAAAGATAATAGTCAGGATCTTTCTTCCAAGTCTTTGTAATCTTTAACATACGATTAGATTAACAGACTTGAGACTAATTTAAATTATTTTGATTTTGGAGTTAATATGAACTTTTTGGAAAAAAGTAAACAAAACATGATAGAAATAATGGTTGCAGCGGGGATTCCTATAAATGAAAAAGTTGCAATTGAAGACGCTGAAAAAATAGAAAATAAAGATGAACCTCATGAGACTGATAATAGCGCAGCTAATGTAGAGTCTATTGAAAACTTTGACCCAAGTAAAAGATATACTAAAGCACAGAAACTTCAGTTTGCTATAGACTTTTGTAAAAAACAAAATCCTCAGGGGCACATATTTTCTGAAACGCAAGACATACCTGTGTCTAAAGAAGACATAGAAAACTTCTTTATATTTGATAGTGACGCCACTGATGAAAATATATATTTCTTATATAAAAAAACAAATGGCGGCACTTTATGCGGAAGAGCTAAGTACGCTTATAGTTACCAGCCCGCGGTGAACAGCAAATTTTATCAGTCGCTTCACGCATCGTCTAAAAAACTAAATGGAAAAGAAAGTGAGCATCTTGCATCTGGCGCAGAAGCTACTTCAATTCAAGAAAGAATTATTGGAACATATATAGCAGCGTTTATAGCAGGAACACTCACAGAAAACTCAAAGTTCTATACTTTAGGGGAAGTATTGTGTCCTAATGAACAATGTTGTGATAAAAACATAAATAATGGAAAGCCTCTTTTTAATGAAGCCCAGATAAATTCAAAAGGAATTGATGTTTCTTGGTCAAAGATGTTTGATAAGTTATTTTACGCTTTGAAAGCTGACGCTAAAGATAAGTCTCATCAAGCAGAATTTAATTTTGAGTCATTAGACAAGGGGAAGTATGCCTGTATTCATCCAAACATGCCTGATCTTACAAAAGGTCTCGAAAAACTTTTTGCATCTGGGGTTTCAGGAAGCCAAACGTCAAAAGATACTGTAATCCCAGCTGATTTATATCTTATAAATACAGACTATGAAAGCAATATAATTAACGCTTTTAATACGGCTAAAAGTTTAGATGACATGTGCGCTTTAACAAATTACTTTTTTGGAACAGTTCCACTTGATACACTAATGACATCTACTGATATAGAAGCTTCACCTGACTTAGCGTTAATTAAAAATATGAATAGCTCTCGAGAAAGTGCAGAGTTAAACTTAAATAATGCTATAATTATTCCAATATCTTTAAAGAAAAATGAAAGCGCGCCAAATGTATACTTAATTATGAATACGCCACAAAATATTCCAAAAGTTAGAGTTCAAGATATTACACAAGTTGTTTTTAACAAATGTGGAAACTCTTATTTTAAGGCAGTTGTCGATGTTGATGATAAGACTAACTCTGAATTCAGAAAACATTTTGGTGATAAAGAAGCTTACTTTGAGTTTAGATGGAAAAACGCTGGGGCGAACTGGCAATGTACAGCAACAGTTGAGGATGCAGACGCATATCTTGGCGGGTCAGTTAAAGAAGTTGCAAATCAAGTACTTAAAGAAAATAAAATGACCTTTTTTGGAGAAAATAAAGTTGGCTTTGAAAAAGAAGACATAGAGTTGCTTTATGATACTTTTAAAGAAAAAATAAAAATAAAATACGATAAAAAAGAAAGCCCAAAAGCAGCTGCTTACCAAGACATGATTGATTTACATGAAAGCATGCTCGGTGGTATTGAAGAAGAGTCATCTTCTAAAGCGGGCAGATGCGGACTATTCCAAGTTTTAATCTCACTTCTAAGACAATCAAAATCAAACCAAGATACAAACTTATCAGAAATAGTTGCAAAGTCTTTTAAGATGGACCCATCAATTCAAGACACTGTAAAAATAATGTGATTAAAGCTATCAGCCGTCTTTAGCGGCCAATAGTTTCAAAGTAACTTATTTTGTCTGTATTCTTCTTACAAATTGTTTGGGTAAAATTCTTGAATTCAGCGCCTGCTGAAATTGCCACGCAAACGCTTTGTCCAAAATGTATGTGTCAGCTGTATCTGTTTCTGAGCGTATTGAACGCCCACACGCTTGAATAAGGCGCATCCAAGTCTGTGCAGTGTACCATTCAGGATATAGCTTTGACTTCAACGCAACTCTCTTATCGCCTAACGAAAGAAACGGCATCTTGACAACAATCTGGAAACGTGAAAGGTCATCATACAAGTCAGCGCCGTCCATTAAAGATGAGCTTACAAGGATAGTCGGCAACGGTGAGTGGATGTGCTCTTCCATGATGTCTTGATTTGATATGCTTTCCATACGGCAAAGAAAACGGCGATTGCCTCTAAACGCATCAAGAATAATTTGCGTAATTTTCTGATTGCCTGTATGAATAATTCCCTTGCTATCAGGGTACGCTTCAATGATCTGCTTAATTGTGTTAATCATTACATCTTTTGTTTCTTTGTCAATTCCGCCTGGCTTATACTTCAAATCCAATAAGTTAAGCGCCATAATAGGAGCGTTTTCAGGAGGGAACGTTGAGTCCAATTTTATCATTGCGCATTCGTCTATAGGTAGTCCTATGGAATTTGCAAAAGCTTTTAAGTCAAGCAAAGTTGCGCTCATAAATAAAAAACGAGTGGCTTTTGGAGCAATAAAGTCTTTGAAGATTTCTCCAGCGTTTATTGGGGTGATCTTCACAGTTACCGCTGCGCTGTTTTCTTTCATCTCACTTTCGTAAATCCAATTCTTTCTATCTGATCTCTGAAGATACTCAATCTTTTTGTGCAGCTTATCAAGCAAGTACATTGAGTCTTTAAGCGTCATCAAACGGCGCATCTTTTTGGAATCTGTTTTGTTGGAACCTAACTCACGAGCAAGACCCTCAATCTTGCCTTGCAACTCATCATACTTTGGCTTAATAATTTTTTTATAACATCGCAAAATCCAATCGTAGACTCCATTCTCTGTAGGCTGCATCGCTGCAAGCTCTATAATTTCATCGCTCACTTCGTCTTGTGTATAGTACTTATCTAAAAACTTCAATGGGTTGAATACAATTTCCGCAAATGAAACAAGCTGGCTTTCAAGGTTATGTGCTTCATCGAAAACAAGTAATGGGCGCTTCTCATCCCAGTTGCCACAGTCGCTCCATCTGAAAAAGAAAGCATAGTTGCTGCACATTATATGCGCTTTCTTTGCGGCGGCACGTACTTTGAAGTACTTACAATTCTCTCCGCATTTGTGAACAAGTTCAGGCAGCGCTATACATGGGCCGACATCACAAGTTGTGTTTTCATCAGTGAAATAGCATGGGTAATTCTGTTTGCCTTTTACTTGCACAAATTGCGCGCCGCTAAAGTCGCGCGTGTACTGATCTTGTAGCTGTTTGGTAGTTGTCAATAGATAAGCGGGTCCGACTGTTTTGGCCATCGCAACTGCTAAGCCAGACTTGCCTGTGCCTGTCCCACATTCAAGCATAATGAAGCGCTTATCATCAGGAAGGGCGTTCAGCTTATCAATGACTTCCTGCTGTTGAGGACGAATTTCTTTGAACGGAAATAATTTTGAGTCAATCAGCATTTCTTTGACTCATACAAAATTTCAAGATTGTATTTTACAGCAGTCCAATATTCGATATTGGCGCCAGGGGAAGTTTCCCAACCATCAAGCATCATTATCGCATCACATTCTGCAACCCAATGAATGTCACGTTCCATAAAATATAGCCAAGCATGAGGATGAGTGTGCTTCATGCCTTTTGGAAGTTTTGGTGTGACTTCATCAATGTTTTTGTCAGCAGGGTTTAAGACTTCCCAGCCTTCAGAAGTCAATCGCTTTTCCATATCACCAAAATGTTTTCTAAAATTTTCGAGGTCGTTGGTTATCGGCCCAGATATATAAATCTTTTTCATACGTATAAAAATTAACGGCGCCACAAAAATGTGGCGCCTGTTTGAAACAAAGAGCTTCTGTTAGTCAGACTCGTTCACATAGTCCCAGCACGCTGGTATAGTAAATGCGTTCTCATCGTCTTGAATCAAATGCCCACGGTCGACAAGATCCTGAATTTCATCATAGAACTCTGGCATTTCATCAGGCATAACGCCAAGAACAAATGAAACGTTGTGGCTGTTCAAGTCGATTACTGCTGTAGAAACGTCAACTCTCTCCCCATGTTCAAGACTGTCCCACTGCCATGGGTCAAGAATGTTTCTTTGAACATAGTGGGCAACTGATGGGTAGTATTTCCAATAGTCAGCTGTATCATGATCTTCTGCAATCTCTTTAAGAGAGTCGCCGCGTGGCCAAATGTCGATGTCATTCAGGTCTTTCAAAAGTTTTTGTGCACTTGTATAGCAACGGCTTCCGTCTTCTGAAACAACAAGATCGCCCTCATAGAAGTCATTGCTATGAGCGTTTTCTTTCATCGGCTCTTTATCTGTTTTTGTAGACTCAGCAAGTGACATATAATAGTCAGCCGCTTCTTCAGCGTCATCTGCCAAGTCTTCGTCTTGATACATTGACTCAAGAACTGTCTCATAGTCAGTGTTGAATCCACAGCCAATGTCAGCTTCATACATATCTTGAATTAAGTTTATCTGATAGTCAGATAGTTCTTCTTTTATTCTTTTCATTTTGACCTCAAAAATTAGCTGCTTCTGTTCAGAAATGTTTCTCTTGTTGCAGTAATGTTGCCAGTCTTTGGCTCATAAGTATAGTCAAACTTGAAATGACGAGCGGTAAATGAATAGATTTTTGCAGCACGTGCGTTCAGCGTATGTCCGTAAACACGGTTATAGACTGGGTCACGCTCGACAATAAGATAATTAAAAACGAGATCAACAAAATTGAATGGGCATAGTTTAGGACGTTTAGTCGCAACGCCAATCCAAGGCACAAAGACAGAATTTATCTCATCGTTTGCGCTTCTAAACACAGCAAATCCGCCCATCTTATGCTTTTTACCATAATAGATAACATAATAATCTTCACTTGCTATAGACGCTGCGAGGCGCGCTAACGAAAAAAATCCGAAGTCATCATATAAGTCGATATAGCGTTGGAACATTTTGTAGCCTTTCTTAAAAGGCACCACATGAACGCCGTTCTTAACAGGTAGCCGAATCTTCATAAATAGAAATTAACATTCGTACTTGCACTTTTCTGGAAACTTCTTCTCAAACGCTAAAGTTACCAATTCGGTATTCCGTTCCTGAGCGCCGCCGTCATTAATGCAAAGCAGCTTTCTTTCAGGCGCATATATTTCGTTGGAGACGTCAATGAAGTTCTTGTCATTTAAGTCAAAGTATTTTCCAATTTTGACGTCTTTATCTACTATGCCTTTGGAGATTTCCGCATTAGAATAAATGTATTGGTTATAGTCAGATGCAAGTTCTCTAAACGGCGTCCCTTCTATGGAGCGAATCATTTCATCAGAGTGGCTAAGCCAGACTTCTTTCATAACTGACTTCAATAGTGGTACTTGATTATGCGGCGGTCTAATGTACTCACTGGCCTTCAGCCCCAAATTTACATTGTAATCGTTGCGTACTAGGTCAAAAGAGCGTTTGCATACTCCTTGGAAGTCTGACTTTACGCGGCCTTTCGTTACCCAGTACATTTTTGGACGGCTGCCATTATAGAAATCGCTTTCATGCGTTGGACGCATAACATAAAAGTCGTCATTTGCGTAAATAATTTTTTCCTGAAGAAAGTCCAACTTCGGCAAGAACATTTCTATACGGTTGGAGTTGAAGCAGGGAAGATACTGTTTTGGAATAAAGTCTCTGTGTAGAATAATCCCGACAGTGTCTTGATTTATCCAATTTGGAATTTGTGTCTCCGATGAGACTATCATATAGACTTTATGAATCCAAGACATATACTTTGCAATACTTCTAAAATGATATTTTAGAAATCCAAGATCTCTGAAACGGACGTCTTCCAAGTTGAATACTTTGCCATATTTACTACACGCAACTCTATATTCTTGCTGCCATATTGGGTCTCTCTGATTTACATAAGGGAATAAATAGTCTACCATAATACGTTTCTTTATACCAAATTAGAACAAAAAACCGCTGGAGCAAATGTCCCAGCGGCTTAATCTTAAAGGTGGGTTGCAGCGTTATATGCAAAATGCCCATTCGGAATTCGCTTTATCACATATATAAAACATTTTAGCTGCAACTTTATAAGTAAGTCAGGCAATGATTTTATCCACTGTTAACTTGAAATTTTACAAGTTTTTCCTATCTTGCCAGTGTTTGAAAGTTTGCCGAGCAGGACGATCTTACGTGTTTTTAGTTTGCTGTAAATACAGCTGAATTTCACGTTATTTTTGCCTTTTATCCACTTTTGCCGTCCTGAAACATCTGATAAAGACGTTAGAAGCGTCTTTACTTCTTTACCGTGTAAAGAATATTTGGTAAGCGCTCCAGGTGGGCAATATTGCAAACCTGACTTACTATCCTTCCCTATTAAAATTCAATCAACGTTGAGGCGTTAACCTCAGAAAGTTTGTCTTCCAAATCCTGGATTTCTTTTACTTTATTTTCATAATTTTCTGTCCATTCTTTAACTGCGTCTTCGTAGGCGCCATCACTTACAATGAGTTTATTTTCATATGTAACGGTATCGCCAAGCTGCTTTGTCTTTTCGTTGAACTTGTAAGGGTCAAACTCTTTGCTTACCGGCTCAAAAGTTTTTACTTTTTCAAGTGTTATGTCATACAATGAAAGGTTCTGTTTCTCCGCCTCAATCTTGTTAAGAATTGGGCGTGCTGACTCGGCGTTTGCTTTGTCGATAGCTGTGTTAAGTTCAACAAGACGAGCGCGTTTGTCTTGCAACTCTTTAAGCAAATCGTTGAATGACTTGCCGTCAATAAGTGAGCTCTCTTCAATACGGCGCTGTACTGTAGTGCCGTAAAGCGTTCTGTGAAGTGTCTGAATTTCGTTGATTAAGCGATTGCGTACTACAAACGCTCTTGCTAATGTAATTTTTGCCATGATATTCCTCCAAATAGTGTACAGAAAAATTAACAGCACAATTTTAGTTGTGCTGCTCGATAAGTGACTTGCGTTTCAGCACTGCAGCTTACGTACTCGCACTGCAGTTGCAGCGTATTCCTGTCCTAAACAGGCTCCTATATTTAACTTCCCGGTTCGGATAGCACCTTAGCGCTGTGTCTACCGCTGTCCCTACTTTACAAATCAACTTTGTCCGCCCAGAGGGACTCGAACCCCCAATCGCAAGGTCCGCAACCTTGTGCTCTATCCATTAAGCCATAGGCGGAAAATATGATCCCGGGCGGACTCAAACCGCCAACATACGCTTTAGAAGAGCGTAGCTCTATTCTGTTGAGCTACGGGACCTTAATGTTTCAATTTAGAAACAAGTCTTTAAGAAGTTCATACCTAGCAGACGGGTCGCCTGGCAAGTTCTTCTTTTCAGAAGCCGTTATCGTTTCTAAGTACCTGTTCCTGTCTTCCCAACGAACAACTTCAAACAGGCGCCATACTTTATTGAGGTCTTCTTCTGAAGTGCATTCGTTAAGACAACTGTAAATGAATTTGTCCATGATAGAGCCTCTTTCTAATAGTTACGGACAATAGGAGTTGCACCTATACTACCGGTCGTCCCAGATGTCTTCTATTGCATCATGTCCGTCACAAACGCTCGAGTCGTTTGTGTAAAAATCGGAGTGGTAGGATTTGCACCTACATCCACTAGTTACAAGCATTATACTGGACTGTTTATAAGACAGCGCTGATACACTCCGTTAATCGGTCCATCTTTGAACATGAAAGTCAGACAAGATGTTCAAATTTCTAAATGTTTCTGCCTCAGCAGCAGTGTCAAAACACCATGCGCTTTCAATGTCGTCACATAGTTTACCACCACGGCCATACTGCAAGAAGCCGTCTTCTGTACCTTCATTCTGTTCAAGTGTAAAAAATACGCCCTCCATAAAAGCCTCCAAAAATGCCGGGCCCAGGAGTCGAACCTGATTTATTTCCAGCAATTTACTGTTGATGTTTACAGACATCTGTTCATGTAAAGTCTCATTAGAGCACGCCTTTACAAGTTGATAACCGTACCGCCCGGCTGCCAGACTGACATACTTACTTATGAATGTAAATACCAGTTGTCGCTGCAGCGGCAGGACTCGGACCTGCGGGATACATGGGTCAGAACCATGGGCCTTACCATCTTGGCTACGCTGCAAAAATCAACTTATCCGAAGACAGTTGGTAAACTTGGGAGTTTGGAGGGAATCGAACCCTCATCTTCGGCTCCACAAGCCGAGGGCCTAACCATTGACTGACAAACTCCGTAAATCGTGGCACTTAACACACAGAGGAACGCTTCTGAAGAAGTGCTGCAAACACTGATCTTTTTGACTGGTATCTGATTCGAAGGCGTTGCTGCCTTGGCACATACGGAATGTCGCTCATTGCAGTTATTGCTACATTCATTCTGCGCATTGTCAAGCTTCAATGAACCAACTGGCCACGGCATTCATGGGCAGCTGACTCAAATCCATTGAAGTAATTTACTTTTACTTCACGGCCACATAAAGCATAAGCTTTATTTTCTCTATTCAGAACCGCGCTGACCTTAAAAGGAGCACGTTTACTGTTTACTCTTGTATAATAGTATCTACAGCCTTTCTTCGCTTGCTTGTTTAATTCGCCAACAATATACTTCATTCCGTATCTAGAAAAATGAACAGGCGAAAACATGTCGACATAAAATTTTTCTGTAATATATGACTTTAAGTCGCTTTGATGACAGACACACATCACAGATGTGGCAAAATCGCAATGTATTACATCATAGGTATTGAGCGTAAAAATAACGCCTTTATCAAGGCCGTTTTCATTTACCCACAAAGCGTACCTTTTTAAGCTGCCCGACACGAAGTCCCTCCACAATGAGCCGCCGGGGATTCGAACCCCGAACCTACAGATTAAGAGTCTGTCTTTCTATACCAGTTGAAATAGCAGCCCGAAATGTTAACTTATTCCAAAAAAAAATTCAAAGGCTGAGGTGTTTGACCTTTTACGAGTCCATCTTAACCGCTTTCGCAGTTTTCACCACACAATCATTTCTGACTGTAGAACTCATAGCGACCTTGTAAGACAAGGCAAACTTACTACGACAAAACTTATAAGGTAATCGTTTCCTCCCTTGCGACTTGCGGTCTGCGGAGCTTGCGGGCTCCTACAAGTTGATTACTCCTTTCTCTTCATGACGTTCCTTGCGGTACTAGTCAAGCCAGCATATTTCATCTGGATAACGCTATTGTCATTTTGCCGTGACCGACACTTTTGCTTAATTTGATTGTTGGAATCGAACCAACTACACTCTGCTTAATAGGCAAATGCTCTTCCAAATGAGCTAAATCACTTTCGATAGTGTCATCTTAAAAGACGAGGTCGGTCTTGCTTCCTTGCCAACTTTTGGCTGGTTTAGAAAACTTCGCCTTTTTTCTTTCTCTTGCGGGTACTCAATTTACTTGCCACAGCATACTCAGTTTTTTACCAAGCATGCAACGCAGCTTTGATTACCAACGCTGTCTGACCTTGCGGGTCTTTGGCATTGATAAAAACGCATTTTGTCAGCCTTGTCTTTTGAACTTGGCTCAAGCCTGTTACACCTTACAGGCCGTACTGCTACACTTCTCCGCAGTTGCTCTTGAAGTGCGCCACAGCACGTTATACGTTTTGCTTTCTCGTGAAGTGATTTGACTCACCGCTGAAAGTATTAGCCTTCAACTTTCACAGCTTATTGATTCACTGCTTATTCTAACGAGCGGAAGCCGCCCGCGTTATGTTCCCATAACGATAACAATACTAACAGAAAGTTTCTATTGTTATGTTTGGCAGAGGTGGGACTCGAACCCACAAGCCTTTCGGCAGCGGGTTATGAGCCCGCCAACTTACCATTAGTGATACCCTGCTATAAAAATATTAACATAATAATTAAAATGATAGTACTTTAGATGTCGGACCAGTCCGTTAAGCTTTCGCCTAGGCAACTTTCTTTTACAGTTTAGTACCGCACCCTACTTATTGCCGCCTACACCTATCAACTATCTGTGCGCCTTTCAGTCTTCTTTTACTCAACACTTAGTTCAAACCTGTCTGTACCGGCACAAGATGAACCTTATACATACGCTAAGATACAGCCGCATATGCTCTCGGAACGTGCAGGATTCGAACCTGCGAGCCTCTTGCGAGGCTAACGCCTTAGCAGGGCGCCCCAATCGCCACTCTGGCAACGTTCCAAAAAGGTGGGGGATTTCCTGCTGTGTACTCCGCGGCTAACGGTGGCCCCTCTAGACCGGCTGTTACGGCGCATCAGCATAGCCGACTTACTTACTTGTAAGATATTCAGGTTTCCACTACGCAAACCTTAAAAGCCTACCGCCTCTTCTACTACAGGCTGTTCCTTTCCTGCCTTGCGACTACGGGGCTTCGAAAGTCAACATAACATTGCAAGTGTTACGCTAAACTTATTGAGCTGTGCGGGAGTCGAACCCACTCTGTCTTACGACTACGCCTTAAAAGGGCGTCCCAATCCCACTCTGGAATCAACAGCCCGAAAGTTACCTGTCTCAACATTTATAGAAACAACAGGCTGTCAGCAAATTTTGTTTCCTTACGCAAATGTACCCTTAGCTTTCAGGTATCTTCAACGGCGCCACCGATTACGCAAGTAAGCTGATGTTCTTATATAGTGGATCTTCCCCACTTATTCGGCAATGATGGAATCGAACCACCTCCTCCTGCGTGTAGGGCAGGCGTACTCACCGTTATACAGAATCGCCGTTTAGAGAGCTTTTTTAATGTAGAACGCTCACGAACTCCAGGGTTCTCTATAGGTCTACCGACTTCTATAAATCCTCTGTTTTACAGTTGAAACCAGTAACTAACCAAATTTTGTTTTAGAAGTAACTTTGGAAAAACTTCAAAAAATCTTATGTACACAGTTTTTCTTTCTGGGAGCAGGATTCGAACCCGCATTTTCCCTTTCGGTACTTTGGCGGCACCAAAAGCCGCTGGCATACCAATTTGCCTATCCCAGATTGTGGACGGTGGGACTCGAACCTACATCAGCAGATTTTCAGTCTGCCGCAATTGACCATCTTTGCTACATCCACAAAAGTAAAATCGCACCTGATGTTTTTTCAGCCGACCCATGTATACGGCATTCGCTGAGCCGTCGCCTTAAGTTGCTATCTCAGCCATCGGGTTACCTTATCCTCGTCAATGTGCACTTTCGGAGGCCCTATAACAAGAAAGGCCACTTTGCTTACTGCAGTCTAAGCAAGCACACTTTACTTGCTATCTCTCATGCTTTACGCTGGATGTTTTCCAGTGCGATTTTATGGGCTGGGAAGGATTCGAACCTTCGTAGGGAGTTAACCCAACGGATTTACAGTCCGCCGTTTTTGACCACTCGACCACCGACCCGAAATTAACATGACAAAGTTTTTGCCACGCTTTACTTAAGCAAGAAACTATGTAAATGACTAATTTGGCGCAGTTATCATCTATCACGATTTCTTTGCTTATACGGAGCGTGCAGGATTCGAACCTGCAGGGCCCGAAGACCCGACTGAATTCAAGTCAGTCGGTTTCAACACTCCAAAAAAATTTCCCTACCAGGCGACCTCAAACTAGGAGCGACCTGTCAGTCGGCGTCTCTCAGCGGAATTTCAATTTGCTCATTCAGCGCTAAACGAGCATACCTACTTTACCTCAGTTTCTTATCTCCACATCGAGAGGAGTAGAAGCTTGCAAATCACCTCAACGCGGGATGTACAGGATTCGAACCTGTGACCCACGGCTTAACAGGCCGTCGTTCTACGCACTGAACTAACATCCCATAAACAAATCACTTACCAAACTGGACGCCCGATCTTTCACTTATGCCAGCACTTATCCAACTTCTGCTTAAGAGCTCTGCTTCAGTCGGGGGTTAAAGGAAGACAAGTTCTCTTAGCTGCATTACGTTTACAGCATCAAATGCGCTTCCTCCTTACACTGATTTTCACTTTTACCAACCCCATTCCGGATTGAGGTTGAAGCTACGGTCTTGGCCGGATTCGAACCGGCGACCTCCCGATAGACAGTCGGGCCTGCTAACCACTGCTTACAAGACCAAAGATTTGGTTGTCTTCCGTCATTTATAAAAAATTAACAACCTAGTCGTAGAACGAGATATGTTGCCATATTCTCTGGCTAACTCCTTTTTGCAATTAGGTTAGTCCTCGTAACGTGCTATCCACGGCAATGCTGCACCCAGTGGACCTGAGGGGAGTCGAACCCCCTAAAACTGCCTTGCAGGGGCAGCGACTAACCGTTCGTCATCAAGCCCATGTAAAGCTTTCTCTTATCTCTTACACCGTCTACAAACTGTAAGTCACACGAACAATTTTCTTCCGAAAACCGTCTGCTTTACATCGTGGAGCAACCTGACACCATGCTGCTTCGCTCGGCCGACTGTCGATCTGGCTCTCGGACAATTTTATCGGAAAATTATCTAAAACCTTTGCTCTGACTACTCAGGAAGTCGCCGTTTGTCTATCGTCAGTCCCTATTGTCGTTTCCTATCGTCAGGTCCTATTGTCGTGGCTGTCACCAACTTCGTCAGAAGGACGATTAGTGGAGTTGCACCAAAACATTTGCTATTCAGCATGGACCCTGCCAAACAGCTTCCATTCAGCAGTACTTTGCTGAACGGTCCATTCAGCAGTACTTTGCTGAACGGTTTAGCCTCACAGTGATAACACTGTTGCGCCTCGCATCGTCCTGCCACTGTACGTCTCCGTGGCGGAGCTAGAGCTGGCTAGGTGATTCGAACACCTGTGGGCTTTCGCCTCCGGATTACAAATCCGGCACATTCAACCGCTCTGTCAAACCAGCGTTAATGGAGTCTGTCCGAAGACGCGCTCCTTGATAGTGGTCCTTATGAGATTTGAACTCACAATTTTCACCTTGAGAGGGTGACGGCTTAACCAATTCGCCTAAAGGGCCAAGTGTTTCGGGCAGTTTTACAACTCTTTTACCCAGGTTGCAGGCACTCTATCTTAACACCGCGTTAGCAGTGATAAATTTTCTCAACTTTAACTTTATAAGCAGTAACTCCAAAGTTTGACTGTTTATCGTTTCTTTCAAAAACGAGACGATAGTCTTTGTTCAACTCAAGCAACTTTTTGTTACCAGTCAAACCTGTGAAACTCAACGAACCGTAAGTTTTATAAGCACGGCAGCTTTTGTCTGCAAGGCTTCTTGCCTGTGACTCAGTGCTTGCAATGACAGTCGAAGTATGTTTATGAACACCAAGCTGTGGGTTGTATCTGTCGTATGCGTACTCCCATTCGTAATACTTTTTCTTAGCATACTTTGCTAAAATTTCTTGTTTTACATCGTCCCAAGCTGCACTTTCGTAAAGTTTGCCATTGTAACGTACCATTCGTTGTCTCCCATTATTTATCGTTTACGTTATTTATATAAATAATGGTTTTTCAAATGATTAGTAAATATTAACCATTTTGAAATTTTTTTGTAGGCGGCAAGGATAGAACTTGCGCGCAACGAACCAGAACGCTCGTCTCCTTATCCATTAGGCGCCTACAAGTTTTGCGTAAATACGCAGCCATAACGGCGCGGACTCAACGCAGCATTGCACTTCAAATGCGGTTGTGCAATACGGGCAGTTTACAGCTTTGTCCGTATACTGCTTAGGTATCGAGATAGTTGGCATACTTTTTCCATCGATAGGATCTTCAAAAGTTATTGTCTCTCTAAACCACAGCAACGGCGCCTGAACCATGTTGTACTTTACACAGCAATCAGGCAGACGCTTAAGTGCTCGCTTACTTAACTCGTTGCGATTCACTACAACCATTTTGCCTGTAACTGGGCAGTTTGCGTTATGCTTACAAACACACTCAATATACATTTCTTTAGTCATTCTATCAAAACGCCATCTGAACTTGTACTTCTTAATGAGCGCTTTTGCTTGCTTAACATCCATAACAGCATGCTTCCTTAAATGTATGGCGCTAGCAGGAATTGAACCTGCTTTGCACTTACTCGCTTAAGTATGTTCTAGTACCTGCAAGACATCGTTTTGACTTAACGTAGTCTATAAACTCACACGCCGTTGCATCATGTTCGCCGCTATGCACTAATCCCATCACTTAACCTTTTCAACACATCCGATTATGAACTCGGAAAAGACCCAAGAATGTATGCACGGACACCCTTTGTCTCACGCCTAGTGGCAGCTGGAGTCGAACCAGCCTTAACAGGATATGAGCCTGCTGAATGAACCGCTCTTCTATGCCACTGAACAATAAATGGAGCGTACGGGAATCGAACCCGTATATCCGGCTTGCAGGGCCAGCGTAATGAACCATTATACTAACGTCCCAAAAAAAATATTTAGGCCAACCTGGTACTGCCCCAGAACCCTCAGTTTATCAGACTGACGTGCAGAACTTCTACACCATTGACCTGAGAACGGCTGACTTAAAGTATCAGCCATGAGGCAAAAACGTGGCCAACTGAAACACTGTGAGCAACTGCATTATTGCTTAAGGGCGGCACAGCGCAGCCCAGAAACACTGAGTAAAAGGGGTTACAAAACTCAGTGCGAGCCAAGCTCTATAAGTTCTCTTGTTCTTGACGTTTGAAAGTTTATGCAACCTTTCAAACTAGGCCAGAGCACGCCTCTTAAAGGAGTTTATCCGAGATGACGGTTCTGCCCCGCCCTAATCCTGGTCCCAGGCCAGGTGATCTACTACTGACCCAATCTCGGAAAAATAAGCAGGCGACCGGTGCTGCCCCGGCTTAAACCAATTTGGAAGACTGGCGAACCACTGTTGTTCCACGCCTGCAACATATTTATAAACTTGAGTTATTATCAATAAAGTTTTTTGCAAGTTTAATTGCTTCTTTTGAATTTTGACAAATATATCTCCATTTTAGTCTTAGACAAGACCAACCTTGACTTTTGCAAAATTCATCTTTTATCAAGTCTGACTTAAATCTTTCTTCTAAATCATGTTGACTTCCATCAATTTCGATATACCGCATTTTCTCTGGCCAAGCAAAGTCAAGACGATATTTTCCTATATGAAATTCTGACTCATAATTTTTATCAGAAAACTCATTTTTTATAACACTTTCAAACCACTTTTCAGGATATGATTGTGTTCCAGCTTTTCTTTTATGCCAACCTGTCGCTCTTCCTTCCTTAAAAGCTTTCTTCATTCCCTCTGAAATTCTCTTACGATCTTCTTCAGACCAAGAATGACCAATATAATGGTCTGCGTTCGGATTTGACTTACAATACTTTTCGTGAGTTCCAAATCCCGACTTTGTTGTAATCCATTCCTTCCCACAAAATCTGCAACAATAACTTTTCTTCGTACTTAATTGTCTTTGCGACGGATTACAAGTGCAATGACAATCTTTCCTGTGGTGTTCAAGAAGTCTTCTTGTTCTAAAAACTTCCCCACAAGAATTACACTTCCAGTTGTTATATGCGTTCTTTAGTTCTCTTTTTACTGAATATCTCATAATATATTTAGTTAGTAACAAGGTAACCGCATCATACCAACTGAGCTACACGTGCATAGAACAGGAGCATCAGGACTTGAACCCGAATCTTCGAAATTTGGAGTTTCGCACTCTACCAATTAAGTTATACTCCTATTAAAAGCGATGGAAGGACTCGAACCTTCAACACACCACAACCACATGCAGCTGCTCTTCCAATTGGCATACATTGCTTTTTTCAGCCTACCGTCACCGCTGCAGCAGTACCGTCAGGCCTAATCTCATCCATCTGCGCATAAGGACGATTGTCGGGGTAGAGAGACTCGAACTCTCACGCACAAGGCAGAAGTACCTAAAGCTTCCGTGGCTTCCATTACACCATACCCCGCGGTGGAGGCTCTTTTTACAAGTGTCCTCCTGACCTTGGGCCGCCTGAAGAGATACGCTTTTCAAGCAGGTTCTTTTTTACGCAACTTCTCGCATTGCAACATAGTTACGGTCTACGAACGCTTTGCTTACATCAGTAGGTCCCCAACCAACCGCCCCCTCAAACTCACTTACGTATGGGTTACGTCTTTGTTTGAGCTTATAACAAAGCTAATCGGCCTAGTGAGATTCGAACTCACACTGGAACGGGTTTGAGCCGTTTGCCTCTGCCAGTTGGGCTACAGGCCGTTGACAATCGATTCGGTGAGATTCGAACTCACACTAAACTGGGCTTAAACCAGATGCCTCTACCAGTTGGGCTACGAACCGATATGTGATAGTCCCACCCGGTTACGGTCCGGGCACTCCGCCTTGAAAGGGCGACGACTTAGCCACTTGTCTATGGGACCAAAATATAAAACCAAGAAAACGCTTCGCCACTTGCGTTGACCTCTCCCTTATCGTAGGAGTGCTCTTAGGGCGTTCTGAGCTATTCCTGTTCTTCGCTCAATAAAAAAGCCTGTTCTTTACGGAACAGGCTTACTTCAAACTAATAAAGTATGCCCGTCTACGGTTTAGGTTCTCCAGCAAAGATCACGTCATTAATCATTGTTGCGTTGAGAGCGTACAAGTGAGAATAATCGTGATTTTGTAATGTCGTAATAGTCTTTGCCATTTTCAAAAATATTAACAGTTAGTTAGCAAGTAACTTAAAACTGTAAGTTTAGCGCGGTGAAGAGTCGGACTTCACTAAGGGCCATAGTTTCCCACGCGCTCCAGTAAAACGAATAAACAAGGAGAATAACATTCTCATCATTGTATACTGTATGCACTGAATCGACAGTGTAAAAGGCTGAAACCTTTCATACAGCACGCCCTTTTCGTGGTCCGCCTGCCAGCCACTACTCGTTGCAACCATAATAAAAAAATAGTATAATGGTTTTCAGTTGAGATGTGCTCATCTATATCAGACGTATTCTAAACAACTCTTTCTCAAATGGCCATTGCGCCAAAGCACAATTGCTTTTTAACTTACTTGACTGAGTAAGACTGGATTTACACGATACACACATCGTCACCATTGCTAGCCAATAGAGGACTTGCGGTTGCCACAGTATCCTCACCATCTATCGAGGGTCCGAAAACCAGTGATGGTTGATTCTGAAATTCGGCAAGGCGAGATTCGAACTCGCAGCATAACCTGTTCATGCCGTGGTGGACCTGAGTTTTTTGGACTTCCACAAAATCTCCGGCTCATGACTTCCGTTGAATCTTGTTTCTTCTTCCCTACTGCTCTCTCGAGCTCTGATCTTTCCTATCGTCAGATTGACGGGTTTTCATTCCATACCTATGGTGGGGTTTTAGAACTCCGCGCCGCAAGTTTTCAGCTGCACCTTCGTCACTTGGCCTTCGCGCTACTAGTCGCTTCGTGGTAGTGCCACACCGGGTTGATAGCTTACGCCATCTTGCCACACTCAGCTTTTTATTACAGCTGTTTCTCTTACATATTATTCGGATGCCTCCGATACGTAAGATATAGCGTTTGGAAGACTCGAACTTCACCTTTACCGGTTGACCCGGTACGTGCACCCAGACACTGAACGCTAAAACCCTCAAGTAAGTTTATCGCGGCCGTCCTTACTCAACCTTTGTGGCGCTACCTCAAAGGGCGCTTCCCACTCTACCTCAGTCCGTACCACCTTTTACTTTCGCTTACTGAACGTTACCTCAGTTACTCATATCAGCATAGCCGGCGCTTTTGGGTTTGTATAGGACCGTATCAGATTCGAACTGATATTCTGCAGCTTTCCACTGTGGGCTTTAACTGCAGGCTTGTCCATTTAGCGGAACGGCCCAATTGTTTACTTTTTGTAATATCGGAATTATCACTTTATGCACTTATAGCATAAAAGGATTCTGACCATCGCTAGTCAAGTTTTCTGCTTCATCGAACGCTCCAAATTTTCAGCATTCTCCACAGACGTAAGTTTGGACGTTCCTCGCCCTACGTTGTGTAATATTAACCTTCCCTAACCATTTCAAATATCGTTGTTTAACTCCAACTCGTTGTTTTCGTTTACGTTATTTATATAAACAGCGTATTTCAAAATGATTAGTAAATATAGAACTTTTTCTAAAAATTTTCACTCGTATGAGCGATTTTCTTCATAGTCAATGTCATAGCCTTCGCCATCTTGTCTTATGTTAGCAAACCGTGAGATAGCATAAGGCAATGGTATTAAGTTCGGAATAAGTTCCTTCGCTTTTTTGAATGTATGGCCAGACGCTATAATGTTGTCAAGAAACCAAATTCGCTTGCCAGGGATTCTAATCTTTTTGCGTGCCATCGTGTCTTCTATAGGCAGACCTTTTTTCTTCATGTCATACAGCGTCTCACGTGGAGTACACGTTAGACAGTCACATACATTGCAGCCAGTCTTTGCAGCGATCTGTTTGGCAATGTCTAAAGTATACTCAGCATGACCAGTATGTTGGCGCTGG
>Ga0247611_10002785_pt1 | contig 27176 bp, 47 predicted proteins | sample 177DNAGHGhighgp2_FD_192422 | JGI IMG/M metagenome (GOLD analysis project Ga0247611, IMG submission 192422) | Sheep rumen microbial communities from Palmerston North, Manawatu-Wanganui, New Zealand - 1770 DNA GHGhigh gp2 | ecosystem: Host-associated > Mammals > Digestive system > Stomach > Rumen... | reverse complement strand
CAAGCAGGTTCATGAATCTATCAGGCCTCCTGTGCAGGGTCTCGTTGGCCTTCCTGACACGGTCTTCGCCTTCTTCGTACTCCTGCAACGAGATTTCAACGTTCCCGTTGGGTGTCTTCTTGCCATGCCAGTAATGGTAGCTTATGACACCGTATCGGGCCCCTATTACACCCCAATAAGTGTCGCTTCCAACGGCTCCGCCAGAGTGGTTGACGAATATCGGGCTTGGCGGGTTGAACAGCGGTTCCCAGTCCTTGGAAAACCAGACATTATTAGGTATCGCGTGTTCCATGAACATTCTGGCCATTTCAAGACCAGTGTATCCGTTTAGGGACGCCTCGTCGGCCTTGGTCCTGTATGCGACCTTGAACTGCCTGTCTGGCATCGACCTGGCTACCTCGTACAGCCTGCCTATGCTCTCGATTATCTTCCATTTCGGTATGCTCCTGGTGCCTGGTATCCTGAGGTCTTTTGTCGGCAGCGCGTAGGCGTTGCCAGTAAGACCCTCGCCGACACCGTAGGCTGCCCCGAAACGCTCCCTGGCGACCTTTGCGGAACCAGCGCCGTGCCTGCCCTCGGGATTGCTGCCGAAGACGAATATCGTATCCTCAGAGGGCTCTATATCGCCTTCATAGTAGTTTATGGGGAATACATGTTCAAAGGCAACAGTCTTGTCTTTGTATCTGTCAAGTATAGATGTCATATAATCATTCACTTCTTACTTCAATTTTTTTGCTGCATGTCGGACAGTGTGTATAAAAACCCTTCTTCGGTTTGGTTAGGCCTGGCAGGAACGATGGCACATAATCTATCGTGCCGTATTCCACATTGGTCCCCCAGTCTTTATCTTCAACTGCAAACACTGTGCCGCATCTCGAACAAGTCAGTTTTATCTCTCCTTGCTTTATTATCTTCATTTATTCAAGTTTTTTGCATTCTTCTTCGGTATAGATGGAGTGGAGTTTCTCAATCCACCACTTCGTCTTGAATTTGATTTTCGGCAGACGCTGGCCCTTGAGGAGCGAGGAACGTCGGCACACCACGCCCTCCTTGACAGTCGGGTACTGGCACCCTGGATTAGTCCAGTCATTGTTCCATATCTCGTTGATGAACTCCTTGGTCAGTGTTCCCTGGTATATCAGCTCAGGGGTCTCGATGTCAGGGTTGTTGCAGAACAGCTCGATGAACGGCTTCGGTTCAATATACCCCTTCTTCTTGAGGAACACGTCTATCAGGGCCAGTCTCATCTCGTCGCCTGGCTGGTGTACGCCAGCGAAACTGTTCTCGCCGTACCACTCAAAAAAGAAAGTGATTTCGTCGATTCCAGCAAACAGTCCGCCTTTGCCCTTGTTTTTCTTCACAATGTCACACAGGGTTTGCGGTATCGCGGATGACTTGAAGTACCTGACAGCATCGCCAAACTGGTCGGATGTCTCGTCGACCATCTGGGTCCTGCTGCCGAATGTGTCGAACACCATTTTCTTGGGGTTGAACTTGGCGCAGAAATTCTGGCCGTCAAGCTTGTTGAACGCGTAGACATATTCACCCATGAGGGTGCCGTCGTCCTGTATCCTGCCTATTGTGTCATAGTGTTTCACGCCAATTTTCCTTTGTCTGGTTAATCTTGTCTTCGATTGTGGAGAGTTTAATCTTCTCAATTTTGTAATCGCCCTTGATAAAGTCGCTGTTTCCTTCATATCTCTTTTTACTCTCCAGCACAAACCACTCGCCATATTTGTTGGCCTCGTGCCATGTTTTGAAATAGGCGTTGTCAACACATACAGGGACACCGTCAATACACATGGTGGGACTATCCCAAACATGCATCAGTTTTATCTCGTAGAAGACATCATGACCGTATTCATATGCTTCTTCATCGGTGCATTCGAAACGGTAGCAGTCCAAAATCTGTATTGCCTTCCAGTGGTTGTACTGGAATATGTCCCCGCATTCGGCTTCGCCGATTTTGACACCGTTTTCCGATATAAACTCCCCGACTTCCACCTCCAACTGTCTTTTGGTGGAAGTTGATATTTTGGCCATCCATCTGTCCTGCTCCTCAACGGTCATGGACTTCACCCTCTCGGCAAACCGTTGTTTGAAACGCCTGTCACGCTCCATTGTCTCTTTTAAGTCTCTGACCGAGGCTTCGCCTTCGGGTGAATCGAACCATTCTTCGAGAGTCAGCCCGCCCAAAAAACTGTATCTTTTATCAGAAGTACCCATAGTATTCATTTTATAATTTATGGCAGTTCAGCCTTTTTTACTATTTTGACGCCGACAATGCCGCTTTCCTCCGTAACGTCTGGGAACAGTTTATTCGACAGCCTGAAACTGTGCGGCACTTGAGTGACTTTGCGTTTCCTGTCCCCTCCTATATAGCATGTGACAAGATAACAGTTGGCAAACAGACAGTCTTTATACCTTTGTATCCACAAATCTGGGTTTTCGCTGCATATAATCAGTTTGACTTTAACTGGGTCCAGACGGTCCGCTGGTATGCGGTCCAAGACTTTGCCTGGCAGATAAAATCTGCCGTGTATGCTGAACCACCTGAAACCGTCCAGGCTTTTTACATCTGTCCAGGTATTCTTATACGGTTTACGCGCGAACAATATAGGCCTCCTGTATTCTGTGTCCATGACAAGCCAGAACAAGTTATTGGCACCGCGTCTGCGTTTCTTGGCGTTTTTCCTTTTAGTTTTCATAACCATTATACTGTCACAAACTACTGTTCGTTTTTGTCATGCCTTAGCTCATTTATTTGAAAATTAGGGTTACAATGTATGCGAGGAGTATGATGGCGGCACAGATTAGAGCGATAGCCATCAATGGTTTTACGGCGAAATGTGCAATCAGGGCGAAAGCAATCGCAAAGAAAAACAGGGTCTTGAAAAGCTTTTTAATCTTCATCGGTGTCTGTCTGGTTTTCACTCTTTTCGTAAGGGGCTGCCTTGTCGAGTATGGTGTATAGGGTGCTCAGGAGCGCATTATCCTTCTCAACCCGTTTATCTTCATTGTCTACCTCCTTGGTATAACAGCCCACTTCCCATTGATAGTGTTCAATCTGACGGTCAATCCACTCATCAATCGGCGGGATTTCAGTCTCATGATATGCACAGTCAAACTTGATACTGTCGTCAAGCTGATTGAGCATAAACAACTTAAAATCTGAGAATTCGGGCGGCATTTCAATACTCTCGACACCATTTTTCATGGCAAGGTAACGGGCCTTGAGAGCGTCTATGCGCTCCTTTTCTTCCTTGTTCTTTTCCTCGGTGTTTTTCCTGAACTCGTCATATACCATGAAAAGGTCCGCCCTGTTTTCCTTGGCTTTTTCGTAGTATTCTAGCCGCTGTTTGGCTTCATTGAGCTTGTCCTTGTAGTGGCTTGTGGGGCTAAGGACAGGGGCCTTGTCGATTGGGAGCGGTTTTTTGCCGTATTCTGATGCACGCCAGCCAGCGCCACTGTTTAATGCGCATCTCAGAACAAAGGAACGCAAGGTCTCCTCTTCCCCTTGATACAGGTTGTCTGTGTAGAAAGTAGGCATATCACTTTTTTTTTGTATTATTGTTGTTTGTTAATGCAATTCTGCTTTTTTCCAACACTTAGTCCAGTGTCGGTCTGTCTGAACGTGGTTGGTTCGGACATATTTGCACACATAGTGTGAGAAGTCGTCGCCTACTGGGAACGAGTCCATGACGCGGATAACGACACCTTCCTTTGTGTCACCGTATGCCGATGGCTGTTTCATGTATTCCCCGATGACGGTTCTCAGCTCGTCAACCGAGGAAACATAGCCGCTTCCCAATACAGGGACTGTCGGGATATTGAGTATTCGACCCATAAGTTCAACGTCTTCCCAGCTGTACCACTCCTTGCCGTTGTTGACAGCGAAAACGTGGAAATACTCCTTGAGGCTTCCGTAGTGTATGGAGTGCTCACCGTAAAGGTTCTCTCCGTACACAGTCTCGTCCTCGCCTATCGAATCCTTTATACGCCACAACAGGCCGTCGTTGCCCCACAGGTTGATTGACCACGGGCTCCTTGTCGGGGCTCCGTGGGAGCGGGCATAGCAGTCGAAATGGGTGATGGCGGAATTTTCCCCGTCAAGCTTTTCAGTGAACACAAGCCGTTTACCTGAGAAATACTTGAGGAACTCCTCTTCGGTAAGTCTCTTGTCGTCAGATGTCGCACCTGGCGAAAACGGAACATGGTATGTCCTTGGGTATTTCATTCCAATCAATTAAAAAAATATCGTTTTATGCCTTCACGAAGCACGGCACGGTCGGCTTCTTCCATATTCTTGCCCTCCATGTAGCCCTCAAGCCATATACCGCCAAGGGCGATAGACAAGGCTTCCTTTTTGCCAGCATTCGCCTTCATTCCCTCGGCGACAGCCATATCGATAGTATTACGGTCAACTTCATTCATAGGATTGCGGCTATGTATTTTCTCAGCGACACTTCAGACAGTCCAGTCATTTCGGATAACGCAGAGATATCGACGTCAAAGAAGAATTCCGACATTCCTGGGTATTCGGTGTCTGGCTCGAGAGAGCGTGTAAGCCAATATTTCGCATGGTTAGCCCACAAAACTCCAGCTGGGTGTTTCTTAATCTCTTTCTTTGTGTGTCTGACTGAATTCATGTTCATTTTCTGTTCTGTCCATATTCTTTCTTTTTCAGATAACGGAAATCGGGCGGTTTTATTACATGTCGGCATAGAAAGTCGGTGCATCGCCAGTGTCGTGCCATTTATCATAGTTCTTATTTGACACGGCTAATGTCGCGGTTTTATCGTCAATTTTGACTCCAGTTTCATGCGAGATTTCTTTCAAAGCATTCCTGTTGACTTCGATAAACTTCTCCTTAAAGTCATCAAGATTCAACGGTGGGTTGGTGTCCACAATCAATTCAATCCTAATTCTTTGTTCCATTCGCAAATAATATTAATTCAATACCAAATATACAACAAATTTGGCAAATTCGTAAAAAAAACATCAAAAATTAGAAGTGGGTAACGGAAAATAGAGCAATGCACTATGCCGATACATCGGCTTTCTCTTTTATCCTGTCGGACAGTATGCTGTCGGACATGGCCATGAGTTCAACCTTCAGCCTTTCGGCCTCTTTCTCGTCACGCATTCTCATTATACAACAGGCATAAGACGATATGATGTGTGACTTGAACTTCTTGTATATTTCAAGTCTACGCTGGTCGAATTCTTCTTTGTTAGGGCTTAGCACATAGCAGATACCAGGACGGGTACTTTCCTTGAATGAACATCCAGCATTTTCATATATAATTAAAAACAATTCGTCTTCCTCAATATATTTATGCCTTTCAAAGTTCATGTATTTACGGACCATGTCGGGTGCCATTTTCATCTTGCCGAATCTGAACTCGGCCTGGCCATCAAACATCCTTGCATCGCCCCAGAAATCGGGGTAATTCTTTTCATATTCATCCCATATCTCTCTGCCACCCTCATAGAAATCAAACCCCTTCGGGTATATTTCTTTAAGCCTTTGCCACTCTTTGTATGATTCGACATTCACAAACTTTGGGGACGGATTACAAATATCGAAACTTTCACTACTACAGTAATAAGACTCCCTGAGGACCCACGAACCGTCGGCAATCAAAGGGAACAGTCTTGAAACTTCTTTCTGTCTCAACCCCTTAATCCAGCCAAATGATTCATACGGGCTCTCCTTCAATACATCAACAATGTCTAGCAAATCATTGTCGGTAAAACTGTCCAGCATTTCTTCATACGCCATATAAAGAGCCTTGTTTCTTATTTCAATGTCTTCTTCCATATTATACTATATTATATTGCTCTTCATTTCTTTGATATTGTTGTACAGTTTAGCCATATCATCGACAATAGGTTGCTTGCCGATATAGAACATCTCATAGAAATCCCAGTATACGGCTGTACTCCAAATATCTTGGACAGTATATTTTGTCTGCTTTTTAAGAGCCTTTTTAAGTTCTTTATTTGCGTATGCCTCGCTATAATCGCCATCCCAATAGCCTTTGATTATTTTTGACAGCCAGTTATTGTAACGATGGCGGCTCATGAGATTGAAATCTCTGTCATAATGTGTATCACACACCATATGGATTGCGTGGGCGGCTTCATTCCGATTTCGGAACACGATGCCGTCAAGTATATGGCAATGATAGTTATTTACAGCATAAACGTGTGTCATCATTTGTCTTTGAATATTGAATTGCATTTGTCACATTTATAGTGGTATTTACCGTAGTCGATAAATGAATTCCAGCAAGTGGTTACAACCGCGCCGCAATTCGGGCATTTATGGAACAGATGCCACATAATCTGTTTCCAGAATCCTATCTTCCTATTCATAGTACGCCATAGCTTCGTAGTTGAACCTCACAAACGGGATATCACTGGCACACTGGCTCTGCAATATGCCGACCCACTGCTCCATAGGGGTCTGGTCGAGGAGAAGCCTGTTGATTGCCTGTGCGAATATGACGTTCTGTTCATCAATCTCTCGCTGTGTTGCAACGAAGCAGTTGTCGACGGCCTCTCCCTGGTTGGAGATGAACATAGAGGTGAAGAAGCCGTGAAGCCCGTACCTGTCGGCAAAATTGCCAGCGTAGCACCACAAGCCTATAATACGCCGTGTCCTGAGCAGTTGGAGCTCTCTCCTGCCGATGCAGTAGCCGTTCCAGGCCCTGTTCAGCAAGCCGAGCTCGGTGCCGTGCCCGAACAGTATGAGGTCGTTGGTGCTGGCCCTGAGAAGTTCTTTGATTTGATGCCCGCGTGGGTTCACAAGCACGTTGGCGTCAAGTCCCTCCGTAAGGTAGGTGTACCACCCAGTGTCTGGTCTGCTGTTTACAATAATAGCGTCAATCATAGTATATCGGTTTTGGTGCATAACGGAAAACGGACGGTTTTATTACATTCACCGTCCGATTTCAATCAGGTTGTTCTCATAACCGTGATTATTGCCGCCTGTTCCGTTTTATGCGTTTGAGAATCCTTCATAATGTCGATAAGTTGGTTCCTGACTTTTGCAATATCGCTCTTCGTGGTTTGCCTGTCCCTGAATTCAGCGACTTCGCTGATAAAACACAATTCCTTGATTATTTCTGAAATATCGTCCATTTATTTGAAAATTAAGGTTACAGCTCCTTATATGGGATTGTGCGGATAGTGATATCACTTCTCTTTGGCCTCTTTGGCTTTCTTCATGCGGGAGAGTGCCGTCTCAAGGATTGAGATTACACCATCGATACCGTCATGTTCTGTGATTTCAAACGTATCTAGACTAAGAGTCTTGATTTTGATTGAAGATAAAGTGTCAAGGCTGCCCATATCGGCCAACTTACTGGCCAAGATTGATATATTAGCGGCATATAATGCCCCGAGTAATGACATGATTTTTTTGGACTTCACTTGGTCGCTATCGTCTTTGTCATACAACTCAGTAAATCTGCTGTCGCCCAGTATTAGGGCATTTCCGTGGATAGACGGAAATTTAAAGCCGAGAACACCGTCTGCGGCATAGCCATCATACCCAGAACCTTTATAGCCGCATTTACGGATGGTCGCATGAAGACGCATGTCAGTGACAGCCTCCGCGGTATAATCTGGGTTGTAGGTATCTGGGTTGAATTCAAGGGTCCCGTTGTATTTGTCAATGGCGCCAAGCATGGCGTCGACGCTGTCATATTCCTGGCCGTTGAAACGGAGCTTGCCACCGACAAAGTTGATTGTCGCGTAATACGTGTGGCCGTATTTCTTGTACAGTCTCATGTCGCCAGCCTCACACTTGGCGATACACGGAGACAAAATAAACCCCTTGTCATCAAGGGCCTTAGTTAACGATTTTTTTGTAATTCTCGGCATGGCATTATTATTAGTTTTTTAAAATCGGTTTTTAAGATAAAAGTTAAGATAGATAACAGTTACTAATATTTGTGGAGTATCCCAGATTCGAACTGGGGTAATATCGGACAGCAATTACAGCCTTCAGCTCTAGAAAACTTTTAAAGAAGCAGCTGTACTCGAGATTCAGTATGACATTTTTTATATACTTTTCTAGATTAAGTCTGTCTAAATACTACACCTTTTACTCCATATCCTTATTTTACCATATAACGGTAAACAGTTTATTTTATTACAATAGGGGCAATTATTCTCGACAATTCTGATTTTTGAAATAAGTATCCTTAACTAGTTTGGTTATCTTGTCGTCATAATGATATGAATACTTTACAAGATTATCTTCAATGATATCCATTACTTCCGTAACACTCGCGTTAATTTCTCCATTGAAGTTGGCACCCATTACGTAGCTCGCATAACTGTCAAGGAAAGCCTGGCATTTCTGTTTGTTTGCTTCCTTGGCCAGTTCGACCGCCTTGTCGAATATTTCACCGTATGTGCGGTAAATTTTTCCTTCAAATACCATTTCTGTTCAATATTTCGATTGCTTTTTTACTATCATCTTCAGTGAAACCGACATATCGGTCAACTTTGACTAAATTGTTTCTTTGGCATGCGAGAAAATCGCCTTCGTCGTCAATAATGACATAGTTCGACACACGGTCTTTGTTGGCTTCAAGCCAGTCGTTAACTTGAATCCCCCTCTCCGCCCTGTCCACGAACGAAAGTTCGCGGATGTATTTTGGGCCTTGTTCAGCGGTTTCCATATCCATGCACCGCCAGGCTTCAACAAACGACCCGTCTTCCTTTATTATAAAGCCCATCACGTCTGGTTTGTATGGATGAGACAGACATACCTCATTCACGGTTCCGACCTTGCCTCCGTATTTGAAAGGCTTGCCGCTGGACTTTACAACTTTTTTACCTCCCCATTTCTGGTCCAGTGACTGTTTCAGCATCCGTGCGGCAACATCGGACTCAACACGGAATCTCGTAATCCCGACCACCTGCCCTTTGACTCCCGCATCGGATAATCTCGACGCGATATTATGCAATCCATCTTTCCTCCAGCTGGAAGTCACCACTATCACGGCTCCAGTGTCGTCGGTAACCTTATTCAGCCATTCGACACATCGACTGTCAATGCCTCCAGCGTCGTACGAATATCTCAAAACACCGTTCGTAGTCACTAATTGTTTTTCACGCTTATTGCGAAAAATTTCTTCGTAGAACTTATCGCTGTTAAGCACTCCGTCTATGTCTAAAAAAATTACTTTCATGCCCAAATAACGAAAAAAAGCCTGTTTTATTACGACAGACTTAGTTTTTTCTACGGCAGGAACCGTGCCGCCTGTTCCAGATATCTCAAAATGTTTTCTCGGCCAGTCGGGTTTGCCGACTGCGAGGCGAACTTAGGCAGCGGCCTGTGGTTATCGAGGCAGTAGTCGACAAGGAAATTGGCGCAGTCCTTGCCGTCCTTCTCTTCCCCTAGGTCGTGGTCGAAGCATACGGCGTCTGGGAGGCCGTCCTCAACAATCGATTTGCAGAACTCGTCGTAATTTCTGACCCAGGTCACTTGCAGGTCGGCCAGAGGTATCGGTGAAAAAGCCAGCCACCCCTCTGGTCCTAAAGGGTCTCTGTAATCGTCGAGCCAAAGCAGCCTTGCCATATCATTTATGTTGCTTTTCAGCCGATTTGTCGCAGACTATGATAAAATTGTACGGGTCGTTGAAACATGAAGCCTTGCATGTGTCCTTGCGTTCGCAGGATGCACAGAGCTTAGGCTTGCAGGACTTCATGTGCCTTTGCAGGTTGGCGGTGCCGATGACTGGCTTATTGCAGTGCGGACAGGAAACTATATGCAAATCCATGCTCTACATTTTTAGATGTTTGTCGATATGGTCCTGGATTATCTCCTGCAACGGACGTATGCCTTCGCTGTCGCTGAAGCACAGGCTCTCCTTTTCAGGGGACCCTTGCAGCTCCCAGTCGAACAGGCCGTACCAGCGGTAGAACTCGCCCCAGGTGAGATTGGTGTAACAGGACGGGTGGATTGTGGAGTCATACCTCAAGTCCATATATACATGGCCTATTTCATAGCTGTCGTGGCCTCCAAGGCATACCACGGAGAACGGGCTTTCCTGGTCACGGGATTCCATATATTTATCCCAAAGCATGAACGACAGAAGCTTCCTGTTTCCGAACAGATTGCTGTCCGTGCCGTTAGTTTCGTTCCTGTTTATTTCGATGGACATATTTTAATATGTGTTTACGGAAACCTGGGTTACCAGTCGAAGGTACAGACGTCCTTGCCGTCCTCGAACACGTCGACGATATGCTCTTTGAAGTATTCCTTCCTGTCAGCTTCAACATAGTCTTCGAGGTAGCGTTCCAACTCGGCCTTTGTCCACACGAAGTAGCCAATCTTGCCGTCGCGGTAGTCCTGGTAGAACTGGCCGTTCAACCCCTTGCGCTGGTATCCGACCTCCGTGTAGTAGACAACTGGAAGTTCGGCCTCATACTGGGGAATGTCGTCGACACAGATAGTGAGCTGTTTAGGCTCGACGCCTTCTTTATTGGCTCCGAGGACGTAGCCGTATTTTTCGTCATCCTCTGTCTCACCCTTGCCGACTGGGCCCATCATTCTCATGCCGTAGTCATTGAGGACATCGTGGCCAGTCTGTTCCTTGTATTTCGCCCAATCATTGATAGTGAACTTCTTGGTCGACTTCATTGCAAGCACCCATTCAGGTAAATCGAAGTTGTCGAGTTCGATGCCGCCATTGTTGTTCATTTTCCACAGTTTGTAGTATTGGTCTTCGTCCACTGGCTCGGTGACGAATCTTTCAACAGTAATGTCAAGTCCCATAGTTTAAATATTATAACAAAGTGTTAAAATTAAAATTAAAATGAATATTCCTATAAACGCTGACACATAGATACATATTTTAATACGCGAGCACAAAGTATCATAATCTAAATCTAATTTATATTGGCGGAAAATCCTTTCCATGTTTTTTAATGACGAGTAAATGTTTCCAAGCGTTGTATTTAGTATGAGAGAAAAAGCCGCCAATATACCAGCAAGAATAAATGAAGTCATTCCCATATCGTCAATAATTTGTGATAAACACCTCGTCGGTCCCCTTTGTGTCTCTGTCAAGGGCGTGATACGAGCAGTTGCTGTAGGTGTTGTTGAGATGATGCACGTTGTATTTCTCAGCCCATTTTATCAGGGTGCCGTTTGTCCTGCCCTTGTTCATCATGACGTTTGACATGCCGAACTTCACGCCCTGGGAATTGAGCCTGTCAAGGAGCTCGTATAGGGCGTCTTCCTCTTCCTGCCCCCAGCCTCCCTGTTCGTTGTAGGTAGCACAGGTTATCAGGTACGGGGGGTCGCAATAGACGAAGTCCCCGCCTTTCAGCTTGTCGACATTGAGTTCTCTGAAATCCCTGTTCGTGAACACCACTTTGTCGGTGTACAGGGCCTTGTGGAACTCGATGAGGTTCTTTCTCATGGCGTCATTGAAATAGCTCCTGTCCTTGCCGAAAGGCATGTTGAACCCGCCGTTCCTGTTGAAACGTATCTGGTGGTTGAAACTGTACGCTATCAGTATGAACAGGTCCAGCGGCTTGGACCATTCGTCACCCTCGCTGTTGTAATGGTCCCTGAAAGCGTTGTACCCGTCGGCGTTGTCTATTGTCAGTCCGAACTTGTCGATAGTGCTGTCGATATAGTCCAGCGCAATCTGGACGCTGCACGACTGCAACAGTCTGTACAGCTCGATAACCTTTGTGTTCGTGTCGTTGGCGATGACACGCTCCGCGTCCACGTTGATGAAGATGTCCCCTCCGCCGCAGAACAGGTCGACGAACGTGTCAATCTCCGCAGGGAACAGCGGCAGGAGCTGATTGAGCAGCTTGTGCTTCCCGCCAGTGTAGTTCAGGGGGGATTTCCTGTATTTTATGCCAGCTACCTTGGTCATTCCGACATACATTTAATCTTGGCGTCCAGTTCGGACCCCTTTATCCTGTATTTGGCCTTTCCGTCCACGTCGACACCGTCGTCTTCGAGATATTTAACCTCGATGCCTCTTTCGACGGCGACAAAGTATTCGCACACCGCGCCCCTGGATTCCTTCCAGCCTGGCATAAGGAACAGGAAGTCGCTCTTGCGCAGCTCAGGTATGCAGGTTTCCATGCATTTAAGCCACGGCCAGTTGTCCTCGCACATGGTTGTCGGGTTTATCACCTCGAAGTCCTCCCCGACGCTGACGTTGCCTCTAATCCATTCGGCACACTCGTCGAATTTTTTATGGAATTGTTTCGGGGTCAGTCCGCTGACTTTTCCAGCGATGTAGATTTTAAGTTTTTTGCTCATAGTGATTCAGTCTCGTATTTGTTTACTATCACGTCTCTTTTTTCACCTGATTTCACTTCCGAACGACAGGCGCACGCCATAAAGAGCACTGCACATACAAGGAAGAAAACCAATCCAGTTGTGTTCATGACTGTTTGTTTTTGTTCTTTATTTTGTCTCTTCTGGGGTTGGCGATGTACCAGTTCGTTTCCCTGATATGTTTGCTATCTAAACGAAAACCTGCACAAAGCCTCCATTTGGCCAGTTTCTCTGGGTTGAGCGGTAATCCTGTATCGTCGTCGCCATATGAGAGTATGACCATTTTGTCGACACAGCAGTAGTCTCCGTCCCAGTGGGCGAACGCCTTGCAATTCAAACAACAGAGTTTACACATGGAGCAAAAGACATCTTTCCATTCTGTCGGCTGCCTGTTTTGGGGTGTGACCGTCCCACTCGTCGGCTTTCTCGACTTCTGGGCAGTGGAACAAACCCCAGTATTTCATCTCATAGTGGTTTGAAATCTGGCCTGTAGGCAGCATTGCCTGAACAATGAAGTAGTCACCGTCAAAACATGGTTCGCCAGTGCTGTGCCTCTTTGACTTCTGAATGCGGTAGGCTTTTTGGAGTATCGGGTCCATATCGTTGACCCACATTGCGTTGTACAACATACGGTAGTAATACAACTCATCCATTGTGTGGTATCCGTCACTGATGCCTTCCTCGATGTTTTGTTTGAATTCATTTGTTGCCATATCTACAATATATATCCTACATCTGCAAATATACAACAAATTATTCAATTATCGAAATAAATCGAGATTTTTTTCACGTTGGAACTCCCTTTCCTTGATGGCCTCGCGTTTGTCATAATTTTTCTTACCTTTTGCAGTGGCAATCTCGACCTTGCAGAGGCCCTTGTCGTTTATGAACATTTTGAGCGGGACCACTGTCACACCCTGCACCTTAACGGCCTGGCGTATGCGTCTCAACTCGTTCTTTGTAAGCAAAAGGGCCCTGTCCCTGCGTTCCTCGTGTTTAATGAAGCCGTGTTCGTACTGGGCTATGTACGAGTTCTTGAGGAACAAACTTCCGCCATTGAAATAACAGAACGAATCCGCTAGGGACACGTCGCCGTTCCTGACGGATTTTATCTCGGTGCCTACAAGCGATATACCTGCCGTGTAGGTATCAAGGATGGCATAATCGAAACTGGCCTTCTTGTTGCGTATGGTAATATTATTCACTTTTAAGAGAATCGTTTTTTAAACGGTAGAATTCTGAATATCGGTTAACAGGCTCGTCATCGGGCTCACGACTGGGCTCATCTGGATTGTCTGCCTTAAGCAGCGGACAAATCTCAGGAACGTAATCGTCACCCTCATGCCTTGAATTCCTGTCGGCTATCTCCGTCCAGTGGAGGGCCCAATGTGTCATAACAGGCTCTTTGCTGTCTGTTCCAGTACAAAACAAATCCTGGACATCTTGGTCCACTTCACGGTCATAATAGACCATTGATTCACGGCACATAGGGCATTCGCTGCAATATTTGATTTGTTTTGTGTATGTCACAGTCCTATTCGCGCGTTTTGGAAGTTTCGGCGAGTTTCCGTTGCTGTATTGTGCCATTGCGGTTAATCTTTAAGAAAGTCTGGGTACGGGGTTTTGTCTGGCAGCTTGCCACAGCTTCTGGGACGGAACTGGTCGGCTATTTCATCGTTAAGCAAGCCGAACAGTTCGTTCATTTTGACCCTGAGGTCGTTGTATTTGGCCATTTCGGCCATGAACTTGTCAGTGCTGTCCTTGGTCACGTTATCGCCGCCGTTCGTGTCGGCAATAAATTGGTTGCCAACCTGCGCGGCCCTGGTGTTAAGGATGGATAGCCACCACCGATACAAGTACCTGGCGGCGTCCTTGGCGTATTCCTCGCTGTTTACGTACTCGATGAGTATGCTCTCAACGACTATTTCTCCATAAGCTTTTTTGTCCATTGCTATTTTATATCGTTTTTATATTGTCTGTAAAAATCTGGAAACACCTCCTTGTACACCCTGTCGAAAATGGTTCCGTCAATATCCAGCCGTCCAGACTCCCAGCCAGAAACAGTGTCTATCGAGAACCAGCCGCCGTCCTTGGTACGAACAAAGAAAATTGGGTTATTGCCGTAGTTCGGGATACTGGTCTTGACAGCGTAGTCGGTCTCTGGAGCATAAAGCCAGGTGGCCCTGTCAACCTCCATCTTCCATATATCCAATAGTGTCGGGTCCTCCTGGCCGTCGTCTGGTTTATAATTTTCAGTCTCTTCCTTGGACAGCAGGTCGGTGTACTTCACGTTACCGAACTCACTGAACGGTATGTAGGATACAATCTCGGCTACATCGTGGCGCGACGGTGTTACCTTTCCGTCGTCGAAGAAGTGGTATTTCTTACCTATCTCTGGCAGCGGTTTCTTATCCATATCTTATTTCTTTGGAAAGTGGAAGTGCCCGACGTGCCATTTGCCGCAGTGCGAGCACTTGTATGCCTTGTAGTTTTTTGGTACTTTGGTCTCCAGCATGAAACGGATGGCTTCTTCCTCCGTGTCATACCCAGCCTTGGCCACCAGTTTGTTCTTACCCCTGGCAGTCCAATGTTCATTCAGGCAGCTGGAGAATTTCCTTCTGTTCATATCTTCTCAATCCTGAAAGTGTCGTTGAAGATGCAATCAACGTCACAGTTGTTGAAATGGTAGTCCTCGTCGCACAGCGGCAGGTTGTTCATCAGCTTGTAGGTTATCGAGAAGAACTGGCCGTTCACACACATCAGCTCTTTCTCCCGCACGTCTTTGGAGTCTGGCAGCATGGTGAAGTTCTTGGCATAGAACGTGAAGTGCTTGCGGTTTCTCCTGTTGGAGTAGAAGTTGTACCCTTCCAGGAAAAAGCATTCCACATGGACCTCGATGTCGAGTTTGGACATGATACTGTAAGGGAGGTCGATGATGGCATCGTTGTTCTCAAAGGAGTTCTCCCTGTACTCGTCAAGGTTGTACGAGATGACTATCTCGTCGGCGTTGATGGAGTTGATTTCAAACTTGAACGGCAGGTAGTTCGTGATGAAGTCGAGTATCTGGTACACCATGTAGGTCTCCACCGTGAACACACGGGACGGGTTCAGCTGGCCGAAGATAACCTGGCGGAAGTACTTGCTCTCGACAATGAGGGGTATGTCGGTGTGCTTGCGGATAAACTCTTCATAGGTGTCGGAGTTGCCCATAATCTCCCTGTCGACATAGTTCATTGCCTGGAAATTGGCCTTCCTCAGGTCGATGGAGATAAGCCTGGTGCCGATATTGCCCTCGTTGTAGATGTTGCGGGCTCGCTGCTTGTATTTGTTCTTGTCAACGGCATAGACATTCATGTCCATATTGTTGAACTTCTGGTATGCTGGGTTGTTCTTGACCCACTGGATAACCTCCTCGCGGACCTCGTAGAAACCGTCGATGAAGTTGGCTGGGTTCCCTCCGAAACTATTATTGATACTCTTAATAAGGGAGTTCCATTTGTAAACTGTGCAGAAATCCTCGTCGAACATCGTGAGGTGATACCAGAAAAGTTCTTCGTTAATAACTGGTATAGGGAGCCTGTGTTCGTTCACGAACCTGGTGGCCAGTGGCCAGCTCCACATAGATTTATTAAGTGTTTCCATATTTGCATTATTTGTTTTCAATCAACCATCCTCTGGCGACATAATCTTCATGTTCACTGGGGACATACTCTATAATTTCTCCGTCGGCCAGGACCCAACGGTCCCATTTCACGGCCTCTCCAGCTGGTTCGTCGCACGTGAACTTGTGGATTTGCCACGAGGCTCCGTATCCATAGCCATTCCTCTGGCGTGTAAGCCACGCGCAGCTATCGGTAAGCGAGAAACCGAAACCTTTGTTGAGACGGTTTATTATCTTCTGCTTCAGAGTCATTCGACAGCCTCCATTTCGATGATTTCTTCGACATAGTACGGAAAGTGGAATCTCATTTTTGATTTGCTGCCATCCTTCTTTATATTGAATAGAAGTGGCCTGATTGCAGGCGTCGAAGGATAGCCGAAATTGGATTCTACCGTGAATCCATCAAAATAACACACGAAGGTGCGTTCATCATGATTTTTACTATTCGAGTCAATTGCGGTAATTTTGACGCGTTTGCCTATACACTCAGACCACATGGCGTTCATCTCGGCAACGATACCTTTGGCAACACTAAAGGAATTACTGGCCACTTCGTTGAGTTCATTGCGAGCTCTTTCAATTTCATTACGATACACCTTTTCTCTTTCAAGGATTTTTATATCGAATTTCATATACAAATATTTTTAATTCCCTGTAATAACGGAAACATGACGTTTTTATTACACCAAAATAAAATTTGGCATCGACCATTCCGTCTATGTTGTGAATAACTAGTAGGCGGCCAATATATTGTCGATAATTTTAGGGTCGTTGAAATCGCTGTCGGAGAATTTGCTGAATGTCTCGGATACCGTTAAGGGGCAAAAAGACACTGGCCTGTTATAGAAATACGGCTCTATCGGCGGGCCGACGGCCTTTATAATTTGGCTTGTATTGTGCGTGCGCCAATTGAACCAGGTCCCATTGGCTATATCCCCTCCAAGGTACATCATATTCAAATCTGGATAGAACTTCTGTATGAACGCGCTGCCAATAGTCTGGTCAAGGCGGTCGACCTCCTTTCCGTCCATTGCAAGGCGTTTAAGAAGCCACATCGTCCCCTCGTTTATCGAGTTGTTAAGCCTGTCGTTCCTGTGTATCATAATGTTGTACTGGGCCAGGCCCTTGGACTTGACGACATCATACCCAACGACCCTAGCGAGGTATTTCAACACCTTGTTTGCCTGTTCAACTGGGTATCCCCTGAACATTATCCAGCGATAGTATTCCTCGTATATGCTGTTGCATTGTGGGTGAGGCATAACCGCCATGTCGTATCCGTGCGTGTCGAAATACCCTACCAGCGGGTCCAGGCTGCGCAGCACCTCGACACTTCCGTCGATACGGACGACGATATCGCTGGTGACATAGTCGAACGGGTTGTACCTGACCTCCCAGCACAGCCTGAATATGTCGTTCGGCCATCTGTTTTCCACGACCTTCACATCCCATGTGTCCGATTTCACGTTCGGGTTGTCGGTGACGTACACATACTCGGCGTTCGGGGATTTCTCCTTTATTTCCAATACCTGGCTGTCATAGTTTCCGAAATTATATGTCAGTACACTGTATTTTGTCATTTCACGTTAAGTTTCATGTACATAAAATCCTTGATGGAGAGCCCCAGGCCTGGTATCATCGAATTGAAAAGCGCAACCTTGTTGTTGGTTGGCTTGTTCATCTGGAAATAGTAGTTCAGTATCAGGTTCCTGACCTGCCTGTCGTCCATTGTATAGTCTGGGTATCCCCTGAGCAGCTTCAGCGCGTAGTCCTCGGTGCTCTTGGTCGCATAGTGCCTGAGCCACGCCTCGTCGTAGTTGTAGGACAAGAACCTGGTCGGGTTAAGTATCAGCCTGCCCTGGGCGTTGCAGGTTCTGAAACTACCTCTTGGGAAATGGGACGTGCAACCCTCAAACTTCATATCAGTGCCAGACTTCACCATGACTTTAATCCAAGTGTTTATCGGCACGTTGAACAGGACTGTCGTCGGATACGGGATTGGTTCCGTATACACATCAATCACGGAGTTGGATTCTGGGCTTCTGACAATGCCGCTGTCGCCGTAACACATCCAGTTGACAGATATGACGTCGTAGTTGCCAAACTTGGCTTGGGAAAGGTATTCGCCCACCGTGGAGTGGTGATTGAATGTAAGGAACTCGTCACAGTCGAAGAATGCGAACCAGTCATAGTCGTCCTGGTATGTCGCGTAGCAGTCGTCATATGACTGCGACTGGCACAGCTCTCTGCCGCGCCAGTTCTTCAGTATGACATAACCGCTGTCGATGTAGTCCCCGATAGCGTCCTCGAAGTGTTCCTCATCCTCCCGATTGTTGTCGTAAAGGCATATGTTTGTGAACCCTAACTTCTTGTGATACTCCACAAACTCCCTGATATATTTGTTTTCCTGTCTACCTATGCAGCAAAGAAGCGTTCTCATGTCTTCAATTATATCTCATGTACAGTCTCTGGCTTTTTGCCATATATCTCACCGAGCAGTTCACGAAGGTCACTAAACGCACTGTCATAGTCATCATATTGCCCGAAACATACGGTGTCCCTGTCCGCCAGTTCAAGCTGTAACGTGCAGAAATAGCCACCTGAAGTCTGGCAGACAGAATATTTGACGACATTGCTGGTCGGTACGAAGTATTCCTTCGAATAAGTCTGAACAAAAATGACAGCACCTCCGAACTCAACAGTGGCCTCAGTTGTCTTCATGCACGAACTGTTCCTTTTTGAGACCCCACAGCTCAATCATCGACTTGCCGAAAGGCTCGTTTGACATGTTTTCGAACAGGGTGTCGATATCATCCTGTTTGAAAATCTTGATACATTTGGCTTTTTCAGTCCTGGCCCAGTCCTTGTTGTTTACTGGGTCCTCGGCTATGGTGTAGCCTGAAAGGGCAATCCTCTTGGCGGTTATGGTGAGGCTCGGTCTCTCGTCTGTATCCTCAGAATAGCCGTCTACGATGATACCGACATAATCGTCAGTATCAAACCCTTTCATTCCCAACGTTTTGGTTATTATTACTGGTTTCATATTTTGTTTGTAAATAACTTTTATTTATCTGACATTTAGGGAAATCGCACAACAGTCCGTCCACATGGGCGCAACCACAATCCCTGTAGGCTTCACAAGAATATAGAGGGTCGTTCTGTCGCAAACGACCCTTCACCTTCTTGTATAATTCACAAAGCCTACCCATTGATGCAGTCGGATATTTTGTCTTTGATAAGGTCCTTGGACATTGCGCCGACGGTCTTGGCCTTGGCTTCACCGTTCTTGAAGTAGATGACGGTGGGTACATTCCTGATTTTGTACTCCTGAGCCACCTCATTGGAATCCTCAACGTCGATGTTGATAAACTTCACGTCGCTGCCGAACTCCTCAGCAAGCTCGCTTAGTGTGTTTTCGATTGTGTGGCAAGGAACGCACCATTCCGCACCGAACTTAGTGACAACCACATTGTTGCTGTTCAGTTCATTCTTGAATTCTTCTCTTGTCATTTAATGTCGTGTTTTTGTTTGTTATTAACCATATCATATATTAAATATGGCAATCCAAAACATGGAACAGCTCGTCTGGATGATTATCCTGGGCATCGTGGAGGGCCTTCTCGATGGTTTCTTTCCATTTCTTGGGCTCTTTCTTGTCGGTGACGATTCCCCACCAGCCCATGTCGCCTTTCTCAATCCACTCGCCAAGGATATTGGCACAGAAAATCGGGAATGTGGTGAACTCCACATACTCGTCCTCGGTGCAGAGGTAGTCGTCAGCATTAAGCCAATAGTTTTCCTTGCGGCACCACTCCTTGAACCTTTTGATATCAGGCTGGGCGCGGTATAGCTCTCTGGCTTCGTTGATAGTGATTTCACCTTTGTCCCTGCGTTCAAGGTACTTGGCCCAAGGGGTGTGGTTGAGCTTGCCAACACCGTCGAATACCTTACGGTACTGTTTCCTGAGACTTTTAATCTCTCGCTTGATGGTTCCGTCTATGTCGAGGTCGCCGATACGGCCTGCCTGCACGGTGCTGCCGTCTTTCAGACGGAAACCAATGCCTCCCCATCGGCAGAACGGGTCTTCGCCGATAACGCCGTAATAGTCGTATTTGGCTTTGGTGTTGTAGAAACGGTAGCTCTTGACAATGGAGCCGTCTTTCACCAGGAAACATCTCCTTTTCTCTCCGATGCATTTCTGGAGGGACTCCTCGTCGTAGCAGGGTATGCTGTCCTCGTAATACGCGAAGAACGTGACTTGGTTCCTGTCCTTGGAGTCTGGATAATTTTCGATGAAATCATCGTTTGTCATCTTGTGCTCGTCATTCCTGTAATAGGAAAGAGTTTCCTTTATTTGTTCCTCGGTATGTTCGATAGCGTCGAAATATTTTTCGTCTTGTTCGTTGTAAGGGGCCATTATCTCGTAAACGTCCCCTACGGTAAAACAGGTAAAATGTGACATACTGATAAATTTTAGTGTTATTGATTATCTATTTTTAACATGGATGGTCTACTCTAAGGGTAATGTCTGGTGCAATAATCGGAACGTAAGCAAGAATCGGAACCTCGCTCTCGCTTTCGTATACTTCCACTTTCTTGACTTCAGAACAGACACAGGAAAGCGGTGCCATGTCTTTGTTGGCTTCAATAACAGCGTTCCTTACTTTGACGGCAAGCTCCTCCGTGGCAAACGCCGCTGGCTCCGTACGCAATACGACGGTTCCGTTCATTGTCATTTGGTTAAAGATATATAGGTATTTCATATGTTATGTATTTATCGTTTCAAATATACAACAAATTTCCAAAACTTCTAAAAAAATCAACTTACAGGTTAAATCCACCGTCGCTTTCCATAAATTTTATTATTTAGGAATTTCTAATGGTACTCTTGTCTCGTCCCTATGCCATATAGGCAGCCACTTACCGTATTTTAGGTGTTCTGGGGTGGCTATCCGCTTTACCCAGGCAATCCATTCGTCTATGGACGGGAAACTCCATCCGAACCAGAACGTTACGTCATTATCTGATTTTTGGCCGAAATGTGCCACCCACAGGTCGTCATAAAGCCTCATCTGGTCTGGCTCTAGATGACCCCATCCGATGTTCTCTTCGCCGTATATAGTCCCACCGTTAATGACGTAAGATATCATCTCGTCGGCACTCGTGAAATATCCACCAGTTTCATATTTCTTTTTGTCTGCGGCGAGCCAGGCTTCCCGACATTTCTGTTCGTCATAGTCTAACTTAGATTGGATTTCAATCTGTATCGCTTCCAATTTGGCAGCTTCTTCTGGCTTTACTAAGTCTAATAGGGTCGCCATAACTCATCTTTTTTTTTTTCTATCCGAGTATATATTCGAGAGAGAAGAGCATTCCATGGTAACGGGCATCCTCAATACTCTCGAAACCAGTCTTCTCAGCAAGTTTGTTAATCATCATGTCCTTTCCCTTAACGTTCTTGAACACCTTGTACAGATAAAAGAAGCCCTCTGTGGTGACATAGGGTTCAACTGGCACCGTTATGCCGTGCTTCTTGCTAAGCCAGTCCTCGGCCTCGGTGTAAAGCATTCTCGAGCATTCCTCACAATTATCCACCACTGGCTCGCCGTAAAACTCGCTGTTGGTGTTGTAGGAATGATATACGGCGCTGCCAGGAGTGTAGACTATCTCGTCGTTGCGGCCCTCCGAGAGGAGGTCGTTTTCATCGCCGATGCTCATGGGGGTTCCGTCCTTGCGCATCGGTACGGTCCCGTAGCTGGAATCGCACAACTTGTTGTATCCAGCTTTTTTAAGCTTAAGGGCCAAGGGGTATGGACAATAATTGCTCATTTTGCAGGGAATTTGTCGGTGTTATGTATAGCCATTAAAATTTCCTAATCATCTTTCTTTGGCGAAGTACAGTTCCTTTATCATTTCGGCTGTCTTCTGGCATTCTGGGTCGGCGTGGTCGTCACACCTGCGCCAGAAGAAGTTCCGCCAAGCGTCATCAAACCCGCACAATTTTAGTTCCGCCTTACCGCCTAGGGGGAAGAAACGCTTGGCCTGCTGAGGCTGAAGAGCGAGCATTGTTTGGCTGACAGTATTGATGTAGCACATCTCCTCTAAATAGTAGTGCATCATGACAGTTGCGTCCTTGTTTCCACCGTCGAAAGTGGAGTTGTCGAGGAGCATCTTTTTGAACGCTTCGTACAGCTCACCTTTGTGGTTGTTGAAGTCGTCCATTTTGGCAATGTCAATCCAATACGGCCAGATGAACGTGAGTTCGTTTCCGAACTTCCCTTTAGAATAGTTGCAATATCTGGTGGACTCACAAATGGATGAGTGTTCTATGTGGGTACGGAAATCGTCCGTGCATCCGCGGGACATATACATAGTGAACATGTGGCGTTTAAAGTGGTGTTCCGTCGGTTCACACCAGTATTTCAGGTCGTCGAACCAGTTCTTGTCGTACCCGTTCCGCCACGCTTCCTCGTCGCTTGCGTAGTCCCCCTGCATGAGGACTCGGAGGTTGGTCGTTATGTATGCGACCACGCTCTCGGTATCGGAATCGTATATTTGTTCAACCTTGCTGTATTTGTTGGCGTCATATTTGTAAACGTCAACAGAATTGACTGCGGGTATTTCCATCTTCAGGTACACCGTCCCAAATTCCATCGGTCTTCCATGCCCGTTCTTCATGAGAACCTGCACACAAAAATCCTTTGGACCCAATTTCATCTTTTCTATGTCAGTTTGAAAGCTGACTGCCGCTGCGTCTCTGGCAGCCTTGTATGCGCCTTCGACACCTGGTTCCTGCACATACTCTTCTACGTAGTTACTTATAAACTTCATCGTTTAACTTTCTTTTTCTTCCATTATTTTATAAACAGCATCCCTCAGGTAGCTGTTATTATAACGTAATTATGGCTGTTTTATTACATTACCACCACAAAGCTCTGAAATACTTTCCAAATAGCATCAGTCCTTCGTCGATTTTCTCGCCTTCCACCTTTTGCCATTCGCGCAGCTTATTCACTTTTTCTTCGTCATATTTCTTCCCCTGTACAATTTCGTGGTCCTCGGTGTTCGGGAGTTTTTTAAGCTCGTATGCCCCGTCCCAAGTCAGCCCAATCTCTTTCTCGTATTCATCTTGGTACTTTTCCTCGTTGGCGATATGGTCGAAAGCGTATATCATTTTATCAATGATTTTGGTCCAGCCTTCAAGAGTTTCAAAATCATGCGGGTATGAATTGGTGACTTTCCTGAACTCCACAAGCCTAGGCAGTATGAACAAAGCAAATGTGCAATACAAATCCCACAGCTCAGTGCTATCAAAGCCGCGTTCAACCCGCTGCTGTCTGTATTTCGCCAGCTTTTCAATATCGTTCTGGGTGTAACCGTCCAGGTGACTGAAATTCACATTCGGTATGCCCAGTGGGTCCACCCCATTGCTGCCGTGCATGACGGTGTTGTATAGTTTGGCGTACTTGTTGCGCTCCTTATTCCTTCTCTCGCTTCTCTGGTTCATATTGATTCCGCTCAATAATTTCTTCTTTCGTCATATTTTTGGTTTATAATATACCTTTCTCTTGGCAGTAACTTACCATCCACAGGAAACAGGCGAAATTCACTGCGTCTGTGTCGTCGTAGCAGTAACAGGCATCGCACAGACCGCACCAGTCACCGCCGTTGAGGAAATCGTTAAAAGCGTCCGTGAACTCCTTTTTGAGGTCGGCAACCTCCTTAGCGTCCATAGCGTCGTTGAACGACAGGTCCAGGTCAAAGCCAAGTATGTTCTTAAGTATGTGCAAAGCCTCTCTCTGGGTGGCCTTGCGTTTCGGTATGGCACTGAACGGTATGGGGTTCGTGTCGTAGCATTTTAGCGTAATTGGATAAAGTTTTACCCTCTTTTTAACAATTTCTGACATAGTTATCTTGTTATAATGTTGTTTTATTTTTTATACACGAAAAGTTTCTCAACCGCTTTCTTGGTGTTAGTCTGGCGTATTCTTTGGCTATAATTTTTTGTATTTTCCGACTGATTGGTAGTATTCGCATGTCCCGTCCGATGACATGTTGATAGGGTCGACTTCTCGCCCAGCGTCCACTGTGATGTAGCACACCTCTGCAAGCTTGCGCCGTGTCGCGCATTGTATTAGACTGCATCTATTGCCACAGGTTTTACAAATTTCTTCCATGTGTTGTTAGTTTTGTGGTTGGTTATTAGGAATAAAAAGTTTCTCGACAGCCTTCTTGGTATTGGTCTGGTGCATGGCGTTGGTTATCTCCTTGCTCCATATGCACTCGAAGTCGTCTGGCATATTATATTCTGAGACGAACACTGTGTGGCCGTCAGCGGCCATCTTTCGGCACCAGTCGTAGAACTTCTGGTAGTCGAAGCCACGTGAGAACTGGTACTGCTTGGTGTCCTTGTAAGGAGGGTCGCAGTATATCAACGAGCCCTCTGGTATGTCTATGGCGAAATAGTCGCCGCTCTGCCAAACCACGTCCTTGAGGAACTGTGGCTGCTGGAGGGTGTTCGCTATGTTCTCCGAAATGTAGTCGCGGGCCTTGCCGTTGGAAGCCATTACGTTGTGGCCTGAATATCCGCCGTCGAAGAAACGACCGTTAAACGAGCCCATATAACCGACCCAGCCAATAATGTCGTCGTCGTATTTGTTGTTTTTGCCATTGAAACAGTCCCTGACATCGGAATAGAAGTCGCGTTCTATCCTATTTGGCATTTTTTTGCCCTCTACAAGCGATTTCCACATCGCTATGAGGTATTTGTTCTTGTCAGACCCGATACGCGGTCCTGGGACGTTTTGTAGAACCGAACAGCTTCCGCAGAACGGTTCCACATACCATTGCCCAGGCTTCCTGTCGGCCAGTATTATCGGCAATATGTCTTTTACTATCCTGTTTTTGTTTCCCTGGTATTTCATATTTGTTGTGTTTTGTCTCTGCCGCACATATCCATTAAGTATATGCAAATTTCGGCTGCATCTGCTTCGGAAGTAAAGTTATATAATGATGCAGCCAAAGATGGTGATAATGTTGCTATTCTTACCCTATACAAACTATACCTCTCATCACGGTCAACATACACACCTGTAACGCATCGCTTAAAGATAAAACGGGAATTGTTTATTTGTATATATTCCCCGTGGTCGACAATTTCCGACTTCATCCGTTCGACGTATTTTCTCATATTTCCTCTATTTTACACCCGTGTTGCCGCCCATTCATAAAAGGCATCGCCTTTTTAATTACGGCCTCGGCAGCCGTCATAGCATTTTTCTTGCTATGGTAACAGCCTCCTGTGTAGGTGTCTCCGTTATTAAAATACACTGTGACATCCCAATATGTATTAGGGTTCCGCACGACTTGTCCAAATTGTTCTATGTCAAGCGTGAAGTCGAAATGAGTGTGTTCATCGAATGTCACTTTGGTTATTGAAGATATGGGGGCAAAGTTATTTCCTATCCTCATGTACCCATCTTCATAAAAAACTATATCGAACAACTTTTCATCCATATTCAACTAAATATTGCATAAGGGTCTGTCAGTGACTCTATGTTCGACGGATGTACACAGTTTATTTTGTGTTTCTTGCACAGTTCTATTGTCTTGTGGTAGTCGTCAACAAGCACCATCTCGTTGCGACCCCACTTCTTGTATTCCGCTAACTGCTTGACAAAGACGTACTTGTAGTCCTTGTTGCCGCAGAAATATCGGTTCTCCTTTGGTATCCCAGGGAAATACTCGTCAAGCCATTCGTTCTTCTCGGCCCAGGCGATGGAGTTGGCGGCTGCGGTAACTATATAGACGTTTTTCATGTCATAGTTGGCCTTGACGAAGTCGATGACGGACCTTACGGGGAGCAGGTGCCTGAACAGCTCGCCGTTCACGAAGTCGGCGTTGCCGTCCTCGTCGAAACGGGCTTTTCCGTAGCCACAGATGGTGCCGTCCATGTCCAGGAGAATGTACTTGTTGGTAAAATAGTTTACCCTGACAAACTCATCGACCATAGTCTTGTACTTATGGATACACTTGACTATTTTTTGGTTTTTTGAATAAATGGTCTCGGTCGGAACTTTCCTTTCACGATTGGCTATTCGTTCAAGGCAGACTTCGATAGGTGTATCGAAATACACACACTTTATATGGACATTTGGACATGACTTTCTCACATGTTCGATAATCCTCGCAGTGTAATGGTCGTTAATGCCCCCTCCGTCCATAACCAATGTGTCGGTGACAAAAAAGTCCGCATCGCAAATCATGTACACAAGTTCCTCTGCGTATTTAACACTGGCTTCATGCACGGGTTCTGGGTTGCTATTGTCATAGCCAGGAATAAATTCCTTGATATCATCCGCAGCCACAACGATAGGCGACGGGTTGATGGCGCTCCTTTTGATATTGTTAGCCCACTGCTCTAGATAATTATTCGAATGGTCAAACAAGCGGTCAAACGACTGCTGCGATGACTTTGAATCACAGAAAAACAACTGTGCGACATAACTCCTAAAAGTGTGGAAATCTCGATACTGGTTTTCAATCCAAGTGCTCTTTCCACAACCTGGCAGGCCGACTGTAAATACAAAATTCTTTACCATATGATACTTGCTTATATGTTACCTTCTTCACGTCTTGCGATGTTAGACATGATAAATTCCTTGAAGTCTCCGTCGTCGATGGGACGGCCCTCCTCAATGTCCCAGAAACTTCTCTCAAATTCGGTGGTCTCACCAGACTTGGGGTTGGTTCCTGCCATCATCTTTTTCTTGTATATGCAGTAGCGGCCATACTTAAGGCCGTCCCTGAAATCGGTGTTCCAGTCGACGCCCTTCTGCTCTTTAAGCAGTTCAATCTGCTGCTCTGAAGTCAGGCCTACCAGGGCCTTGTGAGGCAGATAGTACTGAGCGACCTGGGCCCTTGAATTCTTCACGCAGTCGTGCTGGCGGTACAGCAGCCAGGCATAGGCGTCGTTCACGTCCTTGGCTGGGAACGCCTTGCAGTCGAAAGAGTAGAGCGGGGCGTTATCACATATTTCGTCGACGGTATACACATACTCTTCGGGAGAAAGCCCCTCATCAATGCCGTCAAGCAGGTACTTGAGCATAATCCTGTTGAACTTCGCACCGCACATGGACGCGCAGATGGACTGGATTTTGTTAAGCCTGTACCCGAAGAACGGGG
>Ga0247611_10002784_pt1 | contig 27178 bp, 21 predicted proteins | sample 177DNAGHGhighgp2_FD_192422 | JGI IMG/M metagenome (GOLD analysis project Ga0247611, IMG submission 192422) | Sheep rumen microbial communities from Palmerston North, Manawatu-Wanganui, New Zealand - 1770 DNA GHGhigh gp2 | ecosystem: Host-associated > Mammals > Digestive system > Stomach > Rumen... | reverse complement strand
TGCGGGTTGAACATCGGGGGTGAGGGGCAGGATGAAGAAACGGAAGGCGGTGTTCTGTGCCCGAAGCTCGTACTGATCCAGGACGTCAGGACCGCAGCTGGCATTGCCGAGTCCGCGGGTGGAAGCGTCGAGGGAAACAATGGTCTGGGCGCAGGGCTTGAACTGATAGGTGTGGCGAGCGCGGTTGTTGCGGTCGGTGTAGTTGTCCTCAGGACGGAAATGTACGGCAGATGCGGCCATGAGGTCAGGGGCTACGAAGAGGATTCCGTTGCCGGCTGAGTTGGTGAGGGCGAGCCATCGCACGTGCTGTTTGGTGCCGTGCTCTTGAGGTAGGATATATTCCTCGTACTGGTCTGTGACGGTCGAGTGGAAGATGCCGGGCAGACAGGATTCGTAACGGTCAGGGTAGCTGTCCCACGGTCCGCGTCCGAACCAGGTGAGCTGTTCGAAGTCGGCAGGCATCTCGGTGCGGAATCCGAGTTTGGGGATAACGGCGCCGGTGTAGGCGGGTTGGATGAGGCTATTGGCAACGATGGCGCCGTCGGCGCACACGATGAAATTGAGGCTGACGTTGAAGGAGGTTTCGTTTTGTCCTGTGTAGGTGGTGGTGAGGGCGACGGTGGCCGTGCGGTTGTCGGCGCTGGGGGTGACCTCGGTGCTGATGCCCTTAGGCGTAAGCTTCCTCAGCCCCATGTTGTCCCACGATTCGGCTTGTCGTCCATCGTTGTCGGTGGGGAGTCGGAAAGCATTGAGCTGCAAGGGCTTCGAGATGAGCGTCTGGTCGTCGTAGGCATAGCTGTTGAGCTGTCCTCGTGACTTGCTGAAGACGACGCGGAAGTGTGAGCCTGTGATGGTAAGCAGTGACGACGACTCTTCGATGGTGAGCGGGTCGAACTGTTGGAGTCGCGAGAGGTCGTAGAAGGGCTTTGTGGCCGTCTGAACGGGCAACTTCTCTTCGGCCACGACATATCCGGCATCAGCCCACGGGGTGGACTCGCGGAGCGTGGCGGTGAAGTAGATGAATGCTTCTTGCGAGGGGTCGATGGATGAGAGTGCCGAGAGGTCGATGTTGAGTGTTGTGCTGTCGCCGGGAGCTACCTCCGTGTTGATGGGGGCTGATGCGAGTTCGTTGCCTTCTTCGTCGAGGATGGCATAGCGGACCTCGTAGGTGGAGGAGGGGAGGAACGCCATCTTGTTCTTGAGACGGAAGGAGGAAGCTCGTCCTCGTACGGGCTTGAACTCGAGCGGCTGGTAGATCTTCTTGGTGTTGTAGCTCTTAGCGGTGAGTGTCCAGTCGGGGTGCACGAGTCCGTTGATGCAGAAATTGCCGTCGTTGGGGACATCGCCGAAGTCGCCGCCGTAAGCCCAATAGGGTTGTCCTGAGGATGAGGTGGTGAGCAGTCCCTGATCCTTGAAGTCCCAGATGAACTCGCCTGTGAGGCAAGGATATTTCTCGTAGAGGTTGAACATATCACGAACGTTTCCCATAGAATTGCCCATGGAGTGGCTGTTCTCGCATTGAATGTGCGGACGTTTGCCTTCCTTGCCACGGCCTTCGATGAAGCCGTAGCTCCCGTACATGGAGCTGGAGACATCGGCGTAGTTGCTGTTGCCTTCGTAGTGGGTGAGTCGTGTCTTGTCGATGGCTTTGATGGCCGGCCCTACGTAGCTGAAATTGTCGCCCCCTCCGGATTCATTGCCGAAGGACCACATGAAGATGGATACGTGGTTGCGGTGCCAGAGAACTTGGTTGACGGAGCGTTCGACCATGGCAGGACGGAAGAGCGGCTCGGAGGAGAGCTGCTGGTAGGCGTGGCATTCGACGTCAGCCTCGGCGAGAACGTAGAGACCATAGCGGTCGCAGAGATCGTAGAAGAAGGGATCGTTGGGGTAGTGGGAGGTACGTACGGCGTTGATGTTGAGCCGTTTCATTGTCAGCACGTCCTGTTCCATCTCCTCCGGGGTGATGGCCCGTCCGTTGACGGGGCTGAAGTCGTGGCGGTTGACACCGTGGAAGACCATGCGTTTGCCGTTGATGAGGAGCGCTCCGTCGTTGCGGATGCCCACTTCACGGAATCCGACCTTTGAACCTCTGACATCGATGGTGTTACCTCCAGCGTCCTTGAGGTTGATGACGAGGTCGTAGAGGTTGGGCTCTTCGGCGCTCCATTTGCGGGGATTGGTGACGGGCAGGTCAAGGCTGATCTCTGCGGCGGCAGCTGCTGAGGCCGTGGCGACGACGGCGCCGTTGTCCTGAATCTTAACCTCAACAGTACCAGAGGAGAGCGCTTCGATGCCACTTATGTACACCTTGACATTGGCAGTAGCGTTGGTGTATGAATTGTCGAGGTCGGTGGTGAAGAAATAGTCGCGGATCTGGGTCTTGGGTGCCGACCAGAGGAAGCAATGGCGATGGATGCCTGTGAGGCGCCAGTAGTCCTGACATTCGAGGAAGGAACCGCTGGTGAAACGATAGACCTGCAGCGCTATGACGTTGTCGCCAGGCACGAGGTAGTCGGTGATGCGGAATTCGGAGGGTAGGTAGGAGTCCTCGCTGTAACCTATGCGCTTGCCGTTGATCCAGAGGTAGTAGCCGTGGCCCACGCTATTGAAGCGGACATAGACGTCGCGGCCGTTCCATGAATCGGGTAGGGTGAAGTGGCGGCGGTAGGTGCCTACAGGATTCGGCATATTGGAGTTGTAGGTCAGCCATCCCGGGCGTTCAGCCATGATGCTGTAGGTCTGATGGTCGAAGGAGAAGGGGTATTGCACGTTGCAGTAGAGAGGCTTGTCCCATGACTTGCCGTGGTTGATTCCCCACACCTGCCAGCTCGAGGGTACGTCGATGTCGGTCCAGCTGGCGTCGTTGAAAGTGGTAGAGCATTGAGCGATGGTGGCCTTCGTGGGCGTATTGACCCAGTTGAACTTCCATGTGCCGTCGAGCGAGAGGTAATAGGGCGAAAGGCTCATGTCGTTGGCAGTGGCATCGGCTTCGCTGCTCATGGGGATGGCTATGGTGTGAGCCGTCTCGCGGTTGACATTAGTGATGGATGGGTCGTCCCATTCCTTGCCGGTCTGGGCGTATGCGTTGAGACTTGAAAGCGCTACTGCGCAAAGAAAAAGAGAGGTTCTTTTGTACATTTGAAAATAAGTATAGATTGATTGTATTCGGAGGACAAAAGTACAAATTATGTAGTCATTGACCAATTATTTTGTCCTAAAAACGCGCGCGAACCTTAATTTTTATTTCTTTTTTGAGAAAAATGGGCATTCGTAGGGAAAAAGTCGCAAAAATACCTTACTTTTGTGGCGCGAAAGCTGACATTATGTATTTGAATACAATGAGACGATTGTTTTTCCTGCTTATGTTCCTGCCAGCAATGGTTGCTGCGCAGGGCCTTCACCGTTCGGGTTCCTCGCCTGAAGAACTGATTCCTTCGGGCTGGTCTCATCAGGTAGCAGAAGGCGATTTCAATGCCGACGGACACAAGGATGCCGTGGTGCTGGCTCACCCGACGGACACGACGAACGTGTTGGCTATCTACTTCGGCTCGGAGACGGGTAAGCTTACACTCTGGAAGGAGTACGCGGATGCCGTCGTGAATCCCAACGAGACGACGCTGGTCGATACGGAGCTGGAGGTGACATCGCGCGGAGTGATTCGCATCCGTGTGTCGGTGTTCTTGACGGCAGGCGGCTACGGTTCGACGTGGACGTCCTACGCGTGGCGCTACCAGAAGACCGAGGAGAACGCTGACGAGTCCGACTTCTACCTGATCGGCAAGGACGAGCATTGGATGTCGCGCATGTCGGGTGAGGATGTGGTGGAAAGTTACAACTACATCACCTGCAAGTGTCAGCGCATAGTTTCCAACGCCTTCGACGAAACGGTGAAGCCTCGCGAGACGTGGCGACGGATACGCAAAGAGCCGCTGCAGCGCTTGGGGACCGTTGAAATGGGTTGATCTTTGAACGATTATTTCTTAAACTAAACATAAATAAACAGCGGCAGAGCCGCGTAATTGTATGACAACAGAACTGATAGCCAAGACATTCCAAGGCCTCGAACCGATACTGGCTCAAGAGCTGACGGAGCTTGGTGCAACGGACATCGCCATCGGCCGTCGCATGGTCACTTTCAGTGGCGACAAAGAGATGATGTACCGTGCGAATTTCTCATTGCGCACCGCCATCCGTGTGCTCAAACCCATTAAACACTTCAAAGCCAAGAGCGCCGACGATGTCTATGAAGCCGTGAAGGCCATCGACTGGACAGCGTATCTGAGCACGGACACGACATTTGCCGTCGATAGCGTGGTGTTCTCGCCTGAGTTCCATCACTCGAAATTCGTGGCTTACAAGGTGAAGGACGCCATCGCCGACCAATTCCGCGAGCGTACGGGGCAGCGCCCTAACGTGAGCGTGTCGAACCCCGACATACAACTTCATATCCATATCTCGGACTACGATGCTACGCTGGCTTTGGACAGCAGCGGCGAGAGCCTGCATCGTCGCGGCTATCGTCAGGAGACGGTGGCAGCGCCCTTGAACGAGGTCCTCGCTGCCGGCATTATCATGATGACGGGCTGGAAGGGAGAGACAGATTTCCTCGACCCGTTCTGCGGCAGCGGTACGCTTTGCATTGAAGCCGCGCTGATTGCTCGCGGCATGGCACCCGGTATCTTCCGCCAGCATTATGCCTTCGAGAAATGGCCAGACTTCGATCGCGACCTCTTTGAACGGGTGTACAACGACGACAGCAACGAGCGCGATTTCCTGCATCACATCTATGGCCGCGACAACGACCCGAAAGCCGTAGGCATCGCGACGCGCAACGTGAAGGCTGCCGGTTTGGCCAAAGACATCACTATCGAGGAGAAGGACTTCAGAATGGCAGGCCTGAGCGTGAATGACGACGACAGCAGCCATCCGCTGATCATCACGAATCCCCCTTATGGCGAGCGCATCTCCAGTCCCGACCTGCTCGGCCTGTATAAGGTCATCGGTCAGAAGCTGAAGCGCGAGCACAGTGGCGGCGAGGCTTGGGTGCTGAGCTACCGTGAGGAGTGCTTCGACGAGATCGGCCTCAAGCCCTCACTGAAAACACCTTTATATAATGGTTCGCTCGAATGTGAGCTGCGCAAATACGTCCTTTTCAATGGCCGTCTGGACGAGCATCGTGCTGCAGGCGGCACGGTGAAGACCGATGCCGAGCGTCGTCAGATGGCTGAGAAGCGCCGCTTCAAGAAACATCGCGAGGATTTCAAGCGTAGCTTCGACGACGACGGTTTCCACGAACAGCACGAGGATAACCATAGATTCAACAAATTCTCGAAAAGCGACGGTTTCCGTGGCCGGCGAGGCGATGACTTCCGAGGTCATAGAGACGGCGGAGGCGGCAAACGTGAAGGAGGCTTCGGCAAGCGTGAAGGAGGCTTCGGCAAGAAAGGTCATGACTACCGCGCTAAGGGCAACGACCGTGCAGCCCGGCAGGAGGCGCGCAAACGTTTCTTTAATTCCGATGACAATCATGAAGAGGATTAAACTGATGGCGGTGGCTATCTTAGCTGCCGCAACGACCATGGCACAGACCACAAAGAAGAGTTTCACACTCAATGATTTATTGGGCGGCGGCACCACCTACTGGAATCTGCAGCCGAAATATATGTTCACGTCGTGGTGGGGCGAGACGCCGTTGGAACTGACGGTGGACGAGGTGAAGACGTTGAAGGGCGGAAAATCCCAGACGCTGTTCACCGCCGAAGCCCTGAACACGGCGCTCGGCGAGAAACTGATTCGTTCGTGCACAAACCTCACCTTCCCCTATGCCGATCAGCCGTTGGCGAAGGTGCAGACAGCTAAGGAAATCGTCCTCGTAGATTTCCAGAATAAGGCTGTCGTGTGGCGCGGTGCCATTCAGGAAGGTGCCAACGAACTGGTGTGGAACAAGGAGAGCCGCGCCATGGCCTACTGTATCGGCTCGAATGTCTTTGTGCAGAAGGCTGACGGCACACGTCGCCAGCTGACCTCCGACGGCGATGACGACATCGTCTATGGACACAGCGTCAGCCGCGATGAGTTTGGCATCTCGAACGGCTTGTTTTGGAGCCCCGACGGACAGCGCCTGGCGTTCTACAAGAAAGACCAGCGACGCATACCCAGCTATCCGCAAGTGGATATCACCCAGCGCATTGCCGCCACGACGGTGGATAAATACCCGATGGCAGGCTGCGAGACGGAGGATGTCAGCGTGGCCGTTTATGACGTGGCAACTGACAAGACGGTGTGGCTGCAGAACCCCAAGCCCATGACGGACTATATGACCAACCTCTCGTGGGCGCCGGATGGCAAGAAGCTCTATGTCTTTGAGCTCAACCGCGACCAGAACTTCATGCAGCTCTTCGGCTATGACGCTGCCACGGGCCGGAAGGACGCTGAACCTCTCGTGGAGGAAAAGCATCCGAAGTACGTGGAGCCGTTGCACGAGCTCGTGTTCCTGCCCTGGGATGCCACGAAGGCCGTCATGCAGACGCGTCGCGACAACTGGAATCACCTCTGGCTCATCGACTTGAAGAAAAAGATGTACCCCGAATGGCACGAAGCCCAAGGTGGCGGCACCACGTGTGATCACGTGAAGACGACGCTGCTAACGCCAGGTGACTTCGAAGTGCGTGATTTCTTAGGCTTCAACGAAAAGACAAAAGATGCACTATTCACGGGTAATGTCACTCATCCTCTGCACCACACGCTGTGGAGTGCTTCCGTCACCGGCAAGGGCAAGATGAAACTTCTTTCCGCCGGCGAAGGCGTTCACAGCGCTACGCTCAGTTCTACAGGCGCTCAGATCATCGACACTTACAGCTCGCCGACGGTGACACGTAAGGTGGAGCTGATTCAGACGAAAGATGCCAAGAGCTTGAATCTCCTCACCGCCGATGACCCGTGGAAGGACTACAAAGTGCCTGAGATCACGGGCGGTAGCATCAAGGCTGCTGACGGCGTAACCGACCTCTATTATCGGCTCATCAAGCCCGTCGGTTTCGATGCCTCGAAGAAATATCCCACCGTTGTCTATGTCTATGGCGGTCCTCATGCCCACAACGTGCAGGCTTCGCGAGGCTACTACTTCCGCGGATGGGAAATCTATATGGCCCAGCTGGGTTACGTTGTCTTCGTGCTCGACAATCGCGGCTCGCAGTATCGCGGCTTGAAGTTTGAGCAGGCCACCTTCCGTCACCTCGGCGACGAGGAGATGAAGGATCAGATGTGTGGCGTGGAGTTCCTCAAGACGCTGCCTTACGTGGATGCCAATCGTCTCGGCGTACACGGCTGGAGCTTCGGCGGTTTCATGACGACGAACTTGATGTGCACGTATCCCGATGTGTTTAAGGTGGGCGTGGCAGGCGGTCCTGTCATCGACTGGAAATACTACGAGGTGATGTACGGCGAGCGCTATATGGACCGTCCCGACGAGAACGCCGAGGGTTATGCCTCGTCGTCGCTGCTGCCCAAGGCCAAGAACCTGAAGGGACGCCTGCAGATCATCTTCGGCTACAACGACCCCACTTGTGTACCGCAGCACACGCTCTCGTTCATTCGTGCTTGCATCGATGCCGGCACGCAACCCGACCTCTTCACCTATCCTGGCGATGGGCACAACATGTTCGGTACCGATCAGGTGCACCTCCACGAAAGGATAACCCGCTACTTTGAAGATTATCTGAAATAACCGCCATGGCTAACGACACGAAAAAGGAATATACTGATTCTCAGCAGTCCCGCGCCTATGCAGCCTACTATGGTTTGTGGGTCGGTCTGTGCTGGATTGGCAGTTTCGCGCTGACGATGTACGGCTTGAAAGAGCCTTTTGCCGGCAACTTCGGTTTGCTCATCGGGCTGTGCTCTCTGCCGCTTGCCATCTGGCTCCTGCGCGGCTTTCGCGAGCTGGTGGCTCCGTTGCCGTTGCGCCGTGCCTGGCACATGGCATGGATGATGTTCCTCTGTGCTGCCTTGCTTTGCACGGCTGCACAATACATCTATTTCGCCTACCTCGACGGAGGACTGCTCATGCGCACTTATAGCGAGCTGCTGCAGCAACCCGAGATGCAGGAGATGATGGCCAAGATGCTTCCCGGGCAGGATGCAACGGCCATCATGGACGAGGCGCTGACGCAGTTCGCTGCAACGCCCCCTTCGCAGCTCGCCTTTCAGTTCCTCTTCTGGAACGTCCTGCTCGCCACCTTCCTGGCTTTCCCTACCGCCCTCTTCTCGTTCTCGAGACCAAACGCTAACTCATAACTTTCAACTCTCAACTCTCAACTTTCAATATGGATATCTCCGTTATCGTACCTCTTTATAACGAAGCAGAGTCGCTTCCCGAACTGCAGGCTTGGATCAAGCGTGTGATGGACGAGCACCGCTTCACGTATGAAATCATCTTTGTCAACGACGGTTCCACCGACACCTCGTGGCAGGTCATCGAGGAACTGGCAGCCTCTAACCCAGAAGTCAAGGGCATCTGCTTCCGTCGCAACTACGGCAAGAGCCCCGCGCTCTACTGTGGCTTCAAACGTGCCGAAGGCGATGTCGTCATCACCATGGACGCCGACCTCCAGGACTCGCCCGACGAGATTCCCGAGCTGCGCCGCATGATTGTCGAGGACGGCTACGACCTCGTCAGCGGATATAAGCAGAAACGCTACGACCCCCTGTCGAAGACCATACCCACGAAGCTCTTCAATGCCACTGCACGCAAGGTCAGCGGCATCAAGAACCTCCACGATTTCAACTGCGGACTGAAGGCCTATCGACGCGAAGTCATCAAGAACATCGAGGTCTATGGTGAGATGCACCGCTATATCCCTTACCTCGCCAAGAATGCCGGCTTCGACAAAATCGGTGAGAAAGTCGTTCACCATCAAGCACGTAAGTACGGCAAGACGAAGTTTGGCCTCGACCGTTTCGTCAATGGCTACCTCGACCTCATGACCCTCTGGTTCTTGAGCAAGTTCGGCAAGAAGCCGATGCATGTCTTCGGCCTCTGGGGCTCACTCATGTTCATCATCGGTTTCATCGCTGTGCTCATCGTTGGCATCAACAAACTCGTGGCGCTCGCCAACGGCACGCCGGCACGCCTCATCACTGACTCCCCCTATTTCTATCTCTCGCTCACGATGATGCTTCTTGGCACCCAGCTCTTCGTCGCCGGCTTCCTCGGCGACCTCATCAGTCGTAATTCTGAACAACGTAATGACTATCAGATTTCTAAAGAGATTTAAGCATTCGCTCATCGGGCTGCTCGTCCTGCCGTTCATCTTCGCGTGCAACGATGTATCCTGTCCGCTGAACAACACGGTGGCCAGCGTCTATGGCTTCTATGCCACGGCGCGAACCGACGACGGCGGCTTTGCCCCAGGAGCTGCCATCACGATAGGCGACACGCTTACGATCAGGGCGCTGGGACCTGATACCGTGCTGGCCAATAGGCTTATCGGCAAAGGTACCGTGAGCCTGCCTGTCAGCTTCTACGAAGATGTCGATGTCCTGCAGTTTGCCTTCTACGACAAGAATGGCTTCAAGACTGCCGACACCCTCTGGATCAGCAAGAAGAACACCCACCACTTCGACGACCCCTCCTGTGCCATACACATGTGGCACACCATCCTCGGTGTGCGTTCCACCCACCATCTCATCGACAGCGTGATGATCAACGACCCTTCAGTCAACTACGACGGCAACGAGAACTTCCAGATCTATTTCTTCACCTCTAAGCCCACGAACGCAGATGAATAGGTCGCTCTCCCTTTTACTCCTTTGCCTCGTGGCGCTCGTCTCGTCAGCGCGTCCCCACGTCGCCGCTGTGGTCGATGATTTACCCATCGACGTTCCCCCCGTAGACTCGCTTGCTACGGATTCCCTCACTACGGACACCCTCCACCTAGGCGATCTCGTGGATAAGGCCACGGGCAAGAAAAAGAAGAAGGAGGTTTATTTCCTCAACGGCGTTACCGTGGGTATCGACTTCGTTGGATTGGGTATGAAACTCTTTGGCTCCGACTGGTCCAACGCCGAAGTCCTCGCCCGCATCAACCTTCTCGACAAGTATTTCCCCATTGCCGAGCTTGGTATTGGTTCCGCCGACCACAGCGGCGCCGAGCTCGACAACCACTTCAAGGTCACTGCCCCCTATTTCCGTGCCGGCTTGGACTATAACATCAACAAGAAGCACAACGCCAACCGCCTGACCGTCGGTCTGCGTTACGGTTTTTCTGCCTACAAGTACGATATTGACTCGCCCGACCCCCTGGTTGATCCCTATTGGGGTGAGAGCCGCGAGCTTAAGCTCACTGGCCTCAACGGCAACTGCCATTGGGCTGAAATCGTCGTCGGTCTCGAGACACGCCTCTGGACGATCATACACCTCGGCTGGGACATTCGTCTCAAGTTCCGCCTGAGCCAGAAGAAATCCGATGTCGGCATGCCTTGGTACATCCCTGGCTATGGTAAGAGCGACGGCGCCACTTGTTGGGGCGGCTCCTTCAAACTCCTCATTGATATTTAGGTTGTGAGGTTGTGAGGTTGTGAGGTTGTGAGGTTGTGAGGTCTTTAGACCTAACGAAACTGCGTTTGTGAAGTAGAGTCATTTTCCATTATCCATTATCCATTATCCATTATCCATTATCCATTATACATTATCAATTATCCATTAATTGTCCATGACCGATCCACTCAATCCCATTCAACCTGACGAGACCAAGTACGAACCCCTTACGCCTGCTGATCGCCCTAAGAGTCAGTGGCGGCGTTGGCATATACCCGTGCTCGTCTTCTTAGCCATCGCTTCCTATCTGATTGTCACCAAACAAAATAAAGTTCCTTACCAGACAGCGGAAGGCGCCATCTTCGGCACCTTCTACCATCTCACCTACCAGTCGCGTGATGATCTGCAGGCTGGTGTCGAAGCCGAGCTCCTTCGTGTTGACAGCAGTCTCTCCATGTTCAATCCATCGAGCATCATCAGCCGTGTCAATCGCGACGAGGACGTTGAGGTTGACAGCCTCTTCCGTACCGTCTTCACTCTCGCGCAGCAGGTCAGCGCAGCCACCGGCGGAGCCTTCGACATCACCGTCGCTCCCCTCGTCAATGCCTGGGGCTTCGGCTTCAAGAACGGAGAGCTGCCCGATAGTGCGCAGGTAGACAGCCTCCGTCAGCTTGTGGGCTATCAGCACATCCGTCTGCTTGACAACAACCATATCGAGAAGGACACCCCCGGCATCGTCCTTGACTGCTCTGCCGTGGCCAAGGGCTTCGGCGTTGATGTCGTCGCCAACTACCTGCGCCGTCAGGGCATTGAGAATTTCATGGTTGAAATTGGCGGTGAAGTCGTCGTCAGCGGTGTGAATCCTAAGGGTAAGCCGTGGCGTGTAGGCGTTAACAAAGCAGCAGACGACCCCACAAGCACCAACCAGGAGTTGGCCACCGTCCTCAACCTCACCGATCGCGCCATGGCTACCAGCGGCAACTACCGCAACTACTACACCACCGACGACGGACGACGCGTAGCTCACACCATAGACCCCTCCTCGGGCTATCCCGTGCAGCACTCCCTGCTCTCTGCCACTGTCCTGGCGCCCACCTGTGCCGAGGCTGACGCTTTCGCCACCTCCTTCATGGTCATGGGCATCGATTCCGCCCGCACCATCCTCACTCGTCATCCCGAGCTTCAAGTCTTCTTCATCTACGACTCCCTTGGCACCAACCTCACCTTCTCCACTATTCGGGAAGAATCATAGGGTGATAGGAACGGCAGGCATCATCCACTGTCTCATCGTCGAGGGCTTATTTATATTCCTTTCATACATTTGCATCGTAATAAGGCTATCTTCCCTTTATGAAGTTACCATTCCATGTCATTGAACTCCTTAAGCGTAAGTCGGGCAATGACTTGCGCTTACCTGCTGATTGCGAATACCTTTCGCTTGACATCGAAAGCCGAACAGGGGTTCGTGTCGGGGCAACGACCCTTAAACGTCTTTTGGGGTTTGCCGCTGATGAACGCACGCCACATGCCACCACCCTTGATGTCATCGCCCGCTATCTCGGCTATGCCCATTGGCAGCAGTTGAGCCAGAGCGAAGAACAAGGCAACTCGGGCTTCGAAGCCATCGAAGGCGAAGTACGTTCCGAGGCGCTTGCCATCGGGACGGTGGTCGAAATCACCTATCTCCCTGATCGATGTGCGCAACTGCGTCATGAAGGCAATGGTCACTTTCGGGTCGTGCAGAGCCAAAACAGCAAGCTTCTCGCAGGTGACGAAGCCGACATTCAAAACTTCGTGCCCGGTCATCCTTTGCTGGTTGCCAACGTCACACGTGATGGCCGTTCGCTCGGCTCGTTCACGGCAGGCCGTGTCTCCGGACTCACCTCTGTCAACGTCATCCATTAGTCTTCATTTTGTGAGGTATGGATAATTCAGCTTTCACCACAAGGGAACCGTTGCTGGTCAACAAGGAACCCTATTCGCAAGGCGGTGGCACTTGCGACGCTTTTCGTGTCAAGCTTTATGGAAAGCTGCATTTCCTCAAACAGCTCAAGCCTCAGTATGCCAACGATGTCCGTTATCGCCTTGCCTTGCAGAAGGAGTTTGAAACTGGCTATCGCTTAGAGCACCCTCATCTTGTCCGCTACATATCCCTGAATGCAGAGGGCATCCTCATGGAATATGTCGATGGCGACACGCTTACGAGGGTCCTCAACGATCAACCATCCTATTTTCATCGGCGCGACCGTCTTCACCTCTTCCTTCGTCAGCTGTTCGAGGCTGTCCAATACCTCCATGAGCACCAGATCCTGCACCTCGACCTCAAGCCCGACAACATCCTCCTTTCTCATATCGACCACGATGTCAAGCTTGTAGATCTTGGCTGCTGCCTTACCGATACCTTCCCCGACACCCCAGGCCGTACGCCCGATTATGCTGCTCCCGAGCAGCTTCGTGAGCAAGCCTCTGTTGACGAACGTACAGACATCTATGCCCTTGGCCGTATTCTCGCAGCCATCCACCAGAAAGCACCCTTGCCCCGCTTCCTGCAAAAGCTTCAACAGAAATGTTGCCAAGAGGATCCCGAGCAACGTCCAGCGTCAGTTGCGGCGCTCGTCCAAGAACTCGACCGACATGAGCGCAAACAGCGACGAGCCCGCCGTACATTGATTGCTGCTCTTGCCTTGTTGATAACACTTACCGCGTGTACCTTATTATATAATAGATTGTCCACCCGCTTCGCTCAGATACAAACACCCATACATGACACCATATTTGTTGAGACGCCCGTAGTGGGCCCTGCCATTCATGACACGGTGTTTGTTGATACGAAACCATCACCTGAGGAAACACGGCGAGCACAATACGAACGGGAGATGCAAATGGCCATCGACAAGGCATACCAGTCAACCATCTCCACCTATCAGGATTCTGCCTTTGCCAAGACTTGGAATACTGCAGCAAATGCCTTTGTCAATAAGATGAATACCGTTTGTGAGCAGCTCGCCAAGAAATACCCCGAATACGCTCTCCCGCAGATTCAAGGCACGGTCATGGCACAATGTAACTTCTATCTCAGTATTGTTGCGGATAAGATGGCAAAGAACCGTGAAAAACGCGAAGAGATGGACAAGAAGAGCGAAATGGAAGAAATGGTTGAAGAATGACACCGTTTTATTCAGAACCTTTCATTACCTTTGCACCGAAAACGAAAAAATACACCTCTTAACTAAAAAAACAGCTCACAATGAACGTCGTTTCGCAAATTATTACTATATTTGCCCCGTCGTAAGTGATAAATGGGCCTAAAAACTCATGTCCAACTGCGGCGACATAACATAGGAAGCGTTTAGCTTTCATCTGTACCGAAAAGTCTGGTAAACTTTCAACGTAAAACAGGTGATTGATTACACGCTCCTTCTTGGTTGGATCATATCCAGTTGAGAGCCATCCCTGGCTCACACTCTTTATATCCTCCAAGAGTGTGAGCTGTTTTTCTCTTATCTTTTTACAGGTTTTACCAGAGCCCTCGGTTGGATAAGCTGACAGGCTCACACTTCTTTTATGTTGTGGCTGATAATGGACCTATAAAACTATAGAGTATGCAAAAAGTATGGCTCGCATTTGCAAATACAGAAAAGTTTGATGCGATAAACTGTTTCCGAACATTAGGCTATTCTAACTGGAAAATGGGTAATCGTCATTTTTCAATTGGTGACATAATCTATTTTTATGTATCATCAGAAAGCAAAGTTATGTTTAAAACACAAGTTGTTGAGATAAATTTACTTCAACAGACGTGGGATGATGATGAATACTGGACTGAAGCCGAGAGAGCCAGAGCTGTAGGTAAAAAGAGGATGAGGATAGAACTGCTAAATGAATATAATGGTGATGAATTGGATGACGATAGGCTGAGACAATATGGTATGCCGGAAAGGAAAAGCCCATTAGAACAGCCAGTTTACAAGAAGTATCTTGAATGTATTGATTATATTAGTAGAATATTCAATGGTCAGTAATATGTTGAAATACGTTACAAACTTTAAAGACTTAGTCGTTCAGTCAATGACGAATGGCTCAGAGATTAAAAAAAACAGATAGTGGCGATGCTTCGGTATGCTTTCAGATAAGTAATAAATCGTAAGTGGTAATAGTTTTGCTAAACGTTAAGATAATTCTGAGAATTGAAAAATCATCATTAAAGAAATTATGACAACATTTATTTGTTCAATATGTGGATATATCCATGAAGGAGACGAGGCACCAAGAAGATGCCCAGTTTGCAAATCGCCTTCATCACTATTTTTATCATCAGAAGATGATGGGCAAAATGACCAGCATGAATTGGTCAATGGTAGCAATGTGAAAGTTGATAATGAATCACAGACCATCGCGCAGAGTCAGTTCAACGGCCAGGATGTCACTATCGTGGAAAATACGACAAATGAAATTGATCCTATTATTACGGTCGAAGAAAAAATAATAAAAATTGCTGAGGCGGAAGGAATTAATAAAGCAGTTAAATGGTATAAGGATAATTCTAATAGCGATACTGATGAAGCCATTGAGACAGTAAAGGCTATTTGCTCACAAAAGAGAGTGTATTGCTCATTAGACGATGAAAAGGAGATATTGAAATTTGGAGAAGCACGTCTTCAAACTATTAAATGGTATAAAGACAAACATCGTTGTGAATTGAAAGAAGCTGTAGATGTTGTTGATTCAGTTCTTGTGAAGCATGGAAAACGATCTGCGACCAATAATGATTATTCGATCAAAAATGGCTGCATTATAACAATGATAATTGTACTAACATCAACGATAAGCATGATCTGTCTAATATAAATAGTTCTTTTTCAGATTTCAAATTTGTATGTATAGCTATAACCATTGACACCCTTTTACAATCAGGAAGAATACGAGTTATACCCCAATATAATATGAATATTAATCGCTAAAAAACAACAATATGAAGTTTCAAGTACCTTCCATCTATTCAATGGTCAAACAAGCTCGGACTAACTATGCTGAGATTCAGAACCAAGCCGTGAATGGAGATGCTACATCATGCTTTCAGATGGGTATGATACATTTATTGGGTATCAATACTCCGATAGATTACAAGAAAGCAAAATATTACTTTGGAAATCCATCTTTAGCAGACAGTATTGATACCACTCGTTTACTCGGATTCATTGCTGAATGTGAAGGGGAATTCTCCTTAGCATTTCAATATTATTCCAAGATAAAGCATGACGTAAAAGATACATATTTAGATAGAGTAAGTAAAGGAAGGACTGGTCTTAATGATTTCCTCCAAAAACTTAATTTGCCAACCACATTTAATAAAGAAATATCTGCGATTCTTAGCGACTACTCAAAGGGTAAGGCTTCACAAGTAGGTGCTTGCGTCAAGATTGCTGCAATCTGTCATGATGAGCATACGTGTCTTATGGCGGCAAAATCGCTATTTGATACAGGTGACTATATTTCTGCTATTGAATGGCTCAAAAAGGGGAACATAGGGACTGATCATACATTATATGTAGCCATTAACGAGATGTTCGAGAAATCACAGAAAGCTCTTATACAATCGAAAGAAATGCAAGTCATAGATCTGGTTGGCGACTCACTTCTATCCATAGAGGATCCGACTCCTTTCTTGAAAAAGATTAAGAAATCTTGTGAAGAAGCATCCATTAAATCCAGTAATGAGTGGAAAAAATTGAACAAAAAGAGAATAGATGCAATTATTAAAAAGCAGGAAGAGCAAGAATATAAGGTAATTCTTGAGGCTCAGGCAAAAGAAGAGGCAAGAAGAAAGATAAGAAATAAGATAATAAAAATTTTACTGCTTGCTTTCTTCTTCTTGATTTGCATGATTGTGACTTTGGTTAATGGTGATCCTAATGATAAGGATGAAGCCGACAAGACAGAGTCTTCATTACATTACTTTGGAAATGGCTCCAAAGTTAGCCATCATTATGTAGGAACCTTTACTGATGCAAAGGGTGTTTTTCCTGTTGAATTAAGTTTTGTAAATGAAGGAAAGGAAATCTCTGACGTGGTATATAAAAATGTTCAGTTAGGAGGACAAATTCGTATGCATTGTACGAATTTCGAAGATGATTATTTGAAGTTTGAAGGCAAAGACGGAAAAAATGACTTTGTCCTTTCGCTATCTTGCAAAAATAAAGACAAGCTTATTGGAACTGCTCGTGTTGGAAGTAAAGAACTTGAGGTAAACATGGATGCCAAATGTTCTCACTAGTGTAGATTAATAAACAAAGAACTATTACAATTATTGCTTGAAATAAAAAGATGAAAACATTCAAACAAATTCAACAATTGGTAGAAATCTTAATAGCCAATGCTCATATTTCTGAAAACAAAGAAGTAATAGGGTCTGTGAGAGATAATTTCATGCCTCTCTTGCAGTTCAATATAGATGCATCCACCGAAAAGAATGCGCAGAAAGTGCTTAACAAAATAGCTGAGAATGTATCTCATAAGAGTTCCTGCCCATATCTACCTGACGGTCAACACACAACAGACAAAGTGGGCAATATGAACTTTGAAACTCCAACCATTATGGAATGGCAAGGTGGAAAAGCGGGGCAGAACTTCGTGATTAGCTATTCAAACAAGACGAAGGAGCAAGCGCAGGCCAGTTTGAACCAATTAGTGGTAGATATGTTGCTTTCGCTTTCTGGGAAGAGTTTCAATCTACACTTCGTAGATTTGGCTTTCTCGGCTCAGGCGTCCTTCTTGACAAGGAATCTGGATGAAAAGTTGTATGGGAAACTGATTAGCAGTCCCAATGACTGGAATCAGCTTAAAGATTTGTTGAGGGAGAAAATCGCAAAATCGCTTGAGAATTATGGCGATGTTGTAAAATACAACGAAAGCAAGAATCGCATTGTGGTACCTTACGATGTCGTAGTGATAACTGATTATCAGAAATGCCTTAGCGATATGCGCGACTTGGATGCTCTGTTTGAAAATGGGTATAAAGGCGGCATTTATTTCATTTTGATGAACAATCAAGACTATAAGAATGACAGGGATATTGACTCGCTGATGGCAATGAAGAATTCCTATCAGGTGCTTGATGCCGCTACATACGGGAATTATAACAAGGATGCCTTTATCCACTGTTCGCCTATTCTTGACAATCCCATCTTGGCAAAGGCTTGCTTCAACTATATCAACGAAGGGGCAGAACTGCCACAGGTGAATATGGCCAGTGTGGATCATGACAAGATGTTGTCATCTGGATTCGAGAAGATAGATAAGGCAATGGTGATTCCTATAGGCTCGACAGAAAAGGGAGATTTGGTTGATTTTACGCTCGATACAGTCAGCCATATACATTGCTTTATCATAGGCCAGTCGGGTACTGGCAAGTCGGTGTTCCTGCACGATGTGATTATTGGCGCAATGGCAAAGTATTCGCCAGAAGATTTGGAACTATATCTGATGGACTTCAAGATTGGCGGTGTGGAGTTCAACCGCTATAAGAACGAGAAGCACGTGAAAGCCCTGTTGGTAGATAACTCCGATGTTCAGATTACGTTGGAGATTCTACGCGACATTAACAACAGGATGCGTGAGCGCGGTAAGCTGCTTCGTGCAAGTGGCGTGTCGAACATCGTGGAGTACAATCAGGTGAATCCAGATAAGAAGATGCCACGTATCGTATTCATAGCAGACGAATGCCATGTGATGTTCCCAACAATGAACAGCAAGGAGGCAAAGTTGTATCGTGAGATTTCAGAGATTCTGCAGAAGATTGCTAAAGAAGGAAGAAGCCAAGGTGTTCATTTGGTATTGGCAACTCAGACGATTGCTCAGGCTGAGATTCCAAGTGAGGTTATCAACAACATCTCAGATTTCTATCTGCTGAAATGTGCACCAGGCGATTCAGAAAGGTTGGTTCCTGGCTCGACTTCAACTACAAGTCAGTTGAAGACTGGTCAGGTGCTTCACCATGACATTGATAATGATGTTGTGTTTAAGTCAACTTATCTGCCTACCAAGGAAGCCTTTGAGATCATCAAGAAGATAAATGGAAAGACGAAAGCCTTTACGAGCGATCAGTTCTATTTCGTTGGTTCGCAGTTATTTGAGATCGATGATGAGGTGAAGAGTCTGCTTGCTAAGAAGACTTCTATAGCCTTTGGCCGCTCTATCGACACCAAGATGGAACCTGTGATTATTCCTCTTCGCAACGAATATGCAGATAATGTGATGCTGTTTGGTATCAACGATGAGGAGCAGGTTTCAAGGACGGCAATGGCTTCTATCCAGAGCTTAAGGATTTCAAATAAGGATATTAAGATTAAGGTTATAAACTGCTTGTCTTCAGATCAGAAGAAAACAACAAAGATGCTTAAAGACCTTGAAAGTAAGGGTGAAATAGAGTTGCTGAATCCATCAACTTGTGGAGCAGAGTTGCAGCGCATTGCTACTTCTATCAAGAACAGAGACGCAGAGAAGATGGTGCTTTACATCTTAGGCCAGGAGCGCTTTAGAGAACTCCGTATGGACATGGAAATAGCAACAGAGAAGCCCGCTGCAGCGGCTGATGACTTCGGATTTGATTCCAGTATGTTCTCAAGTGGCAGTAGTTCTGATTCTGATTTCAATAGTTATCAGAAAGTTATTGAGTATATTTTGAAAAATGGTGCCGAGGTTGGTGTACATGTCGTCTTGCAGATAGACAAGCCCAAACAACTGCTGTTCTCTGATTATATGTCGGCCAAGGAGTTCTTCAATATGTTCCATCATCTCATCATGCTGAAGAGTGATGATAATGCAGTTAATACCTTGGGAATGAGTGATGATTTGAGATTGGAAAATCTGTCATCAGACATAGAGCGACTGAGGGCGATCTACTATAATGAGACCAATAACAGCTACACGCTGTTTACTCCGTTTGATTTCTAATGTTTAACAATAAAAAGACAAAAGACTATGGCAAGTGATGCTGGTGTAAAAAACATAGAGCAGTTGGCTCTGTTTGGAAAGAATATTAAGAACCTTGGGCAGAACATGTATTCTACAATGCAGGCTGCTCAGCAGCGTATGAACGCTGTTTCCGAGGGTTGGCAGGACAAGCAGAATGATAAGTTCAGGGAGCAGTTTGATAAGAGTGTTCAGGACATCAAGAAGATGTCAGAGATGTTTACGGAATATTCGAACTACATCTCTAAGATTACTTCGAAACTGATGGAATATCAGAGCATCAGATAAATAGGGTATGGCCAATAGTGATGTAAAGGTAAAGGAGATACGGCTCTTGGAGTCGTACTCCAATACCTATAATAGGTTCATGGAGTCAACCATACAGATGACGTATAGGTTCCGTAACCTCTTTGTCCAAAAAGGTGATCAGGCTCGAGATTTGGAACGCAAAATTCAAGAACACCTTAATATAGCCCAGCAGAAATATACTCATGCGAAGGCAGATTACGAGGCAGCTCTGAAAAAGAACGGTGGGCCTGATGAAAACGAGGTGATGCATCGTCAGCAGGCAATGGAGATGTATAAGAAAGTCTATGAGAAGGCCAAGAACTATGCTGAGTCTGCCAAGAAGCTATACCAGAATATTCATGGGGAAGTGGAACGTGCCGAATGGATGACCAACCGGCATCGAAACAAGTTGGAGAAGAGCAAGGAAGAAGGTGACAACTTCTTGAAGAAGGCTATCGCAGCACTAAACGACTATACGAAATGAGACAAATGAAAATGCTTTTGGATGAGATGCACCAATACGTGCAGGCATTCAATAGGAATAACCAGATATTAAAAGACAACTGGCAAGATAAGAAATCTGAGCATTTCAGCGATACCTGTATTACCATCGTAAATGGTACATGTCAGGAGTATATGCAGACGGTCGAGCAGGTTCAAATGGGTATCAATAGTTCTTTAGAACAACTGAAATCAATGGAGCAAGAACTTAATAAGGAATTGAGTGCCCCTACATGGTCGAATAAAGGATAGTTTCCAATGGTGGCTAATCACGACAATATGCTTGATACCTTCTGTCGGTGTAACGATAAATACTTTGAAGGAAAGTTGCCCATACCATTGTTTGACATGTTGCACTCATTCCGCACTTGTGGCTATTTCCATTGTGACTATGAGCAAGGGTGGTTTAGAAAGAAATTGTATAATTTCTGTATATCCATGACTGACTATTATGACTTCACCCCAAAGCAGTTTGAAGATATACTTGTGCATGAGATGATTCACTATTACTTAGCATATTTCGACTTTGACAAAAGATGTAGACATGGAAAGAAGTTCAAGGAGATGGCCGAAAGGCTGAATTTGCGACATGGACTGCTTATTACAAGTGAGGTCGATTTATCGCAGTATAAACGTCGTGAGGGAACACCTTCACTATCTTATTGGTTGGTAAAGAAAATTTATATGACATGAGGTTTTTCAAGGAGTTTCACGGTTTCCTAATTGAGTTCAATTCGTTTGGTGAGTACTGTAAGTTCTTACTCGGTAGATTGTTGGGGGCAATCTTTGGCATTGCTATATTGGCCTTGATTGTCTATGCCCTCTATTTATTTGGATGATAAAATTTTTAATGGAAAAGGCTAAGTTTTGGGTTGACTTCTGCTTTGAGGCAGGGGGTGAATATGGTGACGGGCATGTGTGCCACCGTTACGGGTTCGGGATAGAACTCACGGACGAAGAGTTTGAGGAGTTGTATCAGGTGTGGTACGATAAGTTCGAGGTGAACGGCTGGAGCACCGTCTGGGAGGGGCATGAGGCGTTGTATGACAAGATAGATGATGCGGCGCGTTACGCTCTCGACAAGCATCTGGAGAATGAGGATCCTGTCTATCGGAACCCTTTGGATGTGCTGTGGGAACTGTCACAGGAAACGATAGATGCTTTCTAAAACAAGAAAAAGTAACGAAAATGTGAAATAATTGCGATTATATTTGGCAGACAGATACATTTTCGTTACCTTTGCATTGTCTTAAAGAGACAAACGATCTTTTCTTTATGAAGTTCTCTGAGTTTTACAAGTTCATCGAGACCCACGGGTGGGTGCTCGATGTCAGGAAAGGAACCAACCACCACAGGTACGTTCATCCTGACTACAACTTCTCAGTCCCTGTTGGCCGACATCCCACACAGGATATAGGTCCAAAGCTCCTGGACAGGATGCTGAAGGAGTTGGGACTGAAAGAAGAATTCAAGAATCGAAAGAAAAAGTAACGCGAGTCGGTCGCCCGCCACAACCCGATGACGGGCGACTTTAAGACACCATTTCAACCAATAAAAAAACAAACAACATGGAAGAAAACATCATTCAAGCTGTCATTGAAAGAGCCCAAGACGGTGGCTTCACTGCGTACTCGGACAGTGTCCCTGGCGTTTATGCCAACGGGCTTACAGAGGAAGAGGTACGTACAGAGTTTCTAGAAATGATGAAGGAACAAGCCGACTTCGTAGCAGAACGCACGGGCAAACGCCCTAACTGGGCAGATGCAGAAGTGCAGTTCACCTTTGATATCTCAGCCCTCTTTGATGCGTTCCCCTTCCTCAACGCATCGGCCTTTGCCGAATGGATCGGTATAAATCCTTCACTCATGCGTCGTTATAAGTCCGGCCTATCCAAGCCCACGGGAAAGACACGAGAAGTCATCCGCAATGGATTCCGCTCTATGGCCGACCGCCTTCAGCATGTTTATGTATAACGGTTCCGCACCGTGGCAGTTTCCTGCCGAACTCGGATACTTCATCTAAAAAGATCGTTTGACGCCCTCAACTGTGAAGCTGGGGGCGTTTTCCCTGCGCCGCTTCCAACACTTCCCCCCCTCATCATGTCACCGCTCTCTGTCCATGCGAGATAGAGGGCGATGAATTTCAGACTCAGTATCTGGCCAAATAGGCCAGGTGATAATGAGCCTTGATTGTCTATACCCTCTATTTGTTTGGATGATAACGAAACAATCTGATGAAAAGGCTAAGTTTTGGGTGGACTTCTGCTTGGAGGCAGGGGGTGAATATGGTGACGGGCATGTGTGTCACCGTTACGGGTTCGGGATAGAACTCACGGACGAAGAGTTTGAGGAGTTGTATCAGGTGTGGTACGATAAGTTCGAGGTGAACGGCTGGAGCACCGTCTGGGAGGGGCATGAGGCGCTGTACGACAAGATAGATGATGCGGCGCGTTACGCTCTCGACAAGCATCTGGAGAATGAGGATCCTGTCTATCGGAACCCGTTGGATGTGCTGTGGGAACTGTCACAGGAAACGATAGATGCTTTCTAAACTTACTTTGATTTCAACCGCACATGTCATCGCCCTGTCCCAATAGGGGCGATGGGTTTATCACACTGACAGAATGTGAATTATCGTCTGAATGACATCTTTTATCCATTTTGGATAATCTTTTTTGGATAATTATTGTGTGGTTTCTACTCTACGACGACATTCTAGAAGGTCTTGGACAAAAGCCTAAAGGGTTTGCGGAAAAAGCCTTAAGGCTTTTGGTGGAAACCTTTGAGGGTTCCAAAAAGTTCTTCGCAGCGACCAGAGGGCGAGCGTAAAGTTCTTGAAGGGTCAAGCGACCAAGGTCGAGCGCTTCGATGTATCGAAGCGAGCAAGCTCGAGCGGAATTTTCAGGTTTCAGGTAAGGACAAAAAAATATTTTGTTCAAAACAGACTACAGACTACAGCGCAGGGAATCCATTGCCGCTGTAGTCTGTAGTCTGTTTGTGATAAAATTAATTTTTTTTCGGTTCCTTTGGCTTTTGGTGAATTATCAACAACAAAGATAGTTCTACCGTCAACTGGGCGGGTGATGCGTAGGCATTAGAATGATGTGCTTGTCTTTATATAGAGAATAAACAGAGGGAACGGTGTTCTGGCGTTTTACATTCAGTCGTATTACATAACATGAAGATTGGCCGGCAGGATAGGCTATCGAGAGCCATGAATAATCTTTTAACGGTGTAGGTTGTTCGCTCGCGACCGAACAACCTACACCATTGAACGTTCAAGTTTCGACGTTAGGACGTTCCGGCGCCAGCGGCTGTTCGTGATGGCAGCACCCGTCGTTCATGTTGGTCGCACCCGTCGTTCGTGCTCGTCGCACCCGTCTTTCATGCTAACTCATCACTCTTTATTCTTCGTCTCATACGTAAATACTATGAAAATTCATACACTTATACACTCTTCCATATTTTATACATTGTATTTCAGCATTATAATATCGGAAAATTAAGTGTATTTTGGGGTGTATTTAGCGGAGTGCGAACTCTGTGATAAGCACCACGGTATATCCAATGATGTTTCTCTCTTCGCGTGCCATAAGTTTCGGTCGTTGTTATTATCGTTTCACGCCGCAAAGATACACGTTTCCTGCGAATCCCCCAAATTTTTCAGCGTTTTTCCGTTCGTGTAAATCTCGCTAAATGGTCTTAGCCACGAATTGTTATGCTAAAAATGGCAGGGTAATAATTTCGCTGTTATTGTTCTTTAGACGAAAGGGGTGGGGGTGACATGGAGAAAGGGGCGGCGGCTTTGGTGGTGTTGCGCTGGCGGTTGGGTGCGGGGCCCATTTGGAAGGTGAGCTTGCCGCCGCGGATTATTTCTTCGTAGGTGATGTAGTTGCGGTGGAGGGGCTTGCCGTTGAGTGTGGCGCTTTGGATATAAACGTTGTGCTGGCTGTTGTTGAGCGCTTCGATGATGAACTGCCGGCCGTTCTCCATCGTGATGGTGGCTCGACCGAAGAGGGGTGAACCGATGACGTACTGATCGGTGCCGGGTGTGACGGCGTACAGTCCGAGTGCCGATAGAACGTACCACGATGACATTCCTCCCTGATCCTCATCGCCCGGGAAGCCATCGGGCGTGGCATTATAGAGGCGGTCCATGATCTGCCGAACCCAGTACTGCGTTTTCCACGGCTGACCGGCGTAGCTGTAGAGGTAGGCCATGTGTTGAATAGGCTGGTTGCCGTGGGCATACTGTCCCATTCCAGCTATTTCCATTTCGGTCATTTCGTGTATCTTATAGCCGTACCAGCCTTCCTTGACGACGGAGGGTTGCGAGAATACGGAATCCATCTTGGCCGTGAAGGCTTCGTCTGAGCCGAAGAGATTGATGAGCCCTTGCACGTCGTGGAACACCGACCAGATATAATGCCATGCGTTGCCTTCGGTGTAAGGTCCTCCCCAGACGAGCGGGTCGAAGGGCTCATAGAAACGACCGTCGTCGCCGCGGGCACGGAAGAAACCCGTGGAAGCGTCCCAGAGGTTGCGGTAGTTGTAGAGGTGACGTAGGAAGATCTGTTCGTAGAACGTGTTGCCGCTCTGTCGGGCGAGGTTGTAGGCACACCAGTCGTCGTAGGCGTATTCAAGTGTCTGTGACACAGCGCCATGTGAGAGCGGGAAGGGAACGTAGCCAAGGGTGACGTACTCCTTCCATCCGGCACGACCGTTGGCGCCGCCCAAGGGGCCTTTGTTGAACACTTCGTGGGCGTAGCCTTTGAGGATGCTATCAACGGGAACGGTGCGAATGCCTTTGGCGTAGGCATCGGCGAAAAGCGAGATGGCGTGATTGCCCAGCATACCTCCAGTTTCGCCTGGGCACGACCATGCCGGGAACCAGCCGAACTCATGCTGCTGCACGTTCATCATAGCTTGCATGTAGCGTCCCTGCTGTGTCGGATGCAGGATGTTTGTCAGCGGAAACTGCGAGCGGAAAGTATCCCAGAAGCCGTTGTCGGTGTACATATATCCGTCGTGCACCTGTCCGTCGTAGGGACTATAATAATAAGGTGTACCGTCGGCGCGGCGTTCGTAGAACTTGCGTGAGAACAGGTTGGAACGGAAGAGGCATGAATAGAAAGTGCGCATTTGTTCGTTGCCCGCTTCACCCGAACCGGCCGAAGGGCTATCGACGCGTACCCGTCCGAGCAGTTGATTCCACGTCTGCTGTCCGCGGGCCTTGGTCTGTTCGAGGGTGCGGTCGTTGCCCAACTCCCGTTGAAGATTCAGTTCGGCCTGTTCGTAACTGACATATGATGAGGCCGCTTTGGCTTGAACCTTAGCGCCTTGCTTGAACCTCAGATAAGTGATCTTACCCTCTTGCCCGTACGTCTCGAAGGCTTTGTCGAACTTGACGACGAAGTAACAGCGGAAGGTTTCGGGATGGTTGACGAAGCGGTGGTTGTTGACCCATCCGCGCACTTCGCGTTTGTCGGGGTTGATGATCATTTCGCTTTCGGCCGTGTAGCCGTCGATGAGGAGCCAGGCGTCCTGTCCCTTGGGATAGCTGAAGCGCAGGTGTACGCCGCGTGTGGTGGGGGCCATCTCGGTGCGGATGCCGTTGTCGAAGGTGACGGCGTAGTAGTGAGGCATCCCAATCTCGTTGTCGTGGCTGAAACGTGCCCCCCGCTTGTTGGGGTCGGTGATGAGCGCTCCCACTTCGGGGAAGAAAGAATAGACGGCGTAGTCGCTGACCCATGGCGAGCACTGGTGCGACTGCCCGAAGCCTCGAATCTCGTTGGCCTCGTAGAGGTATTTGAAACCCTCGCCGTTTGGGCCTGTCTGCGGTGTCCATTCGTGCACTGCGAAGGGCATGGCGGTAGCGGGGAAGGTGTTGCCGTGCGAGAGGCCGAAGTTGGAATGGGTGCCTTGCAGAGTGTTGACATAGTGGGTCAGGTCGCGCTGATGAGGCGCCCCGAATACGCTGACCGATAGGAGTAGGCAGAGTATAAAAAGGTTTCTATTCATGTTCGTATTGCACATTTCGCGCACAAAGATATGAAAAAAATGATTTGATTGGTCTTCAATTGTCATTTTATTACTATCTTTGCCGCGAATTAGAAGTTTTCGCTTATGAATATCAAGGATATCCTTCGCCGCTATTTTGATTTGCGTGCCGACAAGGTCGATGAGGAGCAGACGATTGCAAATATCCGTGCTGACGCCTCGTTCCGTGGCGCTCAACTGTGGGTTCTCATCTTCGCCATCTTCATCGCTTCGCTGGGCTTGAACGTCAATTCGACGGCAGTCATTATCGGCGCGATGCTCATCTCGCCCCTCATGGGACCTATCGTGGGTATGGGTCTGGCTGTCGGTATCAACGACCTTGACATGCTGCGCGTTTCGGCAAAGAATTTTGCTGTTGCCACCCTCTTCAGCGTGGCTACGGCTACGGTCTATTTTCTTCTGTCGCCCTATCGTGAGCTGCAGAGCGAGCTGCTGGCTCGCACTTCTCCGACGCTTTACGACGTGCTTATCGCCTTCTTCGGCGGTGCGGCAGGCATCGTGGCAATCGCTACCGGCGGCAAGGGAAATGTCATCCCCGGCGTGGCTATCGCTACGGCACTCATGCCGCCGCTGTGCACGGCGGGCTACGGATTGGCGACGGGACAATGGGTTTATTTCCTTGGCGCTTTCTACCTGTTTTTCATCAACACCGTGTTCATCGCCGGAGCCACTTTTCTGGGTGTGCGTCTGATGCAATTCAAGGTTCATCAGGAGGTTAATAAGGAGCGTGCCGTGCGTGCGCGGCGGATGTTTATGTTCCTCGTTGTGCTGACCCTCGTTCCAGCGGGCTTCATGACGTTCTCGCTGGTTCGCCGAAGTC
>Ga0247611_10002783_pt1 | contig 27178 bp, 29 predicted proteins | sample 177DNAGHGhighgp2_FD_192422 | JGI IMG/M metagenome (GOLD analysis project Ga0247611, IMG submission 192422) | Sheep rumen microbial communities from Palmerston North, Manawatu-Wanganui, New Zealand - 1770 DNA GHGhigh gp2 | ecosystem: Host-associated > Mammals > Digestive system > Stomach > Rumen... | reverse complement strand
TGTTCATCTTTGTTCAAGTTACCTGGTTTTTGTGGTGAAAACAAAGGTAACGAAAAAGGCTGAACCTCGGCAACGGGATTCAGCCTGATTTTTTCAGCCGCAAAAAAAGTTTTAGCGGACACCAATAGAAAAGAAACTGCTTGCCTGTGTTCTCATCCATCCTGACCTGTTCGTGCGCAACGCCCAAGGCATCCAGCTCTGCTACAGTCTCGGCAATGCTGTTGACCTCAAAAGCCAGATGGCGCAGACCTGCTGCTTCGGGCTGCGTCACACGCGGTGGCGGTGATGGGAACGAGAAGAGTTCTATTACATATTCATCGTCCAGGGTCTCGATGAGACGAGGTATCGTCTCGCTTAAGTTTTCCACAACTTTCCACGGCACTTCTGCTTGAAGAGGAAAAACTGTTGGAAGCGTAATATATTCCTTAATCATACAAATTCTGACTTACAAGATTGGTGGCTTAGCCTCGGCATAGCTCAAGCCAGCTTGACTCTGCGCTCGACTTGCACATAAGATTCGATTTGTCGTACTTTTAATGTCGCAAAGGTAGAGATTTCTCGCGAAAAGACGTTGAATTTGTGGCTGATTTTGGACACAGCGGAAACAGACGATTGCGACTATCACACCGTTGACATCTTGACGGTGTTCAGTCCTCGGAGCCATATTTCTTCTCAAAGAGCTCTTGATGAGCTTCTCCCCATTCCAGCATGGAGTCGATGATGGGAATCAGCGACAAGCCAAGATCTGAGATGGAATACTCGCTGCGCGGCGGCAGTTCGGGATAGATGGTTTTCGTCACCAGGCCATCGTCCACCATTTCTTTTAGCTGAAGGTCCAGCACACGGGGCGTGGCCTCGGGCAACGCCTTGTGGAGTTCGCTGGGGCGCATACTCTGATGGCGCAATTCATCGAGGATGCAGGATTTCCATTTTGAATCAATCAGGCTGATGGTGAGCCGCAGCGGGCAGCTGAGGTCAACGGGTATTTTTCTTTTGTACATTTTTTCTGTAGTTATTATTATGCCGCAAAGGTAAATATATTGTTTGAAAAACAGGGTATATGGAAAAATAATTCAGTATATGAATAATTTTTCGGTACTTGTGCAATCTGTAAATCGTGCCTAATTTTGCGGCATAATTTTAATTCATAATAAGACTATCACAATGAGATCACCTATTTCAGAGTATGCAGCGGTCGAGGAAGCTGCGATGAAGTTTGTAAAGAGCGTTGCCGAGGGCAACAGCAAGTATGCCAAGGAGTTATTCACCGATGACGCCGTGCTCTTCGGCTATCTTGACGGAGAGCTGGAGCATGGTTCTATCGAGCAGTTCTACCACAACGTGGACACCGTGGGTGCCGGTGACGGTTTCAAGGCCCGCGTGGATGTCGTCTCGATTGAGGAGACCGTGGCTGTCGTGCGCGTCCTTGAGGAGAAATGGGGTGGCCGCATCGACTTCACCGACTACCTGTTGTTGATGAAGATGAACGGTGAGTGGAAATGCGTGGCCAAGGCCTACAACCAGAATTCCGACACCATCAAGAAGTAAACCGACTCTCACCATTGAAAAAGCGGCCTGCAGACTGTGGTCTGGGGCCGCTTTTGTGTGTGCGTTCCGACGGACGCCAAACGATCTCACGTCAGGGCAATGCACCTTGTGAAAGGTTACATTGTGGCTTCATGGTAAATTAGCGGTTGGGAGTATTGAAAGCAGTCATAAAAAGACTGTCATGTCGGTCATCGCGCTCGACAAGAAGACCTCTACATTGGGGGTGACACAAGCCGATGGCAATTGCCGCCCCCCCTTGATTGAGTTTCTGCCGCTCATCTGCAAAACAATCACAGGATTGTTTTCTCGGCCCAATAGCACAGCATGCCCATCATGTAGCCGACGAAAGCAATCCACGAGATGTGCTTCATGTACCAGCCGAAGGTGATCTTTTCCAGTCCCATGACCACGACACCGGCGGCTGAGCCGATGATGAGCATGGAGCCACCGACTCCAGCGCAGTAAGCCAGCAGTTGCCAGAAGATGCCGTCAACGGCCATGCCGCCCTCGGGCACCACGGGATACATGCCCATGCAAGCTGCTACCAGCGGCACATTGTCAACTATTGATGAGAGCACACCGATGATGCCGGTTATCAGATAGTGGTTGCCGTTGGCACCCTGTTCGAGGGCCTTGCCGAGCATCGTCAGCACACCTGTGGTTTCCAGGCAAGCAACCGCCATGAGAATGCCCAGGAAGAAAAGAATCGTCGGCATGTCGATGCGGGTGATGATTTTGGACACACGCTTCTGCATGGCACCCTTCTCCTCAGGAGCCTTCAGGTGGGCATAAAAGACCTCGGTCACCGTCCACAGCACACCCAGCACAAGCAGGATGCCCACAAAGGGCGGCAGCTGGGTGATGCCCTTGAAAATCGGGACGAATATGAGGCCTCCCACGCCCAGGAAGAAGATGACCTTGCGCTGAGTAGAGGTCATTTCGCCAACTGGGGTGATCTGGGACCGATCGGCCGCATGCTGGAGTTGGCCTTTTAGCGATAAAGAAAGCACATAGGCTGGAACCATCATCGACACGAGCGAGGGAATGAGCAGCTTGCTGATTACTCCCGCCGATGTGATGACACCCTTGTTCCACAGCATGATGGTGGTGACATCCCCGATAGGGGAGAAGGCACCGCCGCTGTTGGCAGCGATGATGACCATCGATGCATAGATCATGCGATCCTTGTGCTCGCTCACCAGTTTGCGCAGAATCATGATCATCACGATAGACGTGGTCAGGTTGTCCAGAACTGCCGACAGGCAGAAGGTCATGAAGGCAATGCGCCACAGCAGGGTGCGCTTGCTGTGAGTCTGGATCATGTCACGCACAAAGTTGAAACCGCCGTTCTGGTCAACGACCTCGACGATGGTCATTGCTCCCATCAGGAAAAACAGCGTTGCCGCTGTCGAGCCTAGATGGCGCTCCATGGCCTCGTTGAGGACCGGACCGACCTGATCGCCTACCGCAGCTGGCAGATAGTCGGCTGGGGCAAGCATGAACAGTGTCCACGTTGCCACAAGCATCAACAAGGCAATGGCAGCCTTGTTGATTCTTGTGACACTCTCGATGGCTATAAAGAAATAGCCGATGCAGAATACGATGACTATCGCTATTGTCAGACTGGTCATCGTTTAGAACAGTTGTGCAGCCTTGTCGGCATCCTCACCCTCATAGAAAAGCGGCTCGGTGACCGGACGGTAAGTGAGTTCCATGAAGCGGAAGAGTTGCAGGGCACAGAACTGGCGGTCGGCGCTCAGGCAGACTTCCAAGCGAAAGTTGCCGACGGCACCTGCCGCAGGTTTGCCCTTGTGCCGGATTTCTTCCAGCATCTTGTCGATGGGCATGTTCAACAGGCGCTCCAGCCGCTCGCCCTCGGCCGGCTGATAATCAAGGATCATGACCTTGATTTTACTGTGGGTGGGGGCATAGACTGCACTGGTTGAAAACAGTGATTTCTTGATGATGATATTCTCATGTGAGGAGACAGCACCAGCCATCTCCAAGCTTTTAATACTTGGCATAGTTGTTGATTTTTAATGAGTTGATAATTAATAATAATGAAAAATGCTTGTGTGTTTCAGGTATTGGTCAACAAACCATGCTAACGAATGATGTGCCTCAACGCGATGACATAGTCATCACACGAGGCCGACAGACGCAGCGGTGACGACACCAGCATGCAACGGCTGTCGTAAAAGCGATGAAGGGGTTTAACAATGTATTGCTTTGCCGCTCCGCTCACTGGCGTGAGGACCCTCACAACACGCGATCCCACTGTGGGAAGGACGCGCATCGGGCGGGTGCTGCAGATGCGGTAGAGCTGGGTGACATCGGTCAACGTGGCCTCGTGGGACTGTTCCTGCTCTGGCTCCCATACCAAGGGAGCAGGCTCTTGCCCCTGGGCTTGGGTACACGTCGTCTCATGCCTCTGAAAGTCGGCCAAGACTGTCAGAGCCAGAGCACACAATGATGCCAAGAGCCATATTAAGCCACGCTTGCGCTTCATCTTTGATGAGAATTTGGGCTGCAAAGTTACAACTATTTTTTGTAGAGACCCCCAATGATACCCACCATTTTTGGCGGTTGCCTATCGGGTGCCTAACGAATTGCGCGCGCAAACACTTGATTGTCAGTGTGGATGATTTTGATGATCAACACAAGGACAATCTTTGGCCCATACTCTGATGGCACCTATCGGGGTTGTCGCATAGCAGCCTCGGGGGTGAGGTGCTGTCCAAATCTGAGCACATGGTATTGCCGGTGAGCCATTTAACTCTGCCAGGCTCCGAGCAAGCCAGCACCGTCCCGTGATTCACGTGTGAGGCATGGATGCCTCATTACTCGCACGTTTACAGCGATTTGATATCTCCAGCACTTTCGGGCATCAGGTAACGGGTGCCGGTGTCCTTGCTGATCTGCTCACGATACTGCTGGTCATAGCCAGGTGTGGTGTAGCGCCCAGGAACCACGACCCCGTCTTGAGACGGCTTCATGATCTGGTCGTTGTGCTTCACGGCCAGGAGGCGGAAGAGCTTGTCCCAGCGCTGCATCATCTGGGCCGTGTAGGCGGCACTCTTGGCGGTAAGGTAGCTGACGCGTTCACGCCGGGTGAGAGGCTCAATGTCTTTCAGCACCTGAGCTTGATCGGCGGCATAGAAGTCCTCTAATTCCTGTTGTGCGTCACGCAGGTCGCCAATCATGGCACTGTAGCGCGGATAAATCATGTTGGCCACCACATTGTTGACCCAGAAAGCGCTGTGCTCGCTGAACTCGTTGCTCGAGTTGTTCTCACGGCGGAAGGCCTCGGGCACCTCATTGACGCAGCAATACACAGGCACATAGGCTATCATGTTGGCATCGTCGCAGTTGAAGTACATGATGCCTCCCACCTCATCGGGCAGCCAGTTGCGCAGCTGTGACACCAGCGTGAAACCCGACTGCGGGGTGCCGATGGCACGCTCACGGAAGTAGTTTTTTCCATCGACTTCCCAGTTCATGGGCAGTGGGCGGTAAGGTGAACTCCAGGGGCCGGCGCTCATGTCGGCTGTCATGTCGAGCGGAGTGCCCTCGTAGTGGTCGCGCATGTCATGCATGATGTCGCGCACCGACACCTTCTTGTCGGGCTTGATGTAGAGCGGCAGGTGGTCGCAAACGTCAAACTGGCCGTTGATATAGGGCAAGTACTTATCTATCGTGGCCTGGTCATAGTGGTGGCGGAAGAAACTCCACACGCGGGCATCGGCATAGCGCACCTTGTCGAAGGAGATCGGGCAATAGGCATCGCGGAAGCTGAAGTCCTTGTCTTTGCCGCTGTAGTAGCCTCGCTCGCGTGCAAATGAAATCACGTCCTTGGCGTACAGGCAGTTCTTGGGGTCCTTCAACGGGAACTGGCGTATGCGGGATAGATTGGCATGGGCGCAGATGCAGTCGTCGGGGATGCGCACGGCTACCCACACGGCCCCCTTCACGCCCGGGCCCTTGCCGATGATCTCGAGAATCCAAGCCTCGTTCTTGTCACACACGGTGATCGTCTCTCCCGTGCTGCGGTAACCGTACTGCTGCACGAGGTCGGTCATGATGACGATGGCCTCGCGTGCCGTGGCGGCACGCTCCAGTCCCAGATACATCAGGGTGAAGTAGTCGAGCAGGCCCTCGGTATTCTGCAGCTCCAAGCGGCCATCGAAGGTGGTTTCCACGATGCTCACCTGCTTCTCATTGATGTGGCCGATGACGTCATAGGTGTATTCCACTTGAGGTATATAGCCTCTCACGGCTCCACGGCCCCACTCACGGATGGCAATTTTCTCGCCTTTCTCATGCCTGCCGCCAGGAGTGCGGGACAGGGAGCCGGCGAAACCGTAGCCATCACAATTGTATGTACAAATCACCGAGCCATCAGCCGATGCGGCTTTTCCCACGATGAGGTTGGTGCATGCCCACGACTGAGTGACTGCCAGCACCAGCATTGCCACAAGGCAAGAGAGAAATAATTTCGTTTTCATTATTATCATAGAAGTTTCAGTTTAGCTTTCTGTCATTGTTGCAAAGGTAGTGATTTTTCGGGACATAAGTGGTCGGTCAACGAGACATGATTTTTGTGAAAGTTGGGCTCAGCAGATTGAAAGGGGGCTAATGAGGCAAGTGGGCTCGCAGCGGAACTCAATTACGGCATCAATAAATAAAAAAAGCTCCAAGTGGTGCGCTCTTCCCGTTGGGTGAAGCATCACTTGGAGTATTAAGTCAGGTACAGGTGTTACAGGATTGTCTGAGCCATGCGGCGACCTGCATCATAGGCCTTCTGCAAGTCCTGTTCCCAATGCTCGTCGCGGTACTGGCGCTTGGCCTGCTCGGAGAAGCTAGCCAGCTCAAACCGATCATAGTCCTTAACCTGATAGGTGTTGTAGGCATTCACATGCTCGGGTTTTCCCAGTGCTTTCTCGATGCAGTACTCCATCGAACCATACCCCTGGCTGTTGTTGGCTTCGAGGCGACCGTTCATGGTCTCCATGAGCACCACGGGCATGGGCTTGGGGGCGGTCATGCTGTAGTCATTATATGATAGCCAGGGAAAAGCCAAACGCTCAAGGAACGTCCGCATCTGGCCTGTCACATCGCCAAAGTAGATGGGTGAGCCCAAGACCAGTCCATCGGCTTGGGCAATCTCTTCCAGCACAGGGGTGAGGGCATCCTTAAACCGGCACACGTTGGAGGCACGCCCCTTGATTTTGCAGGCCATGCATGACATGCAGCCCTTGTAGTCGAGACCATAGAGGCGAACGGTTTTCACTTCAATTTCATTGCTGACCGAGGCAACACCCTCGGCAAAACGCTGCAGCATCGATGCCGTGTTGAAGGTTTTGCGCGGGCCACCGTCGATAATGATAATTTTCTTCATTGGGTTGTGTGGGATTAAGTGTAATGACAAATCTTGGTGGGGTTACAGCTTCATCACACGCTTCATCTCCAGGTTCTCATAACCCTCGGGGCAATGAGTGGAGAGATAAACCGTGGGGTTATTGCTCACAAATTCGCGCACGCGATCAAGCGTCTCACGCGCTGCTGCGATATCCTCAAACACGATGCTCAGCTTGTTCTCCTTGAGCGCGGCGTCACAGTAGGTCACATCGCCATGGAACATGTAGTAGAGCCCGTCGGCCTCGGCAATGACGATGCTGTTGCCACGGGTGTGGCCCTTGGCCTCAATAAACCAGATGTCATCGGCGACCTGCTGGGCATTGGGGAAGTTGTGATAGGGCTGGCCGTACTGGGCCCGGATGATATTCTCACCATCAAGCTTCAGCGCATCAGCGTCCTCGGGTGAGATATACACCTTGGCATTGGGGAAGTTGCCGATGCAATCGCTGTGGTCATTGTGCTTGTGAGTGATAAGGACCTTGGTCACCTGCTCGGGCTTGTAGACCAGGGCCTCAAACGATGCCATGTAATCGTCCACGCGCTCGCCCATGTAGAGCGGAGCACCCAGTTTGCGGGCCGGTGCTTTATAATCAGCCTTGAACCCCGTGTCAACAAGGATAACCTCGCTACCCGTGTCGATAAGAAAATTCTGCAGGCTGCTGCGGTAGATGATCTGATCGTCAAATTTCTCACGTCCTTCTTCGCCACCGAAGGCGAACGACTGGGTCATGAACCCATGGTCAAACATGCGTATTGCCTTAATTTCCATGACTTGTTTTATTAATCGGTTGTTGAGTTGTGAAAAAATATCGGTTGCAAAGTTACACAATTCTGGCAACATTCCCAATCTGTAGCATGATGGCTGCAACAATAATTCGCCTTGCAAGAGAGTTGTGGGGTGTAACAGGCAGCCAGGACAGCCTGCTGGCTCCTCAAGAGAGGTGCTGATTTTCCTGGTTTTATTGCAATCGAGGCATCTAAAGTGATGGTGTTGTCAATGTTACCATTGTGGGTTGCCGCTTGAGATTTGCTGTCATCGGTAAAATCGACATCTGTCTCGGTCTTGGCTTTTACTGTGATTACTGCATAGCCATTGAAAAAAATATGCCGTTCAATATTGCACAATATAGAGAAATGATGTATTTTTGTGCCTCAATTATGACAGCACACTCATCACCATGATGTGGAAGTCGATGGCTGTGCTGCTGTGAAAAAAGAGAACTAAAACATAAACCTGACATATTTATTAAGATACTACAATGAAAAATATCCTGATCATCGGCTCGACGGGACAAATCGGCTCGGAGCTGACAATGAAATTGAGAGGTATATACACGGGTAACGTGGTGGCTGGCTACATCCCAGGTGCAGAGCCCAAGGGCGAACTGCTGGAAAGTGGCCCCTCGGAGGTCGTTGATATCACCAACGCTCAGCAAATTGCTGCCGTGGTCGACAAGTACAACATTGACACGATCTACAACCTGGCTGCACTGCTCAGCGCAGTGGCCGAGAACAAGCCCCAACTGGCTTGGCACATCGGCATTGATGGACTGATGAATGTGCTCGAGGTTTCGCGCGAGAAACATTGCGCCGTCTTCACCCCCAGCAGCATCGGTTCCTTTGGCCCCAATGCTCCCAAGGACGGCACGCCCCAGGACACCATCCAGCAGCCCCGCACGATGTACGGCGTGACCAAGGTCACCGGTGAGCTGTTGAGCAACTACTACGCCCTCAAGTTTGGTGTGGACACCCGCTCGGTGCGCTTCCCCGGCCTGATCAGCTATGTCACCCCTCCGGGCGGCGGAACGACCGATTATGCAGTGGATATTTATTATAGCGCAGTCCAGGGCAAGAAATTTATTTGTCCTATCGCTGCAGGCACCTTGATGGACATGATGTACATGCCCGATGCCCTGCGTGCCGCCATCGAGATTATGGAGGCCGACCCGACCCGTCTGGTGCACCGCAACTCGTTCAACATCGCGTCGATGAGCTTCGACCCCGAGGTGATCTACCACAAGATCAAGGAATACATCCCCGAGTTTGAGATGGAATATGACGTTGACCCGCTGCGTCAAGGCATTGCCGACAGTTGGCCCAACAAGCTGGACGATACCTGTGCGCGTGTAGAGTGGGACTGGAAGCCCGAGTATGACCTCGATGCAATGACCCAGGACATGATCGAGAAGCTGCGCGTCAAGTTCAATATCAATAAATAATCAGCAGACCAGTCTGGCGATGAAAAAATGCTTGTGTTTGCTGTTGCTTGCTGTCTGCCTGATGCTGGGCGGATGCAACGGCAGCAGCTACAAGTTGGCTAAAGACTATCAGTCGAGGGACACCTTTGGGTTTCTGGTGTTTGTGAGCGAGTCGGGAAAGCAATATGACGACTTGTGGGTCAACATCTCGGGTCTCAACAAGACCTTCCTGGCCTCGACTGCCCAGGTCGTTGACGGCGAGGTTAAGGGCATGCGCTATGGTGCCCAGCAAGGTTCTCGCCAAGTGATGATCAGGCAGCAGAATGAACGACTGCTCTATCAGGGCGTGGTCGAAATACGCGCCGGCGAGGACACCATCATCAAGTTCAAGGACTGAAACTCTCATTCATGATTAAAAGGCAAGGGACAACTTTTTATAGAGCTGTTCCTTGTCCTCTTTTATGGACATAGGTCATTATCTATATGACCGAATTGATTGTCCGCTGCAACTCATTCAGAAAATGAGCCGCATGCGCACCATCCATCTGCGTGTGGTGAAACTGGAAGGAGAGCTTGAGGGACTTCTTTGGCCAGCGCTTCTTGTACCTGCCCCATATCAGGAAAGGGTTATTGAAGATACCACTATACATCCCGATAGCCCCATCAATATCACATTGCACTAAGGCCGAAGTTCCAATGACCATGCTATCCGGCAGGTCATGATTGGTACAGTTCCTGGCCACTTGACGTGTCAGACGCAGATAATTGAGATTGAACTCCAGTAAGTCATGTGAGAACGGGATGTCGCATGAACTGACCTCTCCTTGACTATTGATGACGATGGTATTCACTGCAAGTGTGTCATACTGCATCAGTTTGCCATCAACGGGCAACAAATAAAACTCCTTGATGCCGCTTGCAGCCTTGCCGATGCACCAACACATGAGCATGTTGAACTTTAATCCCTGCTTGCGACTGATTTTCACCAATCGCGACACGTCAAGCGTCTTGAGCAGAGTCACCATAGGCATCGGAGCCTTTATCCACATGTCGAAGGCATAGGCCCGAGTGGTCTCGCTGGGATTGACTTCAGTTTTCATCACAACTCACTTTCAATAGCTTGTATTTACCGCCAACGCTTGAGGGTGGGATAGTACTGGCGCAGCACCGCTTTATATTCCTCGGGCGTAAGGTGCTGGCCTGTATTCTCATTGAAATGGTCAACAAACTGGGCGCAATGATCAATCATCCCGTCCATGGTGAGGTCTTGAAGGAAAGCGCCCTCATGATAACAGTAACGGCAATAGTCAAAATGGGTACTGCCGTCGGCATTGGTGCCAAAATCCTCAAGACGGGACATGGGCATACCGCAACTTTGGCAAAACTGGGGCAGCTGGCCCTCGTTGAAGGCCTTCTCCTTCCCTGGAAATGTCGCTTCATAAGCCTCAAAAGCTTCTGGCTGCTCGTCGGCGACAAAGTAGCCCTGTGGCGGCTGGTAGGTAGCCTCGGTCACTCCGTGATCATGCAACCACCCGGGAATGAGCTCCTGGGCAAGAAAATAGGGCACCACTGCATCGCGCGGCTCGGCATGATAATGGATGCCTAACTTGCTGGCCAAGTCAAAGCCTGCATTGCGATAGAAATTGATATTTCCCTCCATGCACAGGAAGCCGATACCCAGTTCACGGGCCTTAGCCAACGCAAAGTTCAGCAACCTGAGGCCAAAGCCCTGACGCTTGAAGTCGGGGTGGATGCTGATGGGTCCAAAGGTCCATGACGGGACATGCTTGCCATCGTCAAGGACGAGTTCAGCCCTCGAGAACATCACATGGCCAATGATGCGGCCATCCATCTCCATCACCCAGTCAAGCTCGGGTATGAAGTCGGGATTATTCCTGTACTGGTTGAGCACAAAGTGCTCGGTGCATCCTGGCCGATACACATTCCAAAAGGCTTCGCGGGTGAGGTTTTCCACCTCACGGTAATCGCTGGGTTGTTCTAATCTGATGGTCATGTTTGTTTATTGATTAGGGTTCAGGTTTTGCCCAAAAGACATCTGGGTCATGGATTGCTTCACAATGTTGGTCCGCGCTGACAAATCCCATCGGCACGAGCTGGATGTCATCCCGGGGGTCATTGTCACGATACATGCTCTCGGCATTGAAGCGGTTCACCCGCTTGCACACAAAGTAGTAGAGATTCTTGGACATGTAATGATCGAGATAATTCTCCTTGGTCTGCACTGTCTCATGGTTCCAGTTGGCTGTCTCACACAGCAGTAATGGCTTGTCATTGATCAAGCGCTCGCGCACCTCGGCAATGCTGAGCATCGTTCCGTTCTCGTCGGTTACCCATGCGTCCATCGTTGGGTCGATATAGAGCCATTTGTTCAACTCACTGGACCACACCGTGTTGATGACGTGGCACTCATAATCATTGGGATCGGCGGGCATGCAGGTCACATAGCGCGCCGGAATGCCCATCGAGAGGTACATCTCACTGAGTGACAATGCCAACTGCCGGCAGTTCACGCCCTTGCCCGTGGCCTGGCAATAGTTGTAGATGTCAATCGCATCCATTTCCACAAAGGCCCTGTTGCCACCATCGTGACGGATGTGGTCGTGAGCAAAGTGGAGGATGTTGATGATCCTGGACAGTTCGTTGCCTTGGCCTGCTACGGAGTCCAGTTTGAAATATTCACGCACCATGCGCAGGTTCATCGACTCTTTGGGCTGATAGACAAACACAGGTGTGCCATCGTTCGGTTTCTCAGCATCACGGGCATAGGGTGCCGAACGCTTCAGCACATAAATCGGCTGCCGGCTTTGGACTTGAGCAAGCAGGGATCGGTATTTCTTGTCCTTGCGCAGTGAGAGCAGATCATTGTCGTTCACCATGTTGTTGTAATCCTTATAGCCATTCTCCACCGAGTGTTCGAGCGCAAGCAGCGCCTGCTTCTTCTGTCCCATCAGTGCATAACAACAGGCAAGGTCATAGAGGAGAAGCCCTTTCTGCTCCTTGATAGCAGCCTCGGGTATGGGGGTCACCAGATGGATTGTGGTGGTGTCAAGGAGGTTGACAAGGGTCGTTAACGGTGCCACTGCATACCTGTGCTGTCCGCTCCTCATCAACCCCTGGTATTGTGACTGGTAGCTCGAGAACACAGCCTGAAATTCCATCATGCGTTGTTCCTGGGCATCAACTGTCGTGGCTGCCGACAATACAATGACCAGCAAAATCGCGATACATCTTGTAATATCCTTATCCTTCATCATCTTAACTCCTTTTTAAGTTAAACTATCTCTTGTCGCGCTCGCTCTTGAGGCCCTCATAGATGAGGTTGGCTCCTACAAGGATAAAAATAATGGGCACAAAGTACAGTTCCCATGGCTCTTGGGGCGGACGTTCCAGCCATGCCCAATGAATGATGTGCCAGATGCTTGCCAGCTTGAGCAAACTGGCCAGCACAAACAAGATTCCGATAATTGTTCTAAGCTTCATCATGTTTCTTTTCATTTATTGGTTTTCAAATTCCTTTAACTCTTCTAATCCCTGCTCAATCTCCTGCAATTGATGAGCATGACAACGGCGCACCCACAACGCCAGCATATAACCGAGGCAAAAGGTCAACACCGACAGTCCTAACGGCAGTAACATCTTCATGCCCAACTGATATTTCACCTGATCATTAAAGGCAAGTTCCGAGATGTAAAAAACAATCATGGCAAATGCGACCTCGCCAATGCCCCAAATCACCTCTTGATGGCAAACCTTCTTGTAACGCAGTATCAGACCCATAAGCTCGCTGCAACGTTTCCCTTCAAGATTGAACTGCGACAACAGGGATAATTTCATGATCTGGGGAATGAGTCCTATCACCATGGCAACCTCAACGACCACAAATGAAAACGTCGTGATGGGCGTGTTCATGTACACATAGGGGAAGACCGCACAAATAATGAGGATGCATACGATAAGGTTGTAGTAGTTGTGCCTGCATACACCGTCAAATGCCGAGCGGGTCTTTTGGGTAATCATGCCGCGCACAAGGCGCAGGTTGACAACTTCGCTCTGTGCCAGGTGGTTGTCGAGCGTGTTCCAGCTTGCTTTTAATTCGTCAAGTTCCATATCGAGTTGATGTTTTTAACTGTTAGAGATTTTTTTTAGTTTCTCCTTTACACGAACAAGTTTCACGGCGACATTGCTCTTAGAGATGCCCAGGATATCGGCCATTTCCTGGTAACTGCGTTCTTCAAGCCACAAGAGAATAAGCGCGCGTTCCAATTTCCCCAGTTGATTGATGAGGTGGTACAGTTCCCGCAGCTGACCTGTTTTCCCTTCTTCCGCTATCAGCCTGCCGGCGACATCGGCCGTGATGGGGATGGTTGAGGGGCGAGAGTGAGACCGGCGCAGGAAGGTGATACATGTGTTCATCGCAATGCGGTAAACCCATGTCGAGAGTTTACAGTCCCCACGATAACGCGGGAAACTTTTCCACAAATTGAGCACCACCTCCTGAAACAGGTCGTTCAAGTCATCCTGGTTCTTGGCATAGATGTAACACACCTTGTAGATGGTGCGCTCTTGCTCAGCAATCAGTTTCAGGAAATCTTGCTCTAAATCCTTAGTCTCCATTATCGATCAACATTCGTTTATTCCATTAGTCGCAATAACGGCTCGAAAATTACAGGCGAGGTGCGACAAAACACCCGTCTGTGCATTAGACGTTCAAACCCACCGTAAAAGTTGCTTGCTGTTGTATGGGGCGCAGCGTCTGTCTAAGCCACGGCCTCAATGTCTTGAAAAAGAAAGAAGTGTGGTTTATTGCTGCATCAGTTGGATTGGAATTTCCTGTAGCGTGCCCATTCTTCCTGTATGTTGGTGTCATGGTTACCGATGAAGAAGTCGGCTCGATCATCATCCTTGAACGGCACCCAGTTGCCACAGATGACGCCATCATGGGCAATGACGGGCTGGAAGATGCCGCTGTTGTTGTGGGCCTTGTGGCTATAGTCGGGCGACAGCACGATGTCGCGGCTCTTGTAGCCGATGAGGTACTCGTCGTAGGGCGGTATCAAGTGGTAGCGGCCCTTGCGCAGGCCGCGCGTGCGGCAGTCGTCGGTCACATGGAAATCACGTCCGTGCCACCTCACCACGTGAAGGGCATTGCCCATCATCGCGATGCCGCGACGGCAGTCGCCGATGTTGAGTCCCGACCACCACACAAAGTCCTCAAGCGTCGCTGGCTGGCGGCTTTGGAAATACTTGCGGGTGAGCAACAGTAATGCCTCATCGCGATCAACAGCCACGCGCGGGCCCACCCGTTGTTCACTCAAGGCATAGGTGGCCTTCATGGTCAGCAGTTCACCGCTGCACAGTGTGCCCGAGGTCTCGGCCAAGCGCAAGTGGTAGGACAAGCGGTGATCGTCCATGACGATGCCTCGTGCCGCAAGGGCATGGGCAAAATCTTCCTTCATGGCACTGCCCTTGTCGGCTGCCGTCTGAACAAGAATGTCGCGCATGCGTGCCTGCTCATCATCCTCGATGCTGACACGGTTGCTGCGCATCCAGCCACGGATGACAGCCATAGCCTTGGGCGCACACAACTGCAGTAGCGGCCAATAGTCCTCGGCCGCTACAAGTTGCCAGGTGCCACGCATCAAGTGCAACCTGATGATCCGTCCGTTGTCAAAGGCCCGCTTGAAAGTCCTGGATGATGGCCTGCGGGTGCGCATCGCCACTGCCCAGCGCATCATGCGGTATTCTTGAGCCTGAATGGCACCCATGTGCCGGACAACATCGGCAGGGTCGCTGAACTGTGGGCTGATGAGTTGCTGGTTGAGCAGTCGTGTGGCTATCGGATTCATCAGTCGCCGGTCTTTGGGTTTAGCTGCGCAGGATGTCGATCAGCTCGGCCACGCCCTGGGTTGCAGGCTTCTGGATCACGGTGACCCACTCGGGCACTGCGGCTGGCTTGGGGTCGATGTAGTAGATGGGCACGCCACGTTTCACATACTGGATGAGGGCAGCGGCAGGATAGACTACCAGCGACGTGCCGATGACGACAAAGATGTCGGCCTCATGGGCCAGTTGCGCTGCGGCCTCCATGTTGGGTACAGCCTCGCCAAAGAAGACGATGTGCGGTCTCACCGGGTCGCCGTGCGGGTCGCGTGTGTCCACACTGGTGACCAAACCCTTGTCGGTCAATTGGTCGCAGGGTAGGGTGTAGAGGCGGTCCTCACGCCTGAGCGAGCGCACCTTCATCAACTCACCATGCAGGTGCAGCACGCTGCTGCTGCCGGCACGCTCATGCAGGTCGTCCACGTTTTGGGTGATCACGCGCACGTCAAAATCCTTCTCAAGCTCCACCAGCCCCAGGTGGGCAGCGTTGGGCTGAGCATGGATGAGTTGCTCGCGGCGCTCGTTGTAGAACTTGTGGATGAGTGCAGGATTGCGCAGGAATCCCTCATGGCTGGCCACATCCATCACGGGGTAGTTCTCCCACAGTCCGTCGGCATCGCGGAAGGTCTTGATGCCGCTCTCGGCGCTGATGCCTGCGCCCGATGAAATCACTAATTTTTTCTTGCTCATTGCCATTGGTCTATATTTTAGGTTTTTCGTCTCAGTGAATTGCATTTGTGATAGCAAAAATAGTAAATTTTTTTAAAAAAAGCACACCCAATCACATAAATCATTATCTTTGCACCGTTTTTTATATAATAAGAAGATTTTTCAATGGATAAACTGAGTTATGCATTAGGCTTGAGCATGGGTGGAAACTTCATTGGTTCTGGTATTAAGAAACTGGATATCAATGATTTTGCCGATGGCTTGAGGGCCATTTTTGAAGGTGCTGAGCAGAAGATGACCTTCGACGAGGCCAAGCAGATTGTCACCGAGTTTTTCACCAATCTCGAGAAGCAGGGTGCCGAGCAAAACGAGCGCCTGGGCCGCGAGTATCTCGAGAAGAACAAGGAAGTCGAGGGTGTGAAAGTGACTGCCAGCGGTCTGCAATACCAGGTGGTGAAAGAGGGCGACGGCCTGCAGCCGGGTCCCAACGATGTGGTTACTGTTCACTACACCGGCAAGCTGATCGACGGTACCGTCTTTGACAGCAGCGTGGAGCGTGGCGAGCCTGCCACCTTTGCCGTGGGGCAAGTTATCCCCGGTTGGGTCGAGGGCCTGCAGCTCATGCGTGAGGGTGCTGCTTATCGCTTGTTTATCCCCAGCAATCTGGCCTACGGCCCCCACGGCACAGGCCCCATCCAGCCCAACTCGACGCTCATCTTTGATGTGCAGCTCATCAAGGTCGAGAAAAAGTGATATTGAAAAAAAAGTTAACGATAAAGGCTTTTTAACGCAATGAAGAAGTGTATACTCTTGGCCACGGCAGCGCTCATGATGATGGGCGTGGCAAGTTGCGGCGGCAGCGACACGACAAGTAATGCCGAGGGCACCGAGCAGCAAGCTCCCGACTATGGTACCCAAATCAAGGACAACAAGACCCTGGGACGCGAATTCCTGGAGCAGAATGCCAAGAATGATAGCGTCGTTCAGACCCAGAGCGGCTTGCAGTACATGGTGCTGAAAGAGGGTACTGGTGCCAAGCCTGGTCCCACCGATGAGGTGACGGTGCACTACACGGGCCGCCTGCTGGATGGCACTGTGTTTGACAGCAGCGTGGAGCGTGGCGAGCCTGCCACCTTCCCCCTCAATGGTGTGATTGCCGGTTGGACCGAGGGGCTTCAACTCATGAGCGAAGGTTCAAAGTATCGCCTGTTCATCCCCAGCGAGCTGGCCTATGGTTCCAAGGGAGCCGGCGACCAGATCTTGCCCAACTCTACCCTCATCTTTGATGTCGAGCTCATCAAGGTGAACAAGTGAATCATGAAATCATTTTAAATAACAACAAATATTATTTCCTAAAAAAACTACAGTTTTATTATTATGAAGAAGATTTTAGCATTTGCAGCCGCCGGTCTGTTGACCCTGGGTTTTGTGGGCTGCAACAGCAAGAGTGCTGGCAACAGTGAGGCTATGGACTCGCTGAGTATGGCTTTTGGTGACCTCTATGGTGCAGGCATGGGCCAGCAGTTGCGCAGCATGGACTCCACCATCAACATGGAGCAGGCACTCAAGGGCATGGAGTATATTGCCAATGCCGATACCAGCAAGGCCTTCATGCAAGGCTTGCAGATGGGCATGCAGATCGCCCAGCTCTACAACGGCATCGAGCAGCAGTGCGGAATGCCCATCAACAAGAGCTTGTTCATGAGCCACCTGCGCGAGGCCTTGTTGAAGACCACACCCATGAACCAGGAAGACATGATGGCCATGCAAAGCAAGATTGAGCCGCTGTTGAACAAGGCTATGGAGCAGTCCCCCAAGGCCGTTGCCAACAAGAAGGCTGGTGACGAATACATGGCTAAGCTGAAAAATGACAAGTCCTACACCTTCACCAAGAGCGGTATCGCCTACAAGGTGCTTGCTCAGGGCGAGGGCCAGAACTTCAGCGACAGCGACGTCGTTAAGGTCAACTATGTGGGTCGCCACATCGACGGTACCGAGTTTGACAAGAGCGGTGACGAGCCCGTGCCCTTCAACCTCAAGCAAGTCATCCCTGGCTTCGCCGAGATGATCCAGCTCATGAAGCCCGGTAGCAAGGTGACCGTTGTCATCCCCGGTGAGCAGGCTTATGGTCCTCAGGGTAACCGTGGCATCGAGCCCATGGAGACCTTGATTTTCGACATCGAGACCCTGGGCGTTGACGACGCTCCCAAGAGTCCCCGTCCCCAGATGCCCCGCATCAAGGCTACCAAGTAAATCCCCATCTTAGAGATTTACTCATCCAATATCATGCAGTCGACAGTGGATCAGCCACTGTCGACTGTTTTTAAATTTTTGCCGGAACAGCAAGCAAGATTACACCTCCTTACTCGTTTATGAAGTGTACTTATTTTATAATACTTATAATACAATGATGAACAGATTTTTCCCGTTATTGATGGCCTTGCTGCTGGCACTCACCGCCTGCCACGACAGCAAAGACGAGCCCACCCCCGATGCACAGGCCGACACCGACATTTATGTCCTGATCGGTTCCAATGACCTCGATCTGGTGTACAGCCTGGACGGCACATGTGTTTACCGCGGTGACGAGGGCTGCCGCATTGCCTCGCTCAAGGCCGAGGGCAGCGACTGGTATGCCCTGGTCAAGAGTGACGACGGGAAGAACGATATTATAAAGAACGGCAAATCCATCCTCTCGACCACGCAGGAGATCACCGAGTTTGGCGTTGGCAACGGCCATGTTTTCTCTTTGCAACGCGTCAAGCAGGCCGACGGCACCTACCAGTGGAGTTACTGGCGCGACAGCAAGCCTGGAGGACAACTGGAAGGCGACCAGGACTATTCCTATCGCAACCTGGTTGTCAACACCTATCGTAGTCTATATGAGCCCACCTATGTTGAAATCATGTTCTTGAGCGTAACCCCCGAAGGAACTTCATTGGTCTTTGACAATCATCGTACGGGGACGCTCTCTCTTAACGAATTCGGGTTGGCCGACAATTATGTCATTTCGGCCGATTTTGACAATACGCTTGTTTACTGCTATGAGGATAAGGAGACGGGCAAATACATGTATATGTGGAAATACAAGGATCTCGAACTCGATTTCATGCCCTGCCAGGCCCTGGTGTGTGATTACACGCCCTACATCTTGGGTAACAAGATGACCGGACAAATCGGGAGCGCAACTGGCACGCAGCCCGTTGTGCTGATTGACGGCAAGGAGACGATATTGGCAGCCGATTTCCTGCCCAAACCCCTGGAGCGCGGTGTGAAGATGCTGCGCCACGGCAGTGACGTCTACATCCTCGCCACCGGCAATAATTACTCATGCATCTTCAAGAACCTTGTACCCATACAGGTCCAGGCAGTTATTCCCAATCCCTGGTACATCACCGCCGACATGATTTCCCTCACCAACGCCGAGTACAAAGACTTCATCGTAGTGGAATAATAGAACCGTCCCCCTATTCCACCCTCATTCCATTAGAGCCAAAGGGAGAAGTCCTCGCGTTGCAGTTTGGGGTGGGGTAGCAGGATGGCGATTTTGTCGTTGGTGTAGGTTTGGCCCTTGGTCATGAGGCGGCGGCAGTTGTTGAACAGCGTCCTCATAGCGGTGCTGTGGCGCAGGTTGCGCATCACAAGAACCGTCTCGCGATTGAGCAGTCGCTGGAGCATCTCTTCCTTGATGGGGGCGTTGATGAGGGACAAAGCAGGGGTCTCGTCGTCCCTTGAATTCTCAAGAAAGTCATTGATGGCTACAGAAATGTCGTCGAAGCACTCGATGCGGTGGAGTTGGGTCTGTAGCACCCGCAGGGCAAGGGCGTTCTGCTCCAGTTGAGGGTCAAAGAGGTAGAGGCGGCTGTTGGTGCTCACCTCGAGCATGGCGACACTTTCCGCCCCCGTGGCGGCTCCCACTTGCAGGATGTGCCGCGGGTTGAAAAAGTTGGTCACACGGAAGAGCAACTGCGCCTCGGGCTCGTTGATGAGGTCCATCGCTCGCCGCTGGCGGCGTGTGGTGCCCGCCTTGATGGTGTCGAGCAACTGGTGGATGCCCTCGTAGGCATAATAGGGTAGAGGTTGCCGCCACACCTGACGCACAAATTGGTAGGCATAGGGTGAATGGATACCGAAGCCGCTACTGTGATGGTAGCGGCTCCAGGCAGTCCAATATCTTTTCCAACCCATTGGGGATGGGGAATTAGGCTTTGGGTTCTGATTTCTTGCGCAATTTGTCGCCAAACAGCCCATAGTTCAAGGCCAGCAACAACAGCAGATAGATGGCTACCACAGCGATTGTTGCCCACGTCTGGGTCTTGTTGACCTCGTCGGGCTTGAACGAGAAGTCGATCTCGTGGTCGCCGGCGGGCAATTGCAGGGCACGCAGCACATAGTTCACGCGGCCCATCTCCACGGGCTTGCCATCGATGCTCACTTTCCAGCCCCACGGGAAGTAGACCTCGCTGAAGACGGCCAAGCCGCCGCCTGCACTGTGGCTCTTGTAGGTCAAGTGGTTGGGGGCATAGCTGGTCTCGTAGATGGTGTCGCCGGGCTGGACGGCCTTAGCCTCACCCAGTTGCTGCTTGAACTTGGCATCGGCCACGGCACTTGTCGCAGGATTGAAGTTGTCCAGGAAGGCCATCTCCTCATCGGCAGTGTTGACATAGGTCAACGAGTCCACAAACCAGGCATTGCCCAGGGCCTCGGGATTGCGTTGTGCCGTGTTGTCGTCCATGATGATATAACGGGTGTTGAGCATGTTGAGCACCTGGATGTTGTTTTTGGCGATCTGGTTGTTGATCAGGTCGTTGTAACGCGACAACTTGGCAGCATGATAACCGCCCACAGTCTTGTGGAAGTAGCTGGGCATAGCCTCGCCAAAGTGCTGCACGTCCATCACGCGATAGTTCATGTCCTTGTCTTGCAGGATCTGGGTGTCGACGGGTCGTGCCGTGAACGACTGCTCGGGAAGGTCATAGCGCGAGGTGAACGAGTCGGAGTTGATGTAGCGCTTGTTGATGGCAAACATGTCCACCAGGACAATGCCAGCAATGATGAGTGTGGCGGCCATCTCGTTCAATTTGCCCTTGAGGCAGGCCACCATCACACCAAAACCGATGACGATGACGATGAGGCTGCGCCAGGCATCACCACTGACGAGCGCACCGCGCACGGCAGCGATGGCGGCATCCACGCTGGGGAACTGCTGGATTTGTCCCGAGGCCACGAGTTGCTCATGCTCCATGGACGAGAAATGACCGAAGATGCCCGGGAAAATCGCCGTCAACAGGCAGATGACAGCGCACAGGCCCAAGGAGATGAACAGCTGCAGCTTGTACTTGCGCCAACCGTCGGGCTCCTTGAATAGCTCGCGCAATCCCAGCACTGCCAGGATGGGCATGGCCACCTCGGCAATGACGAGTATCGATGCCACGGTGCGGAACTTGTTGTACATGGGGAAGTGGTCGATCATCCAGTCGGTGAGCCACATCATGTTGTGACCCCACGATAGCAAGATGGAGATGATTGTGACGATAAGCAAGGCCCACTTCACCGGACCCTTGACGATGAGGCAACCCAGCAGGAACAGTGCGCAGATGAGCGCGCCGACGTACACAGGGCCATTGGTCATTGGCTGGTCGCCGAAGTATTGCGGGAATTGGCTCAGGATTTGGGTGTCCTGGGTGCTCATTTGTCCCGTGTTGGCCATCTTCTCGGCCTTCTTGGTGGCCGCGAGCGTGAGCATGGTGTTATCGCCGTGCTCGGGCTTGATGGTGGCTCCACCCTTCACGTTGGGGATGAGCAGGGTAAAGGTTTCATCCTTACCGTAGCTCCACTGGGTGATGTAGTCCTTGTCAAGGCCACCCTCGGTGGGCTTGGCATTGACGGCGTCATCGCCCTTGGGCGTGAGCTCGCTGTGGCCGCCGCGGATGGTCTCCTGGGAGTATTTATAGGTCAGGTACAGGTTGGGTGAGTTGGCGGCCAGAGCCAGCAGGGCGGCAACGGCCAGCGATGCCGTGGCGATGCACCAGCGGCCCATCTTCTTGTCGATGATGGCCTTGACCAGATAGGCGATGACCAGTGCCACGATGATGAACATCGAGTAGTAGGTCATCTGCACATGGTTGCTCATGAGCTGCAATGCGGCAAAGAAGGCTGCCACGGCCGCACCACCCAGGTACTTGCCGCGATAGCACCACACGATGCCGGCAATGGTGGGCGGGATATAGGCCAGCGTCATCAGTTTCCAGATGTGGCCTGCACCCATCAGGATGAAGAAATAACTCGAGAAGGCATAGGCGATGGCTCCCAGCACGGCATAATACCACTTAGCCTTGAAGGCCAGCATCAGCAAGAAGAAGCCCAGCATGAGCACAAAGATCCAGCTCACCGGCTGCGGGAAGTAGAGGCGGTAGAGGGCCTCGGCCGGTTTGAGGAAGTTGGTACCCTGATAAGAAGGCGAGATCTGGAACGTGGGCATGCCGCCGAACAGGGCATCGGTCCACCACGACTTCTCACCCGTCTGCTCCTGCATGACCTTGATCTCCTGGCCGTTGGCTATGCCCTGCATCGTGTCGTTCTGCTGCAAGACATCACCATTGACATCGTTAGGGTAAAAATAAATCCATGACACAGCGGCAAACACGACCACCGCGATCACAAAGTGGATCACGTCGCCCAGCGACAGTGAACCAACCAGTTTTTTGTCTAATTTCTCGTTCATTATTTCTTGAGTGATAGGTTTTCTTATCAAAACAACTTGCAAATGTACAAAAAAGACATCACCCGTATGGTCAGACAGATAGCTTTTTTGACAAGGTGTAATGAAAAAATGTTTATCTGATGCTTCTCGATCTCCACATTCATCTCGTTAAGGAGTCAACTGGCAAGAATCAGTCCGATGACTTCATTGATGTCGGCGACAGTGACCTCGCCGTCGTTGTTGATGTCGGCATTGGCACCGGCACCGGCTCCAGTCAACACGATATTAATGAGCGTGTTGACATCGGCAATGTTGACCTCGCCGTCACCGTTCACATCGCCCTTGAGTGCCTGTCCGCCTGCAGTGTGAGAATAGTGGCAGCAGAACGACTTCAGCTGCAGCGTGTGGGCTCCGGCCTCGCTGCTCTTGTTCAAGGTGAACTTGATGGCCTTGACTGTGATGGGGTAGGTTCCCACATGATCGGCACCGCCCAGGGCCTCCAAGTCCAGTTGGATGGTGTGATCGGCGCCTGCCTCAAACATCTCATGGCCGTCCTGCGGAATGATCTTGAGGAAGTTTGACCCCGTGTTGTAGCGGTTGCGGGCATCAATCTGCACATAGTCGATGGGTAAGGAACTGTTGAAGGTGATGCTCACCTGGTCGGGCAGGCTGTAAAGGGGCAGATCCTTGCTCATCTGCAAGTAAGGGGCACGATTGGAGCTATAGGTGTAGGAAATGCACCCTGTCTCCTCGTCCATCGAGATGTTTTTGGCTCCGGAACCCTTAAAAGTCCATCCATCCCAGGACTGGTACAGATAGGGCTCGGGGCTGATCTCAACAGAGACCTGGTCCTGGTCAACATAGTCACCGATGGAACCCTGGATCATCGTGGTGCCATTGGTCTTTCCTCGCAAGATGCCCCGGCTGATCGAGGCGATTGTCTCGTCGTCCACCTGCCATTGCAATGTCGCTGGGTCATAGAAGTAGGTGTTGCCGCCTGTTGTCGCAGTGACCTCGATGGGGTAGTCGCGATTGTCAATCAAGATGGGGTGTAGCGTGATGGCGGGTTGGGCAGCAAGCACCCTCACGGGGACTGTCGCGGTCATCTCTCCCAGTGTTGCAGTCAATGTCCCTGTCATGGGCTTATTACCGACAAACAGTGTGTCGCAGTTGGTTGACCCTAAGGCCTCGTCGCAGGTCAGGGTGAACCCCTTGACGTCCTCATCAACGATCTCGCCGATGCTGTTGTAGCCTATCACTCGCGGCACCACACTGGAATAGGTGGGCACATCAAGGCGATACTGGTCAAAGGCGATGCTTGCTATCTCATAATCCTCCTCGCCGATGGCCTCGACAAGCCATCCACAGGCTACGGGCCTCGGGGTGCCCTCGGTTGTGGTGTTGATGACCTTGCCAAAAAGCATCATCTCGGCCGAGCCGCCTGCATCCATGTTCACGATTTCTGTCACATCGGGGCACATCTGCTGCAGGATCTGGCATGCCACGGCAGTGGGGCAGCCGGCCGACACGCCATAGAGCGGACTCGTCGACTTGTCGATCACGAGCAGGTACAGGTGCTTGCCGTCGGCACTCGAGCCGTAGCAAGTGCGGGAATACACCTGGCTGTTATAGGTCTCGTCATAGTTGCGCTGCAACAACTGTCCGTTGTGCATGATGGGTGCATTGCCCCACACGAGGTTCTCGATGTCGGGGCGCGTGTGCGGCATATCGTCCTCGATAGTCGTCCATCCCGACGTGATTTCCAGCACGTCACCCACCGCAAGGGCCGCCATGACCGCCTTGTTGTCCTCGCCAGTGACGGTGAGGCAGGCATCATAATCGCCCAGCGTCAGTCGGTCGGCATCCTTGACGATGCTGGTGATGGTGAAAACCATCGGGGTGTTGTTGCGCCATCCACTGCCCTGGGCAAAGGTGAGGAAATAATTGTCGGTGTGGTTGTTGCCTCGCTCGTTAAAGCCCGTCCAGTCGTCTTCAAACTCACGGGTGCGGGTGTAGTTGGGCCCCCACAGGCAGATGTCACCTGCCACGGCACGGCGGTTGATGTTGTGATAGACAACCGGTTGCGCCAGCTTGTCGCTGGTGATGGTGCCGTCCCACTTTAGCCGCCCCATCACCAGGGTCTTGTCGTGGGTGATGGCTGCTGCTGCCGAGCGTTCAGGGCCGCCATTCCACCAGTCCCAGGTGGTGTTGTCGTTGACCAGCGTGGTGTCGTTGCGCACCACACCGCCCAATGGCGTGCCTAACTGGAAACTGCTCCATGGAGCACCATTGCCCGTCACCACCCAGAAGTTGGCGTTACAGCCCACCACGGGACGCTTGGTGGCCGTGCGGTTGCGGGTGTAGGCATTGGCCAGTGACTCGGTGCGGCCCACGGTGTTGTAGCCGATGGTGGTTTCCACGCGGTTATTGGGGTTGTTCAAGTCCACTTCGGTGACATACACATTGAGCGGATATTCGGGAATTCTCACTATGGTATTGACCATGCCGGGCCCCACGCGGCGGTGTGCCAGCGTGTCAACGTGATAGACCTTGTCATTGATCAGGAAGTCGGCGTGAGCGGTTGCGCAAGTCAGCACAGCTAACGCGGCAAACAGGAATAGATTTCTTTTCATCATCGTTGGACAATATTGCGGTTAGTGATGATGCAAAGATAGGCTAAAGGATTGAATTCTCAAAGGATAGCCAGGATATTTTTGGGTTGTGGATTTCCCCAGGGACTACTTCCCAACGATGAAGCGGTGATGGGGCAGGCGGCGCAACAACAGCACCACGATGAAGCTAATGACAAAGGCCAGCACGCCGCTCACGAGGCAGTCCACTGTCCAGTGGGTGCGGCCCAACCACGGGGTGAGTGGCCACACAACCTGGCGCAAGATAAGCATCTGAGACAGATAGATGCCAAAGGTGCACTTGCTCAGTAACGGCCACCATGTGGCGGTGGCAGGGTGGTCCTTGCGGTCGTAACGGGCCGGGGCATAGTGCTGTATCAAGGTAAACAGCAATGTGGCCATCGCGATGTTGTTGATGCTGATGTCGCTGGTGATGGTGTCGATGTGCTGCTGCCAACTGATGCCGAACTGCCCCTGCACGAGGAATTCAAGCAACGGCATCCCCACGATGCCTGCAGCAAGAGCCAAGGCCCATTTCCAGCCATGCTCACGGCTGAACACCGGCAGCCCGTGACGGTGCAGGTAGTAGCCTAACAGCACATAGCCGTAGTAGTTGGCAAACGCGCCAAACATGTTGTGGCTGTATTGTGAAGCCTCGATGAACAAGCCGTGCTGGTAGGGAATGAACGAGGAGAGCACCCACAACACCAGCAGAGTTTCCACACCGCGCTTGCCGATGGCCTCGATGCACCTGCTCACCAGCGGCAGGGTCACGTAGATCACCCCCAGAACATACACATACCACAACAGCCCCTCGACAGGGTGAAACAGTACCGACGTGAGCAGTCGTGGGGTGAAATTGTGCAGCAACAGGGCGTGCTCGAGCAGATAGACAACCGTCCACACGACAAGTGGGGGCACAATCACCCGTAGCCGTTTCTTGACAAAACGCTTGCCCGGGGACTTGACGGGTAGCAACAGGGCACCCGTGATCATGAAGAACAGGTTGCAGTTCACGGCCACCAGCACGGTATAGATTGCACCTGCTACCGATGGCGTGTTATAATAGGTGTCATATTGCCTGATGGGTGTGTGGATCAATATCACCAGCAGGCAAGCCAAGACACGCAGGATGTCAAGATAGGGGATGCGCCGTTGCAGTTGGGCCTCGGTCATCATGGCCTGGTGGATTCGATCAGTGCGACGGCATAGGCGGCGATACCCTCGCCGCGTCCAGTGTAACCCAGCTTTTCGGTCGTGGTGGCCTTGATGGACACCTGGGTGGGGTCACAACCCATGCAGGCAGCCAACTCCTGTTGCATGGCGGGAATGTGTGGATTGAGTTTGGGTGCTTCGGCACAGATGGTGATGTCACAGTTGCCCAGTCGGTAGCCTTTCTCGTCGAGCAGCGTCATCACATGGCGCAACAGCAGGCGGCTGTCGATGCCCTTGTAGCGAGGGTCGGTATCGGGAAAGTGGTAGCCGATGTCGCGCAGCGCGGCAGCTCCCAGCAGAGCATCGCACAGGGCATGGATGGCCACATCGGCATCGCTGTGCCCCAGCAGGCCGCGGTTCCAGTGGATGTTGATGCCACCCAGCCACAGCTCACGCCCCTCGACCAGGCGATGCACATCAAAACCCATCCCCACGCGTATCATTGTTTTTTAGTTTTTAGTTGTCAGTTTTTAGTTTTAAGTCAACTCTCAACTCTTAACTTTTAACTCTTAACTCTTATCAGTTTCTGCCAAACAGGTTCTTGATGCCGTCCATGTCGAAGGACAGGGTGAAGCGCAGCGTCTGGTCCAGAGGACTGTTCTGGGCGGTGGCAATCATGTAGCTGGCATCAATCTTGATGACGTTGAGCGAGAAACCTGCACCCAGACCGAAGTATTGACGGTTACCGGCATACTTGCTCTCGTAGTAGTAGCCACCGCGCAGGAAGAACTTCTGGTCATAGGCATACTCGGCACCCACCGAGTAGGTGATGCGCTTGGCAAAATTGTCGCTGAAGCTGTCGAAGATACCCGAAATCGACGATTTGTCCTTCCACTCCTGCAGTGCGTCATCATAGGCCAGCGCGTCCTCATAGTCGGCCAGACGGGGCTTGGCAG